>Ga0075420_100001065_pt1 | contig 22857 bp, 25 predicted proteins | sample SoiMetdeltSBSDD4_FD_75296 | JGI IMG/M metagenome (GOLD analysis project Ga0075420, IMG submission 75296) | Bulk soil microbial communities from a Populus tree surrounding site in Tennessee, USA - Soil MetaG P. deltoides SBSDD4 | ecosystem: Environmental > Terrestrial > Soil > Tree plantation...
CCGACGCCTGCCGTGCGAGGTCGACCGACTCGGCCGGGGTGAGCGGGTCGAGCTGGAGGCGGACCGCGTTCGCCGTCGTCGTGCCCCAGGCCGGGCGGGCGTCGAGGAGCTCGGGTCGCGCGAGTGCGAGGACGAGCGCGCTGCGTTTGCCGGCGCGTGCCGGCGTCCCGAGCCGTTCGATCAGGTCGAGCATCGGTGCCTTCAACGTGTGGGCGTCCTCGAACACGAGCACGGCCGGCGCGTCGCTCGCGATGCCGTCGACGAGCGTGAGGAAGCCGGACTGCACGTCCTGCACGAACGACGACCGGCTCGGACGGTCCGCCATGCCGAACAGCAGCGAGAGCCGCTCGACCACGTGGTCCTGCGCGATGCCGTGGCGTTCCACGAGCTCGTGCAGCCGCCGCTTCGCCTTGTCGGGCGGGTCCTGTTCCTCGAGGCCGGCGAGCTCGGCCACGATCGTGGCGGCCGGCGCGAACGTCGCCGAGTCGGTGAACGGGCGGGCGTGCCCGTCGAGCACCGGCACGTCGTCGCCGAGCCCCGCGACGAGCTCGTCGGCGAGGCGCGACTTGCCGATGCCCGGCTCGCCGACGATCGTGACGAGCGCGGGGTGGCCGGTGCTCGTCGCGCGGTGGAGGCTCTCGCGCAAGATCGCGAGCTCGCTCGTGCGGCCGACGAACGGGATCGTCCGGCGGCTCGAGCGAGGCGTGATGCTCTCGACCGGGAAGCCGGCGAGCTCGCCGTCGAACCCCTTCGCCTGCACGCTCCGCCGGTCGGCGTACGACACCTCGTTCACGGTGAGCGCGACCGTGGTCTCGCCGGCGAGCACCTCCCCGGGCCCGGCCGCCGCCTGGAGCCGGGCGGCCGCGTTCACGACCGGTCCGGTGACGAGGAGCTGCCCGGCGGGTCCGAGGCCGGTCGCGGCCTCGCCCGAGGCGACCCCGACGTGGACGTCGAGGGACTCGGAGAGCCCGAGGGATCCGCTCAGCCGGCGGGTGCGGGCCCGGATCGCGAGCCCGGCGCGGACGGCCCGGAGCGCGTCGTCCTCGTGCACGGTGGGGAGGCCGAACACGGCCATCACGGCGTCGCCGATGAACTTCTCCGCCCGGCCCCGGAGCGCGAGCAGTTCCTCGGAGGCGGCGTCGAAGAAGAGTCCGAGGATCTCGCGCGCGCGTTCGGCGTCCAGGCGCTGGGCGAGGCCGGTCGAGTCCACGAGGTCGGCGAACAGGACCGTGACCATCTTCCGTTCCTCGGTGCGGAGCGGGACGCCGACGGGCGTGCCGCAGCTGGGGCAGAATCTCGCGCCCTCGGGGATCTGTTCGCCGCAGACCGGGCAGGTCATCCACCCAGGATAGGCGGCGCCGACGACGCTTCGAACCGCGCTGTCGGCGGCCCTCGATAGCGTGGCCGCCTGATGACGAGCGGAGCGAGTTCGGATACCATTCGGAGCATGGTTACGATCCAGATCCGCTCCGTCGAGCCTCCGCTGGACCACCCGGAGGCCACGGACGCGGCCGTGGACGTGCTGAAGCAGATGGAGGCCATGGGCCTGCTGCCGCAGGACGTCGAGGAGCTCACGCTCGAGGTGATGCGCTCGGTCGCGACCCGGGCCGCCGAGGCGGGGATCGGGGAGTCGGCGGCGGCCTCGCTCCGTTCGGGCTCGCGCCTCTCGCCCACACGCGTCGCCTCGGTCCTCCGAGAACTCGAGTCCGCGCTCGAGGGTTCGCCGGCGCCCGCGTTCGAGTGGCCGGCCACGGTCGAGCTGTTCGGCGTCGACCGGCTTGCCGAGCTCCTCGGGATCTCGGTCGCGAGCCTCCGGCGCTACGCGGCTGCTGCGCGGCCGACGCCCGACGTCGTCGCGGCGCGCCTGCACCTCGTCGCGCGGATCGTGGCCGAGCTCCGCGGCGCGTACTCGGAGGTCGGGGTGCGACGGTGGTTCGAGCGGTCGCGTTCGCAGCTCGGAGGGCGGTCGCCGGACGCGCTGCTCACCGGCGAGTGGGACCCGGACGGCACGGACGCCGAACGGGTGCTCGCGCTCGCGCGCTCCCTCTCGGGTTCTCACGCGACGTGATCCGCCCGTGATCGTCTTCCGCCACACCGATCCGCGTTTCCCGTTCCTGTGGGAGAGCCCCGGCCAGCCCGCCGGGCGCTGGAGCGCCGAGGGGGAGGGGCCGGTGAACACGTTCGCCGACACGCCCGAGGGCGCGTGGGCCGAGCTCCTTCGCCACGAGGAGATCACCGACCCGGCCGACGTCGCCGAGATCCGCCGCTCGATGTGGGCGGTCGAGATCGGCGATCTCCCCACGACTCGAGCGAGGCTGCCGCGCTCGACGATGACGGGCGGCCCGCGCTCGTATCCGGCGTGCCGCCGCGAGTCGGCCCGGTTCCGCGAACGCGGCGATCCGGGCTTCACCGCGCCGTCGGCGGCGCTCGTGGCGGGAGGCGCGCACGGTTGGAAGGTTGCGGGGGGCGTCCACCCCGGGCCGAAGCGCGACGGCCGCGTGGTCGTGCTGTTCGGCGCCCGACCGGACCTGCTCGGCTGGGAGGCGGCGCACGAGGGGCTGCCGTCCGAGGAGCTGCTCGGTCGCGTGCGGCACTTCGGCCGGCGGTAGCGGCAACCGCGGGCTGCGGGCTCGTCGGGTCCGGCCGGGACTCGGTCAGAAGTAGTCGGGGCGTTCGGGGATCCGGTACGCGGGCGGCGGCACCCCGCCCCGGCGCCGGTAGAACAGCCACGCGATCAGCGCGCCGAACGCGAACCCGCCGACGTGCGCCCAGTACGCGACCCCGCCACCCACGTCGACCCCGAGCTGGCCCACGCCGCTGAACAGCTGGAGCACGAACCAGACGCCGAGCACGACGCTCGCCGGCAGCTCGATCCAGGTGATGAAGAAGAAGAAGATCAACGTCAGCACGCGTGCGCCGGGGAAGAGCACGAGGTACGCGCCGAGGATCGCGCCGATCGCCCCCGACGCGCCGAGGCTCGGGATCGTCGAGTTCGGATCGAACACGAACTGCAGCGCCGCGGCCGAGATCCCGCCCAGCACGTAGAACAGCAGGTACACGACGTAGCCGAGCCGGTCCTCGACGTTGTTCCCGAAGATCCAGAGGAACAACATGTTGCCGATCAGGTGGAACCACCCGCCGTGCAGGAACATCGCGACGAAGATCGACGCCAGCCAGCTCTTGTCGGGGCATTCACGTTGCAGGTTGGATTGGAGGAACGCGCCGGCGCCCAGCTGCCGGAGGTCGTCGTCGATCGCGAGTCGGGCCTCGGCACCTCCCCGCGCGAGGTTCTCCTGGTTCGAGACCTCCCACGGGATCTCGGCGTGGCAGTAGAAGAAGATCTGTTGCTCGTCCTGCGTCCCGAACGTCGGCTGCCACAGCAGGAACACGACGACGTTCGCGGCGATCAGCGCCAGCGTGATGACGGGGAGCCGTCGCGTCGGGTTCGTGTCGCGGATCGGGATCATGGGCTCGCCTTCGCGTGCGGTTCGCACTTCCTCTCGACCACACCGCGAGCGTATCCGGCGGCATAGCATCGGGCATGGCTTGGTCGACGGCGGACATCCCGGACCAGTCGGGCAGGGTCGCGGTCGTCACCGGCGCGAACGGCGGGCTCGGGCTCGAGGTGGCGCGGGAGCTCGCGCGAAAGGGCGCGCACGTCATCATGGCCGCGCGAGACCAGCGCAAGACCGAAGAGGCCGTCGCATCGATCCTCGCCGAGATCCCCGATGCCAGGCTCGAGGTGCAGCCGCTCGACCTCGCCTCGCTCGCGTCGGTGAAGGAGGCGGCCGCGAACATCCTCGCCGCCCACCCGACGATCGACGTCCTCGTGAACAACGCCGGCCTCATGGGCATCCCTGAGCAGCGCACCGAGGACGGGTTCGAGATGCAGCTCGGCGTGAACCACCTCGGGCACTTCGCGCTGACCGCGCTCCTGCTCCCCGCGCTGCTCCGCAGCCCCGACGCGCGCGTGGTCACGGTCACGAGCTGGGGCCGGGAGGCGGGGCGGCCGGTCGACCCCGACAACCCGCACATGGCGGGCCGGTACGACCCGTGGAGTGCCTACGCGCAGTCGAAGCTCGCGAACGTGCACTTCGGGGTCGAGCTCGATCGCCGGTTCCGCGCCGCGGGTGCGAAGGCGAGGAGCGTCGTCGTCAACCCCGGGTTCGTGCACACCGATCTGCAGGCGCGGAGCGTTCGCGAAACGCAGGGCGGCTGGAGCCAGCGGTTCTTCCACGCCGCGGTCCAGCGGACCGGGATGTCGCCCGCCCGCGGCGCGCTCCCGGTGCTCCGCGCCGCCACCGATCCGAGCGCGGAGGGCGGCGCGTTCTACGCGCCGAGGTTCGTGGGCTGGGGCTCGGCGGTTCGACGCCCCCTGTTCAAGAGCACCCGGAACGAGCACCACATGGCCACGCTGTGGCAGGTCTCGGAGCGGGAGACCGGCATCACCTTCGATGTGGCGAAGCCCTCTTAACGGCCCCGGAACCGCCGGAACGCCGGACGCTCGAGCAGCTCCTCGATGCGTTCGAGCCGCTCGTCGATCGTGCGGAGCCGTCGAGCCTCGGCCATCTCGGCCCGCTTGCGCAGCGCGAACCTGAGGAACGCGAACGCCGCGAGGACGCCACCGGCGATCGCGGCCGCGCGCTTCAGGTAGGCGGCGGTGGGCGTGAGGTAGGTCGCGAGCTCGGCGAACTCGTTGTCGATGCGGCGCCGGGTCGCCTCGATCTCGCTCATCGTCATCGCTTCAGTCGGCGCTTGGCCCATTCCACGTCCTCCTTGACCATCTGCTTCGTGCGCTCCGGCGCGGCGGGCCGCTTCAACGCCTCGCGTCCCACCAGCACGGCGATCGTCCCGAGCAGCAGGAACACGCCGGCGACGATCAGGAACGCCGCCCACCGCGGCAGCACGATCGCGAGGCCCTCCGCCCCTGCGAACGCCGCGAACCCGAGCATGAAGAGCGCGAGGATCGCCGCGGCGGTGAGGAGCCCGGCGCCCGCGGCCTTCTCGGACGCGATCTCCTTGAACTCCTGCCTGCTGAGCTCGACCTGTTGTCGCCCGAGCAGCGACATGTCGTCCCGGATCGCCCGGATCAGGATCGGGAGGCGTCGGCGCGCGCGTTCACCTCTCGGCCATTCGTTCGGATCGGGCTCGCCGGGGGGAGGCGCGAGCCCGGAATCGGTCGTGACCGCCATCGGAACCCCTCCTTCCTTCGTCTGCGTGTTCGTACCCGCCTGGCGTTCGGGCAACCTTCGAGCGGTCCCTAGCCTCCGGCGGGTCGGGACACCGCGTCTCGGAGCTCGCGGAAGCGTTCGATGAGCGCGTCGAGCTGGTAGTGGGCGTTCAGACCGCTCGGGTTCGGCAGCACCCAAAGTCGAGCGTCACCAACCCCCTCTTCTTGTGGTCCCAGCGTCGCCCGGGGCCGCTCGAAACCGGTCCGATAGGCGCCGATCCCGAGGACGGCGACGGTGCCCGGCCGGAGCGGCGCGAGGCGTTCGGCGAGCAGCCCTGCCCCCCTCGCGGAGCTCCTCGCGTGAGAGCTCGTCGGCCGTCGCCGTGGTCCGGGCGACGAGGTTCGTGAGGCCGAGGTCCCACTCGAGCAGCGTGGCGTCCTCGAGCGGTGACAACACTCGGTCGGTGAACCCGGAACCGTGGAGCGCCTTCCAGAACCGGTTCCCGGGCCGGGCGAAATGGTGCCCGACGGCACCGGACCAGAGTCCGGGGTTGATCCCGACGAAGATGACGACGAGGTCGCGCGCGAGGACGTCGGGGATCGTTCGACCGCGAGCGCGTTGCAGGTCCGCCTTCGTCGGAGGCGGGGTCACTCGGCGGCCGAGGATGGGGGAGGGTCAGGACTGCTGCTGCGGGCGAACCACCAGGTCGGCGCCGGTCGGCGTCTCCTCCGCGTCGAGCACCGCGTCCTCGAGATCGGGCGCGAGCTCCTTCTGCACCACGATCGTGAGGCCTCGGGCCTGCGCCGCCTCGTCGGTCGGCTCCGGTTCGCGGATCATCTCGACCCCGACGGTCATGCGGCCGTCCGCCTGCTGGTTCTGCACGAGACGGATCCCCTCCGCCTCGGGGCTTCCCTTCTCGAGCACCTTCCGGAACACCGATACCGCTCGGTCCGTGACCTGGAGCATCGCGGGCCTCCTTCCCAGGTCGTCTCCCCTCTGCGTACCCACGAACCTCCCGGCTACACCGCGGCGTCGGCGGCCTGGGCTATCCTTCGGGCGATGGCGGCGTACGAGTACCTCTGCATGGCGTGCGAGCACCGGTTCGAGGAGCGGCGGCCGATGACCGCGGCGGTCGACACCGCGCTCGCCTGCCCCTCGTGCGGGAGCGCGCGCCTGCGCCGGCAGTTCTCGTTCGCCGCGGGCAAGCCCGCCGGGGCTGCCTCCGCCCCGCAGTCCTCGGGCGGCTGTGGCTGCGGCAACTGCACCTGCGGCGCCTGAGCGCCCGCGGCCTTCCCTCGTTGCGTTCCTGCGACGGCGCGTGAGCGGTTCTGTTGCGATCCGGTGGCGTGCCTTGCCGCCGAGCGATCCACCGTCGACGATCGAGTCATGGTCCCCATCCAGACCACGTTGGGGCTCGTCTTCATCGGATCCGCGGCGATCGCGGCGGGCATCTTCGGCATGCGGCTGCCTGCGGGCGACCGGATCTCGGCCGGGCTCACGCTCGTGGTCGGCGCCGGTGTGGGCCTCATCTCGCTCGCGATCGGGACGGATATCGCGGACGCGCGGAGTTTCGAGATCGTCTTCCTGATCGCCTCGGCCCTCGGGTTCGTCGCGACGGTCGCGAGTCTCGCGCTCCTGTGGCGCTGGACCGAGCGCCGTCGCCGGGCCGAACAGCCCGAGGCCGCAGGTCCGGCGTGAGCGCGATCCCCCTCCCGCTCCGTAGGATGGGCCGCATGGACGACAAGCACCTCATCGACCGCATCAACGCGCTCGCCCACGAGGAGCACGAGCTGTTCGAGAAGGAGTCGAAAGGGGAGGCGGGCGCCGGCGACCGGGAGCGGCTCCGCGAGCTCGAGGTCACGCTCGACCAATGCTGGGACCTGCTGCACCAGCGGCGCGCGCTGCGCAACGCCGGGCTCGATCCGGACGAAGCGAAGGTCCGGGACGAGAACACGGTCGAGGGCTACCAGGGCTGAGCACGCGTTTCGCGGCTTCCGCGTAGCGTGTCGTCGTGGACATCGACCGGAACGCCCCCGCCGCCGCCGAGGGCTGGGCGCGGGTCTCAGCTTCCCCGGAGACGGTCTGGGCGATCATCTCCGACATCGCCGCGTGGCCGACCTGGAACCCGGACGTCCGGTCCGCGACGTTCGACGGCCCGCTCGAACCCGGCTCGGAGTTCCGATGGAAGTCCGGGCCCTCGTCGCTGGTGTCGCGCCTCGAGGAGGTCGACCCGCCCCGCGAGATCGGCTGGACCGGCACGACGATGGGCATCCGCGCGATCCACGTGTTCCGGTTCGAGCCGACGGAGGGCGGCACGCTCGTGCGCTCGGAGGAGTCGTGGAGCGGTGGGCTCGCCGGCCTGCTGAAGTCGTTCAGCCGCAAGCGCATCCGGCGCGCGATCGACATCGCGCTCGAGTCGTTGAAGGCGGAGTCCGAACGCCGCGCCGCCGGATGAGGCGTTCGGTCGCTGGGATGGGGTCGGCATGACGGGACCCGCCGGCGTCGACGACTACCTCGCCGCCCTCCCGGACGAACAGCGCACCGCCCTCGCGGATCTCCGGAAGACGATCGCGGCGGCCGCGCCGGAGGCGACCGAGCTGATCAGCTACCAGATGCCGGCGTTCAAGGCGAACGGCCGTTTCCTCCTGTCGTACGCCGCGTACGCGCACCACTGCAGCCTGTATCCGGCGAGCGAGGCGGTACAGCGGGAGCTCGGCGACGAGCTGACGCCGTACCTATCGGGGAAGGGCACGCTGCGCTTCCTGCCGGAGGATCCGATCCCCGCCGACCTCGTGAAGCGGATCGTTGCGATCCGTCTGCGCGAGACCGCGGGATCCGCGTAGCCGACGTAACGACGGCACCACCCTTCCGCTCTACTGGCGAGCCTGGCGTGCCATCATCGGAGCGCCGTGGCCGAGATCGCGACGCTCGAGCGGGCACACCAGGCGATGGACCGGCACGCGTGGGTCCAGGCGTTCGAGGACCTCTTGGCGCTCGATGCCGAGGGCGATCTCGGGGCCGCGGACCTCGAGCTGCTCGGGGAGGCCGCGTGGTGGAGCGCGCAACCGAAGGAGAGCGTCGACGCGTTCGAACGCGCGTACGCCGCGCACATCGAGGAGGCCAACCCCTGCAGGGCCGCCTACGTCGCACTCCGGCTCGCGAACGACTACGTCGAGACGCGCGACCTCGCACTGTGGAACGGCTGGGTCCGTCGCGCGACCACGCTGCTCGAGGCCGAACCCGAGGGCGTGGAGCACGGGTACCTCGAGCTCGAACGCTTCCGCGGCGTCGCGCTGTTCGGACGCGGGACGTTCGAGGACGCCAGGCGGCACGCCGACGCGGTCCTGGACATCGGGACGCGGTTCGGCGACCGCGACCTGCAGGCCTACGGGGTCGCGTTCCAGGGGTGGCTGCTCCTGAACCAGGCGCGGATCCAGGAGGGCCTGTCGATGGTGGACGAGGCGGCTGTGTCCGCGATCGCCGGCGAGCTCACGCCGTACGCCGCCGGCGGCATCTATTGCTTCACGATCGGCGCATGCCGAACGGTCGCCGACTATCGGCGGGCCGGCGAGTGGACCGAGGCGGCGATGCGCTGGTGCGAGCGGCAGTCGGTGTCCGGGTTCCCCGGCGTCTGCGGCGTCCACCGCGCCGAGATCTTGCGGTTGCGCGGGGCGTTCGGGGACGCCGAGGCCGAGGCCCGCGGCGCGCTCGAGAGCCTCATGACGTTCGGCATGCTGCGGTCGGCGGCCTGGGGGCACAACGAGATCGGCGAGATCCGGCTGCGGCTCGGCGACCTCGACGGGGCCGAGGAGTCGTTCGAGCGCGCGCACCAGCTCGGTCTGGATCCGCAGCCGGGGCTCGCGCGGCTCCATCTCGCTCGCGGCAACGTCGACGCGGCTCGCGCCTCGATCGCGACTGCTCTGGCCGAGGCGGAGGACTCGCCGACGCGCGCGCGCCTGCTGCCGACGCGGGTCGAGGCGGCGCTCGCGAGCCACAACGTCGTGGACGCGCGCGAAGCCGCCGACGAGCTCTCCCGGATCGCCCAGGTCATCGACATGCCGCTCTTTCACGCGCTCGAGCACCAGGCGCTCGGCGCGACGCTGACGTTCGAGGGGGACGCGGCGGGCGCGATCACCGAGCTCCGCTCGGCCGTGCGGCACTGGAACGAGATCGACGCGCCCTTCGAGGCGGGCGAGGCGCGGCGGTGGCTCGCGGCCGCCTACCGGGCAGGCGGTGACGAGGCGGCGGCGCTGCTCGAGCTCCGGGCGGCGAAGGCGGCGTTCGAGCATCTCGGCGCCGTGGCCGACGCCGCGCGGTGCGAGTTGATGATCCAGGCGGGCGCGGACGGCGACGTCGGTCGTCGCGTCGTGAAGACGTTCCTGTTCACCGACATCGTGGGTTCGACGAACCTGCTCGAGACGATCGGTGACGAGGCGTGGCGCGCCGTGCTGCGCTGGCACGACGAGGCGCTGCGCACGGCGATCGGTTCGAACCGCGGACAGGTCGTCCGCACGACCGGCGACGGGTTCTTCGCGACGTTCGACGACGCCGGCGCGGCCGCAGCGTGCGCGATCGCGATCCAGCGTCGGCTGGTCGAGCACCGGCGGCGGCACGGGTTCGCGCCACAGGTCCGGATCGGGCTGCACGCGGCCGAGGCGACCGCGATCGCCGACGACTACGTGGGTCTCGGTGTGCACGAGGCGGCTCGCGTGGGCGCGCTCGCAGAGGGTGGCGAGATCCTCGCGACGGTCTCGACGATCGCGACGGTCTCGGGCGACGCGGCGGCGCTCGAGGTGGTGAACGAGCGGGAGGTCTCCCTCAAGGGGATCGCGCAGCCGGTCCGGGTCGCGTCGATCGCGTGGCGGGACCAGGGCTGATCAGCCAGAACCGGGGCGCAGGTACCCGCCGACGTAGGTGGGGATGATCGCGAGTGGGACGCTCTCGGCGCTCGCGAACCCCTGCATCGCCTCGAGCACGCGAGGGCTCGGCGTGCCGTAGATCTCGTAGCCGGTCGTCTCGATGAACGCGTCGGCAGCGCCGGAGCGCTCGTGGACGCCCTGGAGATGTGCGTCCATCGCATCGGCGTCGGGGAACGCGTGGACGATCGCCGCCTCCGCGCCCGAGGCGTCGAGGTAGGCGAGGAACATCACGGTCCCCGGTTTCTCGGCATCGAGCGCTCGCGCGCCCTCGCGCAAGAACTCGCGGAAGCCCTCGAGCTGGCCGTCCTTCACGCGGCTGCGGCGACGAACACGATCGGCTCGGGCATCGCCCCTCCTCCGTTGGGTGGAGCGTACGCCTGGGGAGGCCGCCGCTTCTCGGCGATGTGGGTACGGTTGAAGGATGACGAGCCTGCTGATCGGGACGCGCAACGGCCTGTTCGGGCTCGAGAACGGCGCAGCACCGGTGCCGGATCCGTCGCTCGGCGCGCAGGACGTGACGGCGGTCGACGTCGGGCCGGGCGGCGAGGTCCGCGCCGTCGTCGACCGGCACGCGATCGTCGGACGGGATGCGGGCGGCACCTGGCGCGAGCTCGCGCGCAGCGACGACCTCGCGATCGACTGTCTGCTTTCGACACCGACGGGCGTGCTCGCAGGCACGGACGAGGCGCATGTGCTCCGGCTCGCGGACGACGGCTCCTTCGAGCGGGACGGGTCGTTCGACGCGATCGAGGGCCGCGACGCGTGGTACACGCCCTGGGGCGGGCCACCGGCGGTGCGATCGATGGCGGTCGACCTCGCGGGCCGGATCCACGCCAATGTGCACGTCGGCGGGATCCCGCGTTCGGGAGACGGCGGCGCGAGCTGGGAGCCCACGATCGAGATCGACGCCGACATCCATCAGGTCATCGCGCACCCGACGCAGGCCGACATCGTGCTCGCCGCCGGCGCCGTCGGGCTCGCGATCAGCGAGAACGGCGGGACGAGCTGGAGGATCGAAGCCGATGGACTGCATTCGTCGTACGCGCGGGCCGTGGCCGTCGCGGGCGACACGATCCTGCTCACGGCGGCGACCGGGCCGCACGGCGGACGGGGGGCCGTGTACCGGATCCCGATCGAGGGCATCGCGTTCGAGAAGTGCGCTGACGGCCTCCCGGGGTGGTTCGACGGCAACATCGACTCGGGGTGGCTCGTCGCCGACGGCGCGGCGGTCGCGTTCGGGACGAGTACCGGAGACGTGTTCCTTTCTGAGGACGAGGGGCGGACCTGGGGACGCGCGGCCGAGGGGCTGCCGCAGATCCGGGCGCTCGCGTTCGGCTAGGCGTCTTCGTCGAGCGAGACGTCCGGCGAGTAGTCGATCGGCAGCGCGATCAGCGAGGGCACGTCCAGCCCGAGCGCTTCGTCGAGCCGCTTCGCGAGGTCCGACGCCGTCTCGCACCGCCACGCCGGGATGCCGAACGACTCCGCGAACCGCACGAAGTCCGGGTTCCCGAACTCGGTCCCGAAGTGCCGCTCGAACCGTCGCTCCTGCTTCCATGTGATCGAGCCGAACCCGCCGTCCTCCCAGATGACGTTCACGACGGCGGTGCCGAGCCGGACCGCGGTCTCGAGCTCCTGCGCGTTCATCATGAAGCCGCCGTCGCCGCTCACCGCGACGACGCCGCGATCGGGGTGGACGAGCTTGGCCGCGATCGCGGACGGGAGCGCGAACCCCATCCCCGCCAGCCCGTTCGCGATCATCACGGTGTCGGGTTCGTACGCCGGGAACATCCGCCCGATCCACAGCTTGTGCAGGCCGACGTCCGAGACCAGGATGTCGCGCCGGCCGAGCGCCTTCCGCAGCTCCGCGAGCACCCGGGGCGGCTGCAGGGGCGACTCCGGGCCGTTCGCCGCCTCCTCGAACCGCCGAGCGACGAGGTCGCGCAGCCGCGTCGAGCCTCCCGGCGTTCGCGCCGGCTCCCCCTTCCGCGTCAGCCGCTGCAGGCTCCGCTCGATGTCGCCGGCGAGCTCGATCTCGGGGATGAAGTGCTCGTCGATCTCCGCGCTCACCGAGTCGATGCAGACGATCGTCTTGTCCTTGTCCGGGTTCCAGAACCGCGGCGCGTGCTCGACGAGGTCGTAGCCGATCGCGATCACGAGGTCGGCCTCGTCGAATCCCGTCATCCGGTAGTCGCCTGGTTGCAGCCCGACCGAGCCGAGCGAGAGCGGGTCGTCGGGCTCGAGCAGCCCCTTGGCCATGAACGTCGTCGCCACCGGGATGCCTGTGGACCGCGCGAACCCGCGGACGGTCTTCGCCGCCCGGCCGCGCACCGCGCCGTAGCCGGCGAGCGCGATGGGGCGTTCGGCCTGCGCGATGAGTTCGGCCGCGCGGGCGACGTCGGCCGCGGCCGCCTCGGGCAGCGCCTGATCGGTGCGGCGGAGCGGCTCGAGCCCCTCGGCGTCCGCCGCCATCACGTCCTCGGGCAGCTCGAGGTGCGTGGAGCCCGGCTTCTCGGCCTCCGCGACCTTGAACGCCTTCCGGACGACCTCGGGGACGATCGACGGGTCGCCGACGCGAGCGTTCCACTTCGTGATCGGGCGCATGATCTCGAGCACGTCGAGGAACTGGTGCGACTCCTTGTGCATCCGTTCGAGGTCGCCCTGGCCGGTCAGCACGACGAGCGGCGCGCGGTCGAGGAACGCGTCGGCCACGCCCGTCACGAGGTTCGTCGCGCCGGGTCCCAGCGTCCCGAGACACACGCCGGCGCGGCCGGTGAGCCGCCCGTAGGCGTCGGCCATGTACGCGCCGGCCTGCTCGTGGCGCACCGGCACGAAGCGGACGCTCGAACGCGACAGCGACTCGTTGAGGTCGACGGTCTCCTCGCCCGGCACGCCGAACACGTACTCGACGCCCTCGGCCTCGAGGCAGGCGACGAGCAGGTCCGATGCGCGGCGGGCCGTCACCGGCGCCGGCCCTTCTCCTCGTCGCCGGTCGTCTCACGCTTCTCGAGCCCGACGGCGGCCCGGAGCTCCTGGATGTCGCGGCGCAGGTCCTCGTCGTCCGAGCGTTCGGCCAGGTGGTCCATGAGGTCGGCGAGGCCGTCGGCGATCGCGTTCAGCTTGTGCTGCACCGCCCGGTCGCTTCGGGTCTCGCTGTTCTGGAGCAGCGCGACGAGCAGGAACGTGATGATCGTCGTCGTGGTGTTGATCTGCAGCTGGTAGGTGTCGCCGAGGAAGGATTCGGGTCCGCCCGTCACGACCTTGACGATCCCCTCGATCAGCCAGAGCCCCACGAGGGCGAGGCAGAACGCGAAGAACGGCGCGCGGCTCACGATCTCGCTCGCCCTGCCGGCGAAGCGGTCGAAGAACCCGACCGTGCCGGTCACGGCGCTCGGGTACAGCGACGGATCGTGACTCATGCCCGACCTCCTTGGAGATCCGAGTACGCGTGCCCGCGCACGCCACGCCGAGCCTACGCGCCGCGCTCGGAACGCCGCCACACCGGCGGTTGACCCCTCGACGGGCGCGTGCCACGCTCGCTGCGGGAGGGTTCCGTGGCACGATCCACCGTCGCGGTGGGGTCGGAGGCCGAACCCGGCATGCGGGGGCTGTGGTTCGGGATCCTCGTCTACCGCTGGGCCGCGCTCGCATGGATGACGGTGGCGGCGCTCACCCACTGGCAGCCGCTCGACGACAAGCGGCTGGCGCTCGTGGCGCTCCTGGTGACCTTCGCGTGGAACGTGTGGTTCAGCCTCCGGCAGGGATGGCTGCGCCAGACCGATCGACTGATCGACCTCGCGATCGCCGTCGCCTTGCTCCCGATCGGCGGGCTCGTGATGGCCGACCAGACGATCCTCGATCAGCTCTTCTTCGCGACCGCGTACCCAGCGGCCGCCGCCCTCACGATGGGGGCCGGGACCGGCGTGGTCGGAGGACTGCTCGCCGGCCTCGCACTCTCCGTGGCCCTCGTGTTCAGCCGCGTCACGAACGGCCTCGACCTCGAGGCGATCCTGGAGGACTGGGGCGATCTCGTGAACGGGGCGGTCTACTTCACGGCGGCCGGCGGCGCCGCCGGCGCGGTCCGGCGGGTGCTGCTGACCTCGGCCGCCGAGCGGGCCGAGGCGCTCGAGGAGGCCGCGCGGCAGCACGATCGAGCCGTCCGGCTCGCCGAGCGGGACGCCCTCGGCCGCGAGATCCACGACTCCGTGCTCCAGGCGCTCGCGCTCGTCGGCAAGCGAGGCAAGGAGATGGCGGCACGGGAGTCGGTGTCGTCCGGCAAGGTGCGCGAGTTGGCGGAGCTGGCCGGCCGCCAGGAGCAGGCGCTTCGGATCCTGCTCAGCGAGGCGCCCGAGGAGCCGCCGCCGGGGATGGTCTCCGTGAAGACGGCGCTCGAGGCCGCGGCCTTCGGCGTGGAGGGGATCCCCGTGACCGTGACCTCGGTCGGCCCCGCGTGGCTCCCGGCTCAGGCGATGCAGGACGTCGCCGCGGCCGTTCGGCAGGCGCTCGAGAACGTCGTGCAGCACGCGAACGCGTCCAGGGCGACGGTCTTCGCGGAGGCGCTCGACGGCGAGCTCGTGATCTCGATCCGGGACGACGGCGTCGGGTTCGCGTACGACGAGGACGACCTCCGCGGGATGGGCAAGCTCGGCATGTCGAAGAGCATGCGCGGGCGTGTCGAGGGGCTCGGCGGCGTGATGCTGGTGCACTCGGCGCCCGGCCAGGGGACGGAGGTCGAGTTCCGGTTGCCCGTCGAGGCGAGGGATCGCTCGTGAGCGACGATCGACCGGAGCCGGGCGATGCCGATCGATCGGACGAGGCCATCCGCGTGCTCGTCGCCGACGACCATCCCGTCTGGCGCGACGGGATCCGGGCGGACCTCGAGGCCTCGGGCATCGCCTCGGTCGTCGCCGAGGCGACCGACGGGGGCGAGGCCGTCGAGCTCGTGCACGAGCTCATGCCCGACGTCGTGCTGATGGACCTCCGGATGCCCACGGTGTCCGGCGTGGACGCCACCCGTCGGATCGCCGAGGACGCCCCGCACGTCCGGATCCTGATCGTGTCCGCGACCGGGGTGGAGGCCGACGTCCTCGAGGCCGTGAAGGTCGGCGCCGCCGGCTACATCCTGAAGAGCGAGGCCGGCCCCGACGTGGTGGAGGCGGTTCGTCGCGTGCACGCGGGCGAGCCGGTGTTCACGTCCGGCCTGGCCGGCCTCGTGCTCTCGGAGTTCCGACGGGTCGCGACCACGGATGTCGGGGAGCCCCGGCTCTCCCAACGGGAGAACGAGGTCCTGCGCCTCGTGGCCAAGGGGTACTCGTACCGGGAGATCGCCGGGAAGCTGTTCATCAGCCAGAAGACGGTGCAGAACCACGTCCAGAACATCCTGAGGAAGCTGCAGCTCAAGAAGCGGTACGAGCTGATGCGGTACGCGATCCAGAAGGGACTCGATCGTCTTCCCGAGTGACCGTCTGGCGTGCGTCGGCACCGCGGGATCCGGGGGCCCTCGGGGTCATCGACGGCGGATACGGGCGCGAGCTCGAGAGCGATGCGAGCGCGGACAGCGCGAACCGATCTCGGGCCGTCGAAGGAACAGGCCCGCGTCCATCATCGGTTCCTCCTCACGCGGTCAGTGGTTCGGGGTCGAAGCCGGAGACGTCGCCGATCTGGAGCGTCGCCTGCGTCCAGTGCGCGAAGCATCGGCAGCCACCGCCGGCGACCGGGTCGCGTTCCGAGCAGATCGTCATCATGTCGCGGTACAGGAGCTCGTCGGCCTCGGCCCGGACGCCGACGCCGAACCGCACGAGGTCGTACCCGTAGTCGTGGGCCTGGCAGACCGGGACGAACTCGAGGGTCCGACCGAGATCGGTGAGCGGCCCGTTGCACCGGCCGTCGGCATCCTCCGGCCTCGTGTAGCGCCAGCCGGCGACCGTGCGTCGGAGGACCGGCCGGTAGCCGACGAGCTCCTCGAACCCCGCCGGCGGGCAGGCGGCGCCGGTGATGTACTTCACGGTGGTCGCGTTCGAGACCTCATCGCACACCGGGGAGCCCGGCGTCGGTTCGGGGGTCGGACCGGAGAACGACCACCCCGCGAACCACAGGAACATGACGGCGCCGCCACGCAGGTATAGGAGGTGGCGGCGGGCTCGAAGTCCGCGCGGCAGGTCCTCGGTCACGCTCCGCATCAACCGGGTCTCGTTCATGGGCCGATCGTGACCGCGGGCCGGACCGGCGAACAGACGAGGAACCGCTCAGATCGATGGGCACAGGTGCCCATCTCGCCTGGGTAGCTTCGTCGGCCCGATCCGGGCCGCTTCGCGGATACCGGCGGGACCGCCTGCGTGCGACCATCGCCGGAGCCGAGCGATGGGAGCGCGGATGGCTCGCGGGGACGGCCGGATCGACGACCGGCGGCGGGGATGGATCGCGACGGCGCTCGCGGCGCTGGTGCTCGCCGTGCTCGCGCAGCTGGTCCGGGTGTTCATGCCGCTCGGCTTCGAGATCGGCGAGCAGATCGGCGGGGCGGGTGGATATCTCATGGCTGGGGCGGTCGCGCTCGCCGTGTTCGCCTCGCCCGCGCTGGCCGCGATCGGCGGGTTCGCGGGGCGCGGCCGGGTCTCGCTCGTGGGCTCGGTCGTGTCGTTGTCGATCGCGCGGCTCGCGATCCAGGTCGTCCATCCGATCCCCGTCTGGCTGGGGGTGGCCGCGGTCGCCGTCGGGCTCGCCGCGCTCCCGGCGATCGTCGGCTCCGTCCGGCGGACCGCGGGCGACGCCGCGCTCCTCGTCGGCGTGCTCCTCGGGCTCTGTCTCGACACCGCGATCAGGACCGCCTTCCTCACCTGGGATCCGGCCTGGCACGACGGCGTGGCCCCGCTGCTGCTCGCGATCCTGCTCGCCGCCTCGGCCGTCGCCGCGGCGACCCTGCTCTCCGCGGTGGCCGGTCCGACCGCCGCGCCGCCCGCCCTGCGCCTGGCGGCGTTCGGGCCGTTCCTCGCCCTTCAGCTGCTGTTCCTGCAGAGCCCGGCGGCCGTGGCCGCGCACGGCGAGCTGTCGATGGCCGCGGCCGCCGCCGTGATCCTCGCCGCGGACGCGGCGGCGCTGTTCGTCGGCAGCCTGCGGCCGCGCATCGGCCCCGTCCTCGCCGTGGCCCTGGCGGTCCTCGCCGCGGCCGGCGCCTCCTTCCTTCGTGACGCGACGGGAGTCTCGGCGATCGCGCTGTTCGCCGCCGAGCAGGTCGCGCTCGTGCTCCTGCTCGGCCGGGCCCTCATCGACGAACCCCTTCGCCCCGAGCGACCGAGGCGGCTCGCCGGCGTCTGCGCGCTCGGATCCCTCGCGTTCGCCGGGATCGTGTTCGCGTACCAGGTGAACAACGAGGTCCCGCTGCCGTTCCCGGTGGCGCTCGTCCCCGCGATCGCCGCCGCGGCCGTGGGTGTCGCGGCGATCCCTCGTCGGGGGACGGTGCCGGCGAGGGTCCCTCGCGCCGCGATCGCCGTGCCGATCGCCCTGCTCTCGGTGCCGGCGATCGTCGGAGTGAGCGCGCCGGCCCTCGTATCCGACCCCGGCGACGGCACGGTTCGCGTCGTGAGCTACAACATCCACGGCGGGGTGAACGTGGACGGCGCCCTCGACCCGGAAACCATCGCGCGGGTGATCGAGGACCAGGATCCCGACGTCGTCGTGCTGAACGAGGTCTCGCGAGGCTGGCCGATCTTCGGCGGGATCGACGCCGCCGAGTGGCTCTCGCGACGTCTCGAGATGCCGTACGTCTACGAGCCGGCCGCCGATCCGCAGTTCGGGAATGCGATCCTGTCACGCCTTCCGATCCTCGAAGCCACCGGCGGCGCCCTGCCGTTCGGCGAGGGGCCGCAGCAGCGGAGCTACGTCATGACGCGGCTCGATACCGGGAACGGGCGGGATCTCACCGTGATCGGGACGCACCTACAGGAGAGCGCCGGCGATCCGGCGACGCGAACGAACCAGATCGACACCCTGCTCGATGTGTGGGGCGGCGCGTCGCCCGCGGTCGTCGCCGGCGACATGAACCTGCAGCCCGACGAGGAGGACGTGCAACGGTTCCTCGACGCGGGGCTGGTGAGCGTGCAGGACGAGATCGGAGACCCGTGCGAGCCGACGGCGTTCGAGCCGGAGCCGGACAAGCCGTGCGACCGGCCCGACTGGGTCTTCGCGACGCCCGACCTCGACCCGTCGGAGTTCGTGATCGTCCGGACGCCGGCGTCCGACCACCTCCCGATCGCGGTCGCCTTCACGCTGCCGTAGCGGACGCATCTCGCTCGAGGGGGTAAACGAACCGGCTCCCCGCTCCGTCTATCCACCGTGGAACCCGCCACGATGGTCGTCGTGAGGCGCCGACCGGCCCCGGCCGAGCACGACTACGAGGCGCTGTTCCGCGAGCACGCCGGGGCCGTGTACCGGACGCTCTATGCGTTCACCGCCGGCCGGCGGGCGATCGCGGAGGAGGCGACCGCGGAGGCGTTCGCGCGGGCCGTCGCGCACGCGGACCGGGTCCGAGACCCGGTGGCGTGGGTGTACCGGACGGCGTTCCGGCTCGCGGTGGACGAACTCCGTCGCGAGCGCCGGACGCCGCCGGAGGCGGCCGAGGAGGTCGAGCCCGTGCCCGCGGGCCTCGGCGAGCTCGTGGGGGCGCTCCGCGAGCTCTCGCCGAACCAGCGGGCCGCGATCGTCCTGCGGTACGAGGCCGACCTGTCGGTGGATGAGATCGCGAGACGTATGGGGGCGAGCGCCGCGACCGTGCGGGTCCATCTCCACCGCGGGCGGAACCGTCTGCGGGAGCTGCTGGGCGCGGAAGACACGGAGGAGAGCGACGATGCCTGAACGCTGGGAGACCCAGATCCGGAAGCTGCGCGGGGTCGAGCCGGGTCCCGATCTCGGGACGCGGTTCGAGGAGGGACCGCGCGGCGAGCCGCCACCGCCGACCCGGCAGCGGGTCGTGGCGGCCGTGACCGCGCTCGCGTTGTTCCTCGGCGCGGGGGTGTTCGCGGTCCGGGTGTTCGGGACCGGCGAGGAGTCCGCGCCGCCGCCCGCCGCGGCCGGGGACGAGGCGACCCTCGTGCTCGAGCTCTCCTCGAACGACGGCGAGCCCGCCGCCGCGCTCGGCTACGGGGACGAGGGGCAGGACGGCACGCGCGAGGGGTACCGGTGGTGCGTCGACGGCGAGTGCGTCGCGGGGATCTCCGACTTCGTCCGATACCCGCCGGTGTTCGAGCTGCTGGTGGTGCCCCCGTCCACGCCGATCGAGGTCGCGGGCGACGGGTCGGTCGAACGACTGCGGATCTCGACGATGGACGACCAGCCAGTCGAGGAGTCGGGTGGCCCGATGCAGGTCCCGGCATCCAACGGCTCGTACGTCGTCGAGGTCGACGCGACCTGGGCGGGCGATCCCGGCGGCAGCGCGAACTTCTTCTTCGGCGTGCAGGCGCTCGACTCGCCGGCATCGGCGCCGGATGTCCTGCGGGTCGAGTGCGGGCCCGGGTACACGGTGACCGACGCGGCCGTCGTCCGCACGCAGGCGGACGGCCTGCACGTCGAGGTGACGGGAGCCGAGGGGATCGTCGCATACAGCCTCATCGGGGGACCGGGTGACCCGGAGGCCGCGGTCATCGGCGACAGCGTCCCCGGCGGCCTGATGGGAGTCCCGCCGGGAACGTGGGAGTTCGCGTGCCGCGAGCAGGGCGAACAGGACGACACCGACCCGACGGCCACCTTCGAGCTCGTGGATCCCGACGGCAACTACGCCTCGCCCGAGCTCTCGTGCGACGCCGCGACCGAGCAGGCGTTCACGAGCGCGATCCCAGGTTCGACGGCGCACGAGGAGGCCGCGGAGCAGCTCGTGTCGGGCCTGGAGGAGGGAGACCGCCTCCGCGGCGCCGGCTACGGCGCCGAGACGTTCAAGGTCGGCCCGACCTATGTGGTGGAGCGGGGCGGCGACTCGGTGGCGCGGCTCACGCTCGACGCGGGCAGCGACCCCTGGGCCGGGAGCTTCGGGGTGTGCGAGGAGAGCGGGATCGGCCTCTCGGAGCTCGCGACGGCCGTGCAGCTCGAGCCCACAGGACCGTCCTCGGCCGAGCTCTCCCCGCCGCCGGAGACCGTCCCGGACGTGCTGATCGTGAGGTGCGAGGAGCTCGGCCCTGCCGTGGAAGCGACGCAGGTCCGGCTGCAGGAGGACGGTCTGCACGTCGAGGCGCTGAACGTCGCGCACGCCGACGTCGTCGAGATCCGTTCTCCGGATGCGGGCCGGGACGCGTTCGCCCACCAGACCGCGTTCGATGAGGCGGAGGAGTCATTCGTGGTCCCAAGGTTCGGCCCGGGAGAGGTCTGGGTCGCGTGCCGCCTCACCGATGAGAACGGGAAACTCGTAGGCGGTTTCGAGGCGGAGCCGGGCTCGTACGTGCCGGTCGAGGTGCTGCCGGCCGAGTAGCGCTCAGCCGGCGACGCCGGCGAGATCGCGGATCGAGCGCTCGGTGTTCGGCGACAGGACGAGGATCGCCTCGTCCGCGCCGGCGTCGGCCAGCTCGCGGAGGCCACGCGCGATCCGCTCGGTGGAGCCCTCGAGCGGCGTGACGCCGTCGAGGACCGGCCGCTCGCCGGCCGAGCGGTCGAGCACGACGAGCGCGCACGCGCTGCGTTCGACCTCCTCGGGCGCGCGTCCGACCTCGCGCGCGAGCTCGGAGATGCGCTCGTTCACCTTGGCGAAGTCCTCGGCGCGGTTGCCGAACACGTCCCACCACGTGTTCCACGCATCGACGTGGGGGAGCGTCGCGCGCAGGACGCGCTCACCGGTCGAGCCGACCATGAGCCTCGTGCGGCGCGACGGCTTCGGGAGCAGCAGGGCGTCCTCGGTCCGGTGGAACCGGCCGTCGAACGTCACGCGATCGCCGCCGAGGAGTCTGCGCACGATCTCGAACGCCTCCTCGAACCGCGCGGCCCGCTCGTCGTAGGGGATCCCGAACGCGTCGAACTCGGCCCGGTTCCATCCCGCCCCGATCCCGAGCACGAAGCGTCCGTCCCCGATCTCGTCGATCGCCGCGGCCATCCGTGCGATCAGGCCGGGCGGGTGGAACGCCGCGCACGCGACGAGCGGACCGAGCCGCACCCGTTCGGTCGACGCGGCGAGCGCGGCGAGCGTCGTCCACACGTCCCATGGTCCGCGTTCGGGCCGGCCGTCGTCCCGGTAGAGGAGGTGGTCGCCGAGCCAGACCGAGTCGAACCCGGACTCCTCGGCGGCGACGGCCATCGCCCGCAGTTCGGGCCAGTCGACCCGGCGCTCGACCTCGGGGAGCTGCACGCCGACGCGGAGCGGCCGGGTCAAGCCTTCGCGGCGTCGACGACGACCCCGGCGGCGCCGTCGGGGCCGAGCACCTCGGTGTTCACGACGAGGTCGTAGTGGGACGGCTGCTCGTGCTCGACGCCGTAGAAGCGCTTGAGGAAGTCGGCGCGCGACTCGTCCGAACGCTTCAGCTCCTTGGCCGCCGCGTGTTCGTCGGTCCCGCGCTCCTCGGCCACGCGACGCACGCGGGCCTCGTGCGGCGCGGTGACGAGCACCCGAAGGAGGTCGTCGCGGCCGGCGAGCGCGAACGAGGCCCCGTGCGCCACGATCACGACGTCGCCCCGCGCGGCGGTCTCGGAGATCGCCTCGCGGATCATCGATCGGAAGTCGTTGCTGCGGATGATCTCGGAGGTGTCGTCGGGGATCCAGGTCGCGCCGCCGGGCGTCGCGGTCACCATGCCGCCCTCGCCGATGCCCTCGAGGACGCGGAAGATCAGGCTCTTGCGCCGCTCGGCGTCGGCGATCTCGGCGGGGTCGACGCCCTGCTTCTCGGCGGCGGTGGTGATGATCTCCTCGTCGACGTAGCGGTACCCGAGACGTTCGGCGACGAGGGCGCCGATCCGGTTGCCCTCGGCCCCGACCTCGCGGGAGATCGCGATCACGCGCTTCGGCATGGCGCCATCCTGGCACGGCCCGCCCGTTCTGTCGTACCGCGGCTACCGCGACCGGATCGAGTCCAGGGCGGCGCGGAGCCGCGTCACCGGCCCCTTGATGCCGAGCTCCTCGGCGAGCTCGGAGAGGGTCTCGTCGTCGCGTTCGCCCTCCCAGCGATCGAGCGGCGCGTCGGCGTTCACCGGGACGAGGCGGAGCATCGCGTCCACGTAGTCGCGCGACTCGCGGAGCCGGGCGCGGAGCGCCGGCTTGCCCTTCAGCGGGCCCGGCTTCGGCTCCTTCGCGTCGGCGTCGTCGAGCAGCTCGCCGAGCGAGCCGTAGGCGTTCACGAGCTCGCGGGCGGTCTTCTCGCCGACGCCGCGCACGCCCGGCAGCGCGTCGCTCGCGTCGCCGCGCAGGATCGCGAACTCGGCGTAACGCGACGCCGGCACGCCGTACTTCTCGAGCACGCCCGCCTCGTCGAGCTCGAGCAGTTCGGAGACGCCCTTGATCGTGAACAGCAGCTTCACCTTCGGGTCGCGCACGACCTGGATCAGGTCGCGGTCGCCGCTCACGATCTCGATCCGGTCGCGTGGTTTGGACTCCCAGATGAGGCCGGCGATCGTGTCTTCGGCCTCCCAGCCCCGCGTGAGGGCCTGCGGCATCCCGACGAGGTCGAGCACCTGGCGGAGCATCGTGAACTGCTCGGGCAGGCCCTCGGGGTCGGGCGGGCGGTTCGACTTGTAGCCGGCGTAGATGTCGGTCCTCGCCACCGGTCTCCACTCGTGGTCGTACGCGTGCACGAGCTCGCCGGGGCGGC
>Ga0075420_100001067_pt1 | contig 22844 bp, 26 predicted proteins | sample SoiMetdeltSBSDD4_FD_75296 | JGI IMG/M metagenome (GOLD analysis project Ga0075420, IMG submission 75296) | Bulk soil microbial communities from a Populus tree surrounding site in Tennessee, USA - Soil MetaG P. deltoides SBSDD4 | ecosystem: Environmental > Terrestrial > Soil > Tree plantation...
TGCGGATCTCGTCCTGAAGGATCGCGTCGGCGTCGCGCAGCAGGTCGAGCCGCGCCTTCGTCGCCTCGCCGCCGACGATCCGGATCGCCAGGCCCGGCCCCGGGAACGGCTGGCGCCAGACGAACTTCTCCGGCAGCCCGAGCTCGGCGCCGACGGCACGGACCTCGTCCTTGAACAGCGCCCGCAGCGGCTCGACGAGCTCGAAGGTGAGGTCGTCGGGCAGGCCGCCGACGTTGTGGTGCGACTTGATCGTCGCGGCACCGGTGCCGCCACCGGACTCGATCACGTCCGAGTAGAGCGTGCCCTGGACGAGATACGCGGCGTCGCCGATCTTCGCCGCCTCCTCCTCGAAGACGCGGATGAACTCGGCGCCGATCGCCTTGCGCTTGGCCTCCGGGTCGGTGACGCCGGCGAGCCGGGCGAGGAAGCGCTCTTCGGCGTCGACGGCGACGAGCGGGACCTTGAACTCGTCGCGGAAGGCGGCGACCACCTGCTCGCCCTCGTTCTTGCGCATCAGCCCGTGGTCGACGAAGACGCAGGTCAGCTGGTCACCGACCGCGCGATGAACGAGCAGCGCGGCGACGCTCGAGTCGACGCCACCGCTGAGCCCGCAGATCACCTTGCCGGTGCCGACCTGGGCGCGGATCCGCTCGATCTGCTCCTCGACGATCGACGCCGCACTCCAGCTCATGTCGCAGCCGCAGACGTCGCCGAGGAAACGCTTGAGGATGTCCTGCCCGTAGGGCGTATGGACAACCTCCGGGTGGAACTGGATCCCGAAGAGCTGCTTCTCGATCGACTCGAACGCGGCGACAGGGGACGCCGTCGACGATGCGAGCGCGGTCGCTCCCGCAGGCGGCTCGAAGACCGTGTCACGGTGTGACATCCAGCACGTCTGCACGGCCGGCAGCCCGGCCAGCAGCGTGCCGTGCTCGTGCACGGTCAGCTCGCTGCGTCCGAACTCGCCGACGTCGGCCTGCTCGACCTTGCCGCCGAGCGAGACGGCGAGCAGCTGCATGCCGTAGCAGATGCCCAGCACCGGAATCCCGAGCTCGAGCAGCTCCGTGTCGAGCTTCGGCGCGTCGGCGCCGTACACCGACGCGGGGCCGCCGCTGAGGATCAGGCCCTTCGGGCGGCGCTTCGCGACCTCTGCCGCGCCGACGTGATGCGGCAACAGCTCGCTGAAGACGCCGCACTCGCGCACGCGGCGCGCGATCAGCTGCGAGTACTGCCCGCCGTAGTCGAGGACGACGACCTCGTCGACGGCCGGTGGGACGTCGACCTCGAGCGCCGACTCGTCGACAAGCTCCGTGGCCGCCGTCGCGGCGGTGACCACGCCCTCCGAGCTCATGCGCCGTGGGTCTTCTGGAAACGCCTGGGAGCCCGCACTAGTTCAGCGCGGGCTCCTTGGTCCCATTCGGAGCGTGCGCCGCGGCATCCGCGCCGCGTGAGCCCATGCCGACACCCTGCGAGGACTGCAGTTGCTTGCCCTCGGTCTGCAGCGCCGGGGCGATCATCAGCTCGGCGCGGTTGAACTCGGCGATGTCGTGGTAGCCACACGTCGCCATCGACGTCCGCAGGCCGCCCATCAGGTTGAAGGTGCCGTCGTTCTCTCGTGCGGGCCCGTTGACGATCTCCTCGATCGTGCCGTTCTGGACGGTCTTCACGCGAGCGCCGCGCGGCAGCGTCGGGTGGAAGGTTGCCATGCCCCAGTGGAAGCCGCGGCCGGGCGCCTCGTAGGCACGTGCGAGCGGCGAGCCGACCATCACGGCGTCGGCGCCGCAGGCGATCGCCTTCGAGACGTCGCCGCCGGTCCGCATGCCGCCGTCGGCGATCACCTGGACGTACTCGCCCGTCTCGAGCATGTGCTGCGACCGTGCGCCGGAGACGTCGGCGATCGCCGTCGCCTGCGGTACGCCGATGCCGAGCACGCCGCGCGTCGTGCAGGCGGCGCCGGGACCGACGCCGACGAGCACGCCGGCGGCCCCGGTGCGCATCAGGTGCAGGCCGGTGTGGTAGCTGGCGCAGCCGCCGACGACGACCGGGACCGGGACCTCGCGACAGAACTCCTTGAGGTTCAGCGGCGGGCGCTCGGGGTCGGCCGACACGTGCTCCGCCGAGACGACCGTGCCCTGGACGACGAGGACGTCGAGGCCGGCGTCGAGCGCGAGCTCGTAGTAGTCGCGGACGCGCTGCGGCGTCAGCGAGGCGGCGACGACGACGCCCTGCTCCTTGATCTCCGCGATCCGCTGCGAGATCAGCTCCGGCTTGATCGGCTCGCGGTAGATGTCCTGCATCTCACGCGTCGCGACCTCCTTCGGCAGGCCGGCGATCCGCTCGAGCATGTCCTCGGCGTCTTCGTAGCGGGTGAAGATCCCCTCGAGGTTGAGCACGGCGAGGCCGCCGAGCTTGCCGATGAGGCCCGCGGTCCGGGGCGAGACCACCCCGTCCATCGCGCTCGCCAGCAGCGGCAGCTCGAAGCGATAGTCGCCGAGCTTCCACGAGATGTCGACGTCGTCGGGGTCTCGCGTACGCCGTGACGGCACGATCGCGATGTCGTCAAAGCCATACGCGCGGCGGGCCTTCTTGCCTCGCCCGATCTCGATCTCCATCAGCCCATCCTAAGTTCGGTCGCGGACGAAAAGACCCCGCGCAGGCGGGGTCGGGGGAACTGCCAGGCGACGTGGTGGCGGCAACGCTTCACGCCCGAACCACGATACCAGCGCCAGGTACGGAACAAGCCTCCTCGGAGACGCAGGGACGGGTTCCCGCCGCTCCCTCCGCGGACCGCGAGCTTTGCGGGTGCCGTAGGCCGCCACATGGCGGCCGGAGGCGGGCCCCGCATTTCGTTTCTCAGCCGACGCCGGCGGGGGCGTCGAGGCGCTGCACATCGATTTCGGACAGCAGGCGGTCGACCGCGCGCGGATCGACGAGCCCGGCACCGAGGCGCTGCGTCGACTCGGCGCCACAGGCGACGGCGTAGCGCAGGCACTCTGCCGCGTCGGAGCCGGTGTAGCGGGCGGCGACGAAGCCGGCGAGGAAGGCGTCGCCGGCTCCGACCGAGGCGACGGTCTCGCGCGGAGAGATCCAGACGCGGTGCAGCACGGTCTCGCCGTTGATCCGCAGACACGCGACGCAGCCGTCGGGCAGCGTCATGATCGCCTCGCGCGCGCCGAACTGGACCATCTCGTGTACCGCGAGGACGCGATCCTCCTCGTCGTTGAACTCGTGGCCGACGAGCTCCTCGGCTTCGACGACGTTGGGCGAGATGACGTCGGGCTCGGCGCGCACCGCGTGGTGCATCGGGTCGCCGTCGGCGTCGACGACCGTCGTGACGTTCATCTTGCGCAGGTCGCGAACGAGCTCCGCGTAGATCTCCGGTGCGACGCCGCGTGGCAGCGACCCGGCGAAGACGACGACGTCAGCGCCTCGCGCGAGGTAGATCAGCTTCTCCTTGAACAGCAGTACCTCGGCTTCGCTGACCGCCGGGCCGCGCTCGTTGATCTCGGTCTGCTCGCCGGTCGTCGGGTCGTAGACGGCGGTGTTCGTGCGCGAGTCCTCGCGGATGCGGACGAAGTCCGACAGGATCGACTCGCTCGTCAGCTCCTCGATGATCCGCGTGCCGGTCGGCCCGCCCTGGAACCCGGTCGCGATCACGGGCTGCCCGAGCGTCTTCAGCGTGCGAGCGACGTTGACGCCCTTTCCGCCCGCGAGCGTCGTCTGCTCGACGGTCCGGTGCCGGCGGCCGAGCCGGAAGTTCGGCACGGAGAGGGACTTGTCGATCGCCGCGTTGAGAGTGACGGTGATGATCACTGTGCGTTGGCTTCCTTGGCCTCTCTGCGGCCCACGTCGCGTCTGCGAAGCGCTGCGATGGTGAGGCTACAGGTCACGACCCCCAGCAACACGATCAGCGTCGACGTTCGTCCGAGGAAGGCACGCAACCGCTCGAAGAAGCTCGCGCGGGGAACCGCGGCGACGGTGACGAGCGGCGCCCGCGCGACCACCTTCCCCGCCTCGCGCACGGTCACCGTCCCGAGCCGGGCGCCCACGGGCAGCGGCCCGCTGACCTTGTCGGGCGTGCTGACGACGGTCGTCACCGAGCGCCCCGCTCCGCGCCGGATCACGCGCCGCACCGATGTCGGCGCGATCAGCGCGACGCGGTCGTCCCCTTGGTCCTTGATGCCGACGCTGGCGACCGGGCGGCGCGCCACGACCGGAGTCACTCGCTCGTAGCGGCTGAGCCCGTAGTCGAGCAGTGCCCGCGAGTCGGCGTCGCGCGAGCGCTCGTCGGGCTCACCGAGGACCACACTGATCGCCGTCACGCCGTCACGCCGCGCCGAGCCGACGAGCACGTAGCCGGCACGCGACGTGTGGCCGGTCTTGACGCCGTCGACCTCTGAGTCGGTGCCCAGCAGCAGGTTGCGGTTGGTCAGCGTCCGCGGGTGCGCGCCGCTCGTGAGCGTCAGCCGCTGCGTGTTCGTCGTGCGGACGAAGAAGTCGTAGCGGCGCAGCTCGAGCGTCAGCGCGACGAGATCCGCCGCGGTCGAGTAGTTGTCCTTGCTGTCGAGGCCGATCGGGTTCGCGTAGTGCGTGCCGCGAAGGCCGAGCTGCTCGGCCTTCGCGTTCATCAACGCCACGAACGCCTTCGGGCTGCCGGCGACGGCGACAGCCAGCGACTCCGCGGCATCGTTGGCGCTCGGCAGCAGCAGTGCCCGCAGCAGGTCGGCCACCGTCACATGCTCACCGGGAGCGAAACCGGCGACCGACTCGCCGGCGCTGGCGCGGTATCGCACCGTCGTGACCGTGTCGGACAGCTTCAGCCGCTCGAGCACCAACAGCGCCGTCATGAGCTTCGTCGTCGACGCGATCGGCCGCCGTCTGCTCGCGTCCCGGGCATAGATGACGGTGCCTGTGTCGGCCTGGACGAGGATCGCCGCCTTCGCCGCGATCTCTGGAGCGCCGGGGTCGCTCGCCGCGACGGCCGGCCCGGCAGCGGCGAGCGCCACCAAGAGCGCAGCGGCTCCGCCCCCCGCAGATCGGCGCAGGCTCACGGCGTCAGCTGGATCTGCTGGCCGGCGTGCAGCGCCTTGGCGTCGACATCCGGGTTCAGGCGTTCGATCGTCGCAAGCGAGACACCGGTCGTCTCGGCGATCGATGAGAGCACGTCCCCCGGCTTGACCCTGTAGGTCTTCGGCGAGGCGGCAGGCTTCGTCGTCGCGGTGGCAACCGACGCGTCGGGACGTGCCGAGCCGTCGGCCTTGTCACCGCTGGTGACCGTCTGGAAGAGCGCCACGGCGACCACGGCGAGGGCCGTCGGGGCCAGCCAGCGCCTGCTGCTGCGCGAGGTCATGACTCCGTTCCGAGGATACGGAGCGCCGATCTCCGGGCCAAGCGCCGCAAGCGTCCGTGCGGGGACCACGATCCTGCTCAGCCGCCCAGCGCCCACGCCACGGCGCGCAGCCGCTCGGCTTCGCGCCGTGCGGCGTCGGCCGGCGCGCCGCCGGCCGTCTCGTACGCGTTGACGATGCCCCGCGAGGACGTGACCAGGCCACCGGCGCGGCCTGGCGCGAACGCGGGCGCGAGGTCCTCCACACGCCCTCCTTGCGCGCCGACGCCGGGGAGCAGGAACGGTGTCGCCGGCATCAGCTCGCGCAGCCGCGCCAGATGCTCCGGAACCGTGGCCCCGGTCACCGCGCAGACGTCTGCCAGCCCCGACGCGGGTCCACGCCCGTCGGCGCCGAGACCGTCGACGAGCCGCGCGACCCGCTCCCAGACACGCTCGCCGTCGTCGAGCCGCAGGTCCTGGAGATCGGCCGCACCGGGATTCGACGTGCGGACGAGGACGAAGACGCCGTGCCCGTTAGGCCGCGCCTGATCGACGAAGCTCTGCAGCGAGTCGGCCCCCTGATACGGGTGTGCGGTGAAGGCGTCCGCGCCGAGACCCTCGACGTCACCGAACGGCGTCGGCGTCGACCCGATCAGTGCCTGCGCATAAGCCGCCGCGGAGACGTCGATGTCGCCGCGCTTGGCGTCGGCCAGCACCAGCAGCCCGGCCGCCCGGGCGTGCTCGACGACCTCGCCCAGCGCCGCACGACCGGGCGCGCCGAGCCGCTCGAAGCAGGCGAGCTGGGGTTTGACGGCGACACATGAGTCGGCCGTCGCGTCGATCGCCGCACGGCAGTGGGCGACGACCGCTTCCGCCGCGCGCTCGGCGGGTGTGCGCGCCTCGCCGTCGCCCGCGCTCGCCGCTGGCCATAGGCGCGCCGGATCGGGATCGAGCCCGAGCACGATCTGCGACGCCTTCGCAGCGACGGCCGCGGCCAGCCGGTCGCCGAAATATGCGGACGAGGACACGTGGCGAAGCTATCAGCGCTCAGGGATACGATTCGGCCATGCCTCTTGACCGGCTCGCCTGGCTGCTGACGGTGCTCGCGGCGCTCGTCACCGGCATCCTGCTGCTGATCTCCGGCTACCAGGGCTACGCGGCGCTCGCCGCCGCGGTCGGCATCAGCGCCGCGATCAACCTGATCTAGGAGGTTCCGTCCGGACGTCGTCGCTTCGCGCCGGCGTCCGGACGACGTTACCCGGGGATCTCGGTTCCCGGCTCGACGCGGTCCTCGGGCTCGAGATGGATCAGGATGTCGGCGCGATCGAGCCGCAGCGCGATCGCGTCCTGCAGCGCGTGCGCCGTGCGATGTGCCTCCTCGAGGCTCGTGCCGCTGCGGAACTGGACGTGCAGGTCGACGTGGCGGCGCGATCCGGCGCGGCGCGCTCGCAGCCGGTGGTAGCCCGCGACGCCTCGCGGCCCGAACGAGGTGACGGTCTCGCGGATCGCGCTGAGCTCGGATTCGGGCAGCCCTTCGTCGACGAGCACCCGCGTCGACCGCGACAGGATCCGCACGCCGGTGACGACGATCGCGAAGGCGACGACCAGCGCGACGGCGGCGTCGAGCCAGGTCTCGCCGGTGATCTGCACCAGCACGAGGCCGACCAGGACCGCGACCGAGGTCGCCGCGTCGGTCCGCAGATGCGCCGCGTCGCCCGCCAGCGCCGGCGAGTCGTATCGCTTCGCGCGGCGAGCGATGACCCCCGAGACGACGATGTTGACGACGATCGATCCGGCGACGACGACGATGCCGAAGCCGAGATGATCGACCTCGCCGCTGTTGTTGGCCAAGCGGCGGATCGCCTCGATCGCGATCACCCCCGAGCCGACGAGGATCAGCATTCCCTCGATCGCCGCCGCGAGGTTCTCGATCTTCTCGTGGCCGTACGGATGGCTCTCGTCGGCCGGCTCGTCGGCCTTGCGAATCGAGAAGTACGCGACGACCGACGCCGACAGGTCGACGGCTGAGTGCATCGCCTCGGTCAGGATCGCGACCGATCCGGTGACGAGCCCCGCGACGAGCTTGACGACGATCAGCAGGGTGTTCGAGGCGATCGAGAGCAGCGCCGCGCCGGTCTTCGGCCCGAAGCGCTCGCGCGCCGGGACCGTCAGCGTCGATCGAGCCATCGCAACAGCTCTCGTGCCGCCCGCCCGCGATGGCTGATCGCCGCCTTCTCGACGTCGGTCAGCTCGGCCATCGTGCGGCTCGGATGCTCGATCGGCACGAACGCCGGGTCATAGCCGAAGCCACGCTCGCCGCGGGGCTCCGCCGCGAGCGTGCCCTCGCAGCGTCCCTCGACGACGTGCTCGCCGCCGTCGGCGCCGACGAAGGCGAGCGCGCAGACGTAGGCGACATCGCTCCCCGCGGGAGCGTCGCGCAACAGCTTGGCGAGGTTCTCGCCGTCGCTCGCCTGCGCTCCGGCGTAGCGCGCCGACCGTACCCCCGGCAGCCCGTTGAGGGCCGCCGCCACGATGCCGGAGTCGTCGGCGATCGCGGCGCGCCCCGTCGCCTCGTGGGCGGCTCGCGCCTTGCCGAGCGCGTTGCCGACGAACGTGTCGGCATCCTCGGGTGGCAGCTCGACGTCGTCGGGCAGCGGATCGATCTCGTGCGGCGTCAGCAACGTGCCGAGCTCGCGCACCTTGTGCGCGTTGCGCGTTGCGAGGACGAGCCTCACGACTCGAGCGCGCCGATCGCCGCGTCCTGAATCGTCCGCAACTCGCCGATGCCGGTCGCCGCGAGCGCGAGCAGGTCATCGAGATGCGCACGCGAGAGCGGTGTGCGCTCCGCGGTCGCCTGCACCTCGACGAGGCCGCCGTCGCCGGTCATCACGACGTTCGCGTCGACCTCGGCGGAGGAATCCTCGACATAGTCAAGATCGAGCAGCGGCACGCCGTCGACGATCCCGGCCGAGATCGCGGCGAGCGTCCCGTTCAGCGGCCACGCGCCGACGAGCTCGCGCTCGCGCAGCACCCGGCAGGCGAGCGCCAGCGCGACATAGGCGCCGGTGATCGACGCCGTCCGCGTGCCGCCGTCGGCCTGCAGCACGTCGCAGTCGATCCAGATCGTGTTCTCTCCGAGCGCCTCGAAGTCGACGACGCTGCGCAGGCTGCGGCCGATCAGCCGCTGGATCTCGACCGTGCGCCCGTCCGGCCGCCCCTTGCTGACGTCGCGCTGCTTGCGGTCGCCGGTCGACGCGGGCAGCATCCCGTACTCCGCGGTGACCCAGCCACGACCCTTGCCCGCCATCCACTTCGGCACCCGGGGCTCGGCCGACGCCGTGCAGATCACCCGCGTCTCGCCGACCGAGATCAGCGCCGAGCCGGTCGCGGTGCGGACGAAGCCGGGCTCGATCGTCGTCGGCCGGAGGCCGTCCGGTGCACGGTCATAGGACCGCTGCCGCGCGCTCATGCGGCAGCCGCGCTTCGAAGCTCGACCTGCTGGACATCGGTCAACGGCATCTGCAGGAACCTCGTTCCGATCGCGCGAAAAGCCTCCGGGTCGCCCGTGCAGAGAAACGCGTAGTCGCCGGGACCACGCTGTTCGTTGGCGAGCCCACGCAACGAGAGCGCATGCTCGACCTGGCGGGCAAGCGCGGCGCCCGAGCTGACGATCGTGACTCCACGACCGAGGAAGCGTTGCAGCATCGGGCGCACGAGCGGGTAGTGGGTGCAGCCGAGGATCACGGTGTCGACGTCCGCGTCGTGCAGCTCGCGGGTGTAGCCGCGAACGACGTCGACGACCTGCTCGGAGATCCCCGTGCCGCCGACGTCGCCGGCCTGGATGATCGGAGCGAGGTCGGGGCATGCGACCGAGATCAGCGAGACGTGCGGGTCCGCGGCGGCGACCGCGTCCGCGTAAGCGCCGCTGGCCACCGTCGCCGTGGTCGCCAACAGGCCGATGCGGCCGTTGCGCGTCGTCGCGACGGCCTGGAGCGCCTCGGGCTTGACGACGCCGAGCACGTCGAGCCCGAGCGTCGTCTCCATCATCCGCGTGCGCAGCGCCGGGAGCGCGACGGCCGTCGCCGAGTTGCAGGCGACGACCAGGAGCTTCGCGCGACGTGCGAGCAGCTCCTCCGCGATCTCGAGACTGAAGCGCACGAGCTCGTCCGGGCTCCGCTCGCCGTAGGGAAAGCGGGCGTCGTCGCCGAGGTAGAGGTAGTCCTCGTTCGGCAGCGACACCAACAGCTCGTGCAGGACCGTCAGCCCGCCGACGCCGGAATCGAACACGGCGATCGGCCGCTGGCGCGGTGGAACGGAGGTCGTCACCGGGCCATCGTCGCACGGGAGGCGGCTGCACGGCGGGCACCGTCACTTGCCCGTGCCGACGCCGTCGATCGACTCCTTCAGCGCGCGCACGATCTTGGCGCCGATGCCGTTGTCGCCGCTCTTGCGTGCCCACGCGACGACGGCCGCCAGCACTCCGGCGACGAGCAGGATCAGCGCGACGTACTCCACGGTCCCCTGGCCTCGCTGAGACGCGAGCCTGCGACTGAGTGCGGCATGGACGTTGCACGACGCGATCACGAGCGCTGCGGCGAATCGAAGCTGCATGAGACCTCCCTGGACGGACGACTGGTCGTCGCCCACGATGGGCCGGTCGCCGAGCCGCAGGACGCGTGCGCTGTGACGGCTTTCAGCGCACGGTGGCGAAACTTTGGCGGCGTATAGTCGTTTCGCGAGCCATGTCCGGCCTGCTGAACCGCATCCGCCGCCGGCGCTCCGGCATGCCATCCGAGCCGGAGCGGCTCGACACTTCCCCGGCGCCACCCGAGGTCGCGCCGAGCGCCCTGCCGCCCGAGCCCGCGCCGCCGGAGCCTGCTCCGCCCGAGCCCGCGCCACCGGAGCCGTTCGAGCGTCCGGGCTTCCGTGCTCGCGGCCAGCTGCGACGGCGGCTCCGTTACCTGCGGCGCGTGCGCGAGCTCGCGCTGCGTGACATCGGCGGTCTCGTCGCCGACCTCGATCGCTTCGGTCGCTCGCGTGACGACCTCGTGCGAGCCAAGCTCGATGCGCTCACCGCCATCGACGCCGAGCACCGCGTGCTGGCGTCGGCGCTCGACGACGACGCGACGTACGTCGAACTGCGCGAGGTCGGCATCGCGGCCTGCCCGGGATGCGGCGCGCTGCTGGCGAGCGACGCGCGGTTCTGCTCCGCCTGCGGCACCCGCGTCGATCGTGGCGACGCGGCGATCGAGACGGCGTTCGCAGTCGGGACGCCGCGAAGCGACGAGCCGGCTGCCGACGCCGCGACGTGACCGCCGTCACCGCCTGCCCGCGCTGCGGCACCACGCCCGCACCCGAGCAGGCGTGGTGCCTCTCGTGCGGGCTCGCCGCCCGGACGATGCTCGTGCCGGCACGCGGCTGGCGCCGGCCGCTGGCGGCAGCCGCAGCGGTCGCCGCGATCGCCCTCGTGGCGCTCGTGCTGGCGTTCGTCCTGCTGACGCGCAACGACAACCCCGTGCCGCCGGCCGCCGCTCCGGCCGCGGTCGCGCCGGCGACCACCACGCCCGCTCCGTAGCGCCGCCGTCAGCCGCGCAACGACGGCCAGTACGTCGCGAGCCGGGCGCGAGCACCCGCCGCCAGCGCGTGCTCGGGCGTGGCCCGCGCCGTCGCCGTGCCCGAGGCCACGGCTTCGAGCGTCGCGACCAGCGAGGCGGCAAGCGCCTCGAGCGCATACCCACCCTCGAGCACGATCCCGACCGGCACGCCGAGCGAAGCGGCGACATCGCGAACCGACGCGGCCATCGCCGCGAACCCCGTCTCGGTCACGGTGCAGTTCGCGAGCGGATCGTCGGCGTGGGCGTCGAAGCCGGCCGACACGAGAATCAGCTGCGGCTCGTACGCGGCCGCGATCGGCACTGCGACATGCTCGACGAGTGAGCCGAACACCGCATCGCCCGAGCCGGCCGGCACGGGCAGGTTGACCGTCAGCCCGAGGCCGGTGCCCGAGCCTGCCTCGTGCGCCGCGCCCGTCCCCGGATACAGCGGCGACTGGTGGATCGAGCAGAACAGGACGCCGGCGTCGTCATAGAAGATCTCGCTTGTCCCGTTGCCGTGGTGGACGTCCCAGTCGAGGACCATGACGCGCTCGATCCCGTGCGCGTCCCGTGCGTGGCGCGCCGCGATCGCGACGTTGTTGAACAGGCAGAAGCCCATCGGGCGCGACGTCTCGGCGTGGTGGCCGGGCGGCCGGTGCAGCGACGCGCCGACGCTCGCGCCGGTTGCGGGCGACAGCAGCTCGTCGACGAGCGCGACACCACCTCCGGCGGCGTGCAGCGCCGCGCCCCACGAGCCCGGCGAGACGAGCGTGTCGGCATCGATACGACCGCCGCCGTCCACGGAAAGCTGCCGGATCAACTCGACGTGCTCGCGCGGATGCACCGCCTCGACGACCTCGAGCGGCGCTCGCGGCGAGTCGCGAGCCTCGTATCCGGCCCAGTCGCGCGCGTCGAGCGCGGCCGTGATCGCCGCGATCCGCGCCGGTCGTTCCGGGTGGTCGCCGGTGACGTGCTCGAGCGACGACGGGTGATGGAAGGCCACTGGTCGGGACAAGGCGCGGATACGGTACGCCTGCATGCCCGGGCGCTCCTCCTCGTCGTCCACCCTCGCGGTGGAGGTCGTCGTCGTCGGTGCCGGCGCCGCCGGCCTCTACGCGGCCCTGACCGCGGCCGACGAAGGCGCCCGCGTCCTGTTGATCTCGGCGACACCGCTCGCGCAGACCTCGAGCTACTGGGCCCAGGGAGGCCTCGCCGCGGCGCTCGCGGTCGACGACTCCCCCGCCCAGCACCTCGCCGACACGCTCGCCGCCGGCCGCGATCTCGTCCGCCGCGCCGCGGCGCAGGCACTCGTCGACGAGGCGCCCGGCGCGGTCGCCGACCTGGAGCGGATCGGCGTCCGCTTCGACGCCGACCGCAACGGCAACCTCTCGCTCGGTCTCGAAGGCGGCCACAGCCGCCGCCGCGTCGTGCACGCGGGTGGGAGCGCGACCGGGCGACGGGTCGTCCGCCAGCTCTCGGCACTCGTCGTCGAGCACGAGCGGATCGAGGTCTGGGAGCAGACGCGAGTCGCGTCGCTGTGGCGCGACGCCGGCGGCGCGTGTGCGGGCGTCGTCTGCGAGGACGGTCGCAGCGCCCTCGGGCGGGCGACGATCCTGGCGACGGGCGGGACCGCGGCGCTGTGGTCGAGGACGACCAATCCACCCGGCGCGATCGGCGTCGGCCTCGTGCTCGCGCTCGGTGCCGGCGCGATGCTCGCCGACCTCGAGTTGGTCCAGTTCCATCCGACCGCGGTCACCGGCGTCCCGGGCCGCGAGGGCTTCCTGATCACCGAGGCGATCCGCGGCGAAGGCGCGACGCTCCACGGGCCCGACGGCGAGCGCTTCGTCGACGAGCTGGCGCCGCGCGACGAGGTCGCGCGAGCCGTCGACGCCGTGATGCGGGCCAACGACGTCACGCATGTCGGCCTCGACATGCGCGGTGTCGATCCGGCGCGCTTCCCCAACGTCGTCGCGGCGCTGCGCGAGTCCGGGCTCGACCCGGCCCACGAGCTGGTGCCCGTCGCGCCCGCCGCGCACTACTGCATGGGCGGAGTCCAGGCCGACCTGCACGGGCGCTCGACCGTGCGGGGTCTGTTCGCCGTCGGGGAGACCGCGTGCACCGGACTCCACGGAGCGAACCGGCTGGCATCGAACTCGCTCAGCGAGTGCTTCGTCTTCGGCCGTCGCGCCGCGCTCGCCGGGCTCGACGAGGCCGGCGCCGGCGCCGTCGGCCGGCCCCCGGACCCGGCACCGATCCCATCGCCGGACGCCGAGACCCGCGCCGCGCTCTGGCAGGGCGCCGGCCTCGTGCGGACGCCCGAGGGCCTGACCGGCCTCACGGACAACGCGCACCCACTCGTGCGGCTGATCGCCGCGAGCGCACTGCTGCGCACCGAGACGCGTGGCGCCCACTGCCGCGCGGACGCCCCCGAGCGCGACCCGCAGCTCGACTACCGGCACGCGATCGTCAGTGCCGGCGGTCAGCCCGTGTTCGACCGCTGGCCCTGAGCCGGACGGCGGCAGCGCGGCGAGCTACCGTCGCTGCATGCTGCTCGGCGTCGACGTCGGCGGGACCTTCACCGACGCGGTGCTCGTCACCGGCGCTGTCGTCGTGACCGCGAAGGCGCCGACGACCCCGGGTGACCAGTCCGACGGTGTACTCGCGGCAATCGCGGCGGTGCTCGAGCGCGCGGGATGCGGCCCCGGCGACGTCACCGAGTTCGCCCACGGGATGACGGTGACGACGAACGCGCTGCTCGAGGACGACGCCGCGCGGACGGTGCTGCTGGCGACCGAGGGTTTCACCGACATCGTCGAGCTCGGTCGCCAGGCGCGGCCGCGCCTCTACGACCTCTGCGCGGCGGCGCCGGCTCCGTTCGTTCCGCCGCAGCTCCGGATCGCCGTCCCAGAGCGGATGACGCCGACCGGCGTGCTGCGCGCGCTGACGCCCGAGGGCGCGCGAGCCGCGGCCGAAGCGGCGGCGGCGCTCGCGCCCGAGGCGGTCGCCGTCGTGCTGCTCCACAGCTGGCGTGATCCCACACACGAGCACGCGCTGGGCGACGCGCTGCGCGAGCGGCTGGGCGACGGCGTCCACGTGTCGCTCTCGCACGAGGTCGTCGGCACCTTCCGCGAATACGAACGCGCGGCGACGACCGAAGTCGACGCGGCGCTGTCGCCGTTACTGTCGCGCTACCTGCGGCGCCTGCTCGAGCGCAGCGCCGCCGCCGGGCTGCCGGCGCCTCAGATCATGCAGTCCAGTGGCGGCCTGACCGACGCCGCCGAGGCCGCGTCGCACGCCGCGCAGACCGTGCTGTCGGGGCCGGCCGGCGGCGCGGCCGCGGCAGCGCTCGTCGCCGCCCGCAGCGGCGTGCCCGACCTGCTCTGCTTCGACATGGGCGGGACGTCGTGCGACGTCTGCGTCGTCAGCGACGGCGTCGTCCGCGAGACGTCGTCACGCGAGGTAGCCGGCCGGCCGATCGCGCTGCCGATGGTCGATATCCACACCGTCGGCGCCGGCGGCGGCTCGATCGCCTGGCGCGATCCCGGTGGCGCCCTGCGCGTCGGGCCACGCTCAGCCGGTGCCGAGCCCGGCCCCGCGTGCTATGGCCGCGGTGGTACCGAGCCGACCGTCACCGATGCCAACGTCGTGCTCGGTCGCATCCGCGGCGCGATCGCGGGCGGCCTCGCGCTCGATGCCGGTGCCGCCAGGGTCGCCGTCGCCGGTCTTGCCGAGACACTGGGACTCGGCATTGAGGAGTGCGCGCAGGGCATCGTCCGCGTCGCCAACGTCGAGATGCTGCGCGCGCTGCGGGTGATGACGGTCGAGCAGGGCATCGATCCGCGCGGCTTCGCCCTGCTGGCGTTCGGCGGCGCCGGCGGGCTGCACGCCTGCGAGCTCGCCGACGAGCTTGACGTCCGCACGGTGCTCGTGCCACGGGCGTCCGGTGTCCTCAGCGCGCTCGGACTCGCCGCGGCGGACCGTCGCGAGGACAGCGCCCGCAGCGTGCTCGCTCCGCTCGGCGCCGACGCGCTGGCGGCGCTCGAGCTGCCGCGTGAGGCCGAGCTGCGGTTCGAGCTGCGCTATCGCGGCCAGGCCCACGAGCTCGCGGTCGGCGCCGTCCCGCCGACGCCGGCGGCGCTACGGGAGTCGTTCGAGCAGCTGCACGAGGAGCGCTACGGCTACCGCGACCCCGACGCGGTCGTCGAGCTGGTGACCGTCCGTGTGACGCATCGCCGGCCCGGCCCGCTGGTCGTGCTTGGCGAAGCCTCCGGCAGCTTCGTTGCGTCCGAGCGCGTCGTGACCTTCGGCGGCGTGCCGCACGACGCCCGCGTGCTGCGCGGCGCGCTCTCTCCCGGCACCGTCCTTGCCGGGCCGGCGATCGTCGAGCTGCCCGAGGCGACCGTCGCGGTTCCCCCCGGCTGGCGCGGCGATGTCGACCACGACGGAACGCTGCGGCTGGAACGGGAACGATGAACGCGATCGACCTCCAGGTGCTCACCGGTGCCCTGCGCGCGGCATGCGACGAGATGGGCGCTGTGCTCGTGCGCGCGGCACACTCGGCGAACATCAAGGAGCGCCGCGACTGTTCGACGGCGCTGTTCAATGCCGCCGGCGAGATGATCATGCAGGCCGAGCACATCCCGGTGCACCTCGGCGCGATGCCGGCGGCCGTCGCGTCCGTCCTCGCCGAGCCGCACGCTGCCGGCGTGTCGTGGGTGCTCAACGACCCCTATCGCGGAGGCACCCACCTGCCGGACATCACCGTCGTGACGCCGGCGTTCCACGACGGCGGTCTGCTCGGCTTCGCCGCCAGCCGCGCCCACCACGCCGATGTCGGCGGCAGCGTCCCCGGCTCGATGCCCGCCGACTCGACGACGCTCGCGGAGGAAGGCGTCGTGATCGCGCCACGCGTACTCGACGCGGACGCCATCGACGAGCTCGTCGTCCAGATGCGCCAACCGGCGCAGCGGCGGGCCGATCTGCGCGCACAGCTGGCCGCCAATCGCGTCGGCGTGCGGCGACTGGAGGAGCTCGCGGCGCGGCCGGGCGCCCGCGTGCGCGAGGCGATGAGCGAGGTGCTCGACTACGCCGAGCGGCGGATGCGCGCCCGCCTGCGCGAGCTGGCCGGCGACGGCTTCACCGCCGAGGTGCGCGACGTGCTCGAGGCGCGCGAGGGAGATCTCGAGCTGCGGCTGCGTGTGACCGTCGCCGACGACCGGATCGTGCTCGACTTCGCCGGCAGCGCCGGCCAGCACGAAGGCAACCTCAACTGCCCGCTGGCCGTCACGCGCTCCGCCTGCTACTTCGCGGTCCGCGTGCTGACCGACGCCGACATCCCCGCCAACGCCGGCGCCTACCGGCCAATCGACGTGCGCGCTCCCGAGGGCTCGCTGCTGAACGCCCGTCCGCCGGGCGCCGTGGTCGGCGGCAACGTCGAGACGTCGTCGCGCGTCGCCGACATGGTGCTGGCGGCGTTCGGCCGTGCGCTCGGGCAGGGAACGATGAACAACGTCACGCTCGGGACCGAGCGCGCGGACGGGGCCGCCTCCGGCGGCGGTGGATTCACGTACTACGAGACGATCGGCGGCGGTCAGGGTGCCTGCGCCGACGCCGACGGGCCAAGCGCGGTCCACGTCGCGATGTCGAACACGCTCAACACACCGGTCGAAGCGCTTGAGCTCGAGTTCCCACTGCGCGTCGTCGAGTACGCCGTCCGCCGCGGCAGCGGCGGACGCGGACGGCATCGGGGCGGCGACGGCGTCGTCCGCGAGCTCGAAGCCCTTGGCGAGATGCGCTACTCGGTGCTCGCCGAGCGCCGCCGCCACGCTCCCCCAGGCGCCGCCGGCGGCGAGCCGGGAGCCTGCGGGCGCACGCTGCTCGACGGCGCCGAGCTCGAGCCCAAAGCGACGGGCACGCTCCGGCCTGGGCAGCGCCTGCGGCTCGAGACGCCGGGCGGCGGCGGTCACGGCACACCCGAGCCAGGGTCGCCGGCGGTCGCCCCGCCATGAGGATCCCGCGAAGCGGCGGCTCGCTGCGGAACATCTGTATTTCCAGGGAGATTATGGAATTCCGGAGCGCCATGGAAGAATGCGAACAGAACTTGGTCCGCGATGGTTCGTTCCCGATCGTCGCGGTTGACCTCACCCCCTGAGCCTCCCACCAGCACGCCCCCGAACTATGCCTATCGCCTTCAAGGAATGGGCGGTCACCGTTCGAGCACTCGCCGAAGGCGAGCAGCTCGTCACCCTGCGTAAGGGCGGTATCCGCGAGTCGGAGAAGCACTTCGCGCTCGAGCACGAGCGCTTCTTCCTCTACCCCACCTTCGACCACCAGCGCAACGACCTCGTCCGCGCGTCGCACCGGCCCGAGCTGCACCGTGCGCTCGAGGAGGGTGTCTGGGCCGACGGTGAGCCACCCGTCGAAGCCCTGACCCGCGACGGCGGCATCGCGCAGCCCGACCGCGTCCGGATCCGCGCCTGGGCAGAGGTCGCCGGCCACTGGACGGTCACCGACTCGCGGACGGTCAACGAGCTCTCGCCGTACTACGTCTGGACGCCGGACTACGCCGAGAAGCGGCTGGCGTGGAAGCGCCGCCACCCGCTGCATGTGGTCCTGCTGCGGACCTACCGGATCCCGCGCCCCGTGACCGTCAAGGTCAAGGAGGACTTCGGCGGTTGCCGCTCGTGGCTCGAGATCCCGCGCGATCTCCCATTCGAAGGCACCCCGGTGCTCTCCGACGACGAGTTCGACCGTGCCGCCGAGGAGATCGAGCGGATCGTGTCGGGCGCCGGCATCCCCGCCCTCGTCTGAGAGCCCCATCTCGTCGCCGCCGGCGGCGTCCTCGACCCTCGAAATGCGGAGCATTCCTTCGGGTCTGCGTCCTTGCCCGCAACAACGATCCGCGGCTCTCAACCTAGGCTGGGTCGTGTGAGCTGGGTCGAGACGACGAGTCCGAACTTCAGCGCCCGCCACGAGGAGGAGGACGCTGACGACGTCGTCGGCGTGCTGGAGCTGCTCGAGGGCACCCGCGAGCGGCTTGCCGAGGCGTTTCCGGAGCTGCCCGGCCACGTCGCGGTCGTCGTCCATGGTGGCCCGTTCCAGCTCGCGCTGGCGCAGCCGTACCTGCCGGTGATCCGGCGGCTGACGGCGCCTGCCGCGCGCCGTTACCTGGTCGGCTGGTTCCAGCACGACGAGATCCACGTCCTCGCCCCGAGGATCCTCGAGCAGCGCGCGTCGAACGTCGCCGGCTCGAAGGAGATGAACCTGCTGGCCCCGGCGGCGCTGTACACCCAGCTGGCGATCGGCGCCAGCAGCCCGTCGCTGCCACCGCCATTCCGCGTCGCAAGCTTCGCGCGCTACGTGCGCTGGGCCTGGCTCGCCGCCGGCGCCGCGCAGTACTTCGCCGGCCAGACCGCGTTCGCGCGGCCGGCGATCGCCCGGCGCCTGCGGGAGGGCAGGCCGCCGTCGTTTCCGCCCGGCATCCGCGACGCCCAGCTGCTCGGCGGAACGGTCGTCGACCTGCTCGCGCGTGAGCGCGGCGAACTCGCCGCGGCGCGGCTCGCGGTCGAGCTGCATCCGAAGGGGCCGCGTCAGGCGCTCGTCGACGCCTTCGACGGGCGGCCGCTCAAACACAGCGAGGCGACGTGGCGCGCGCACCTGGCGCGGATCGCGACCGCCGGGCAGCCGTGATCGCGCCGGCGCCGGCTAGCCGACCAGCTCGACGCCGATCCAAGCGATCAGCGCGACGAGCACGATCGTCGCCAGCAGGCCCGTCAGCAGCCGTTGCGGAGATACGAGAGCGACCTCGCTGCCCGCGCCGATCAGCTTGGCCTCGAGCAACGTCTCGCGAGCGACCGACGCCGCGGACAGCGGGACCATCACGTCCCTCGGGCCGGCGGCCAGCATGTCGGGGACGTCGAAGCCGCGACTGCGGCGGAGCATGCTCGGCACGCCCTGCTCGAGCAGCAGGCCCTGGATCAGCTCGGCCTCGGCCTGATTGCGACCACCGGCGACACGAACCAGCTCGCCCTCGGTGTACTGCGGCTTGATCTTGCGGAGCTGCCGGCGGCGGTCGTCGAGCGGCAGCTCGCCGGTGCCGTCGGCGTCGTGGACCAGCGGCATCCCGCAGTGCGGGCAGAAGCGCTCGTCAGCTGAGCCGGCGGTCCCACACGACGGGCAGACGAAGCGGTCGGGCTCGTCGCGGCTCACGCGAGCGTGACCTCACGGACCTCACCGCCCTCGATCTCGTAGCAGCGCACCAGCGGCTCGGGCCCCGCCGTGCCGACGATCAGCCACTGCCAGCCGGGCCAGTTCTTCGCGAAGTTGATGTCGGTCTGCGACGGATACGGCTCCGAACGCGTGTGCGAGTGATAGATCAGGCCCGGTGCCGCGTCGCGGCCCTCAAGCTCGTCGAGCAGCCGCAGCATCACCCGCCCATCGATCTCGAAACGATACGGGCTCGCCGCCATGTTCTCGGTCGGATGGACCGACACGGCTTCGCCGTCACGGACTCCGAGCAGGCCGCAGCATTCGTCGGGGGCATCGCGCAACGCGTGCGCGACGACCTGATCGAGCAGCTCGGGCGCGATCCGCACTACTGGAGCGTGCGCGACGGGCGGTCGTCCGCCTCGTCGTCGTCGGCATCGTTGCCGGCGAGCGATTCCTTGAACTCGCGCATGCCCTTGCCGACCGAGCGACCGACCTCGGGCAGGCGCTTCGGACCAAGCACGATCAGTGCGATCACGAGGATCACGATGAGCTCTGGAGCACCGACGTTGGGCATCAGACTGCTCCTACCACCAGACGGTGGAGTCGAGGTTCTCGATCTCGTCCAGCGGGCGGGTGTAGATCCCGCTGGAGAGGTACTTCCAGCCATCGTCGCAGACGACGAAGACAACGTTGCCCTCGTCGATCTCGTTCGCGATCCGCACCGCGATCGACGCGATCGCGCCCGAGGAGACACCGGCGAAGATGCCCTCCTCGTCGAGCAGCCTGCGCGTCCAGACGATCGCGTCGGAGTTGGTGACGAAGATCTTCCGGTCGAGCAGCGAGATGTCGATGATCGGCGGGATGAAGCCGTCGTCGAGCGACCGTAGTCCCTGCACCGGCTCGCCCTGCATCGGCTCGGCGGCGACGATCTTGACGGCATCGCCGAGCTCCTCCTTGAAGCGGCGGGCGTTGCCCATCAGCGTGCCGCCCGTGCCGAGGCCCGCGACGAACGCGGTCACCTCGCCGTCGAGGTCGTCGAGGATCTCCAGCGCGGTGCCGTTGTAGTGCGCGCCCGGGTTGGCCTCGTTGCCGTACTGATAGGGCATGTACAGCGACGGGTCGGCGGCGGCCATCTCCAGCGACATCGCGACGGCGCCGTTCGAGCCTTGGTTACCCGGCGAGTAGACGATCTTGGCGCCGTACATCTCGAGCAGCTGCGTGCGCTCGGGCGTGACGTTCTCGGGCATCACGACCGTCAGGTCGTAGCCCTTGCGTGAGCAGATCATCGCCAGCGAGATGCCGGTGTTGCCCGACGTCGGCTCGAGGATCCTGGACTTCGCCCCGCCCGCCCCGATCAAACCCTTCTGCTCGCCGTCCTCGATCAGCGCCCGCGCGACCCGGTCCTTGACCGAGCCCGTGGGGTTGAACGACTCCATCTTCGCCCACAGGCGCACGCCGGGCTTCGGGCTGAGCCGCTTGAGCTCGACCAGGGGCGTGTTGCCGATCGCCGCGACGATGTCCTCGTAGCGACCTGCGCACGGCCGGTTGGCGAGGTGGCCCGGCGTCACTTCACGAAGGATAGCCAGGGGCGGGCGTCAGCCCGCGCCGCCGGCCATCGCGGGAAGGATGACGAGCGTGTCGCCGGAGCCGACGCCGGTCGTCAGCCCGTCGAGCACGCGCACGTCCTCGTCGTTGAGATAGACGTTGACGTAGCGATTGAGCTCGCCGTCGCCGCCGAACAGCTGCGACCGCGTCTCGGGATGGTCCGACGCCAGCGACTCGAGGATCTCGCCGACGGTCGAGCCCTCGGCGGAGACTTCGCGCTCGCCGCCGACAGACGGGCGCAGGACTGGTGGGATTCGGACGACGGCCATGGCGGGGGCAGCCTAACCGGCCGCGGCGCAGAAGGCTTCGTAGTCGGGGAACATGCCCATCTCGTCGTCGGCGATCGTCGCCGGGTCGACCGAGCAGATCGGGCAGTCCGGATCACGCCGGACCTTGAGCTCCGTCGTCGTCGCGTCGAGCGCGTCGTACATCAGCAGCCGCCCGATCAGTGGATCGCCCGAGCCGATGATCAGCTTGATGACCTCCGTCGCCTGCAGCAGTCCCATCGTCCCGGGCAGCACGCCGAGCACGCCGTTGGCGCCGCAACTCGGAGCGAGCTCGGCCGGCGGCGGCACGGGGAACAGGCAGCGGTAGCAGGGACCCTGGTGGGGAGCGAAGACCGACAGCTGGCCCTCGAAGCCGAGGATCGCCGCGCTGACGACCGGGATGTCGAGACGTACCGACGCGTCGTTGAGCAGGTAGCGCGTCGGGAAGTTGTCGACGCCGTCGACGATCACGTCGTAGCCCTCGATGATCTCCATGATGTTGGAGGCGTCGAGGCGCGTCTGGTACTTGACCACGTTGACGTCCGGGTTGAGCGCCGTGATCGCGGCCTCGGCCGAGTCGACCTTCGGCGTTCCGACGCCTGCTGTCGTGTGGATCACCTGGCGCTGCAGGTTGGAGAGATCGACGACGTCGTCGTCGACGATCCCGATCGTGCCGACGCCGGCGGCCGCGAGGTAGAGCGCGATCGGCGAGCCGAGCCCACCGGCGCCGAGGCACAGGACCTTCGCGTCAAGCAGCTTCATCTGGCCTTCGAAGCCGACCTCGGGAACGAGGATGTGGCGGCTGTAGCGCTCGCGCTGCTCCGCGGTCAGCGTTCTCGGGACGTCGACCTCGTAGCCGCGGTCCTTCCACAGGGTGTAGCCGCCGGTCATCGACTCGACGCTGTCGAAGCCCAGCTCGTCGAGCATCGTCTTGGCGGCGAGCGCCGAGCGGTTGCCGGAGGCGCAGTAGAGGATCACGCGCTGCGAGCGATCAGGCACGGCCATGTCGATGCGCGACTCGAGGTGTCCGCGTGGGACGTGCTTGGCGCCCGGCAGGTGGCCGGCGCCGAACTCCTCGGTCTCTCGCACGTCGACGATCGCGACGCCGTTGTTCAGCAGCTCGTGGACCTCCGAGGGGTCGACCTCGGTGATCTGCGACTTGATCGTTCGGATGTATTCGGAACCGGAAGGCATTGCTTCACAAAGTATAGCCGCCGATCCGTGATGTCCATTGATCTTGATCGGGATTCTGCCAATCCTCGATCGATACGCTCCGACCGTGCATCCTCGCCTCCGTATGGCGCTGCTTGCCGCGGGCGGCATCGTGCTCGCGACAGCGCTCGCGATCGTGCTGATGGGAGCCGGAGACGAGCCCACCGCGAACGGCTTCGACGGCGCGACGCGGCCGCCGGGAATGCCTGTGAGCGACTTCGCGCTGCACGACGAACAGGGCGAGCTGGTCCGTTCCAGCAGCTCCCGCGGGAAGGTGACCGTCGTCACCTTCCTCTACACGACCTGCAAGGACACCTGCCCGATCGTCGCCCAGCAGATCGCCGGCGCGCTCGATCGACTCGGCCACGACGTGCCGGTACTGGCGGTCAGCGTCGATCCCGCAAACGACACGCCGAAGCTCGCGAAGCGATTCCTGGCGGTGCGCCAGCTCCAGGGCCGCATGCACTTCCTGCTCGGGACCCGCGCCGAGCTCGCGCCGATCTGGGACGCCTACGGCATCCGCCCGCAGGGCAACGGCTACGAGCACTCCTCGCACGTCGTCTTGCTCGACCGCGAAGGACGGCAGCGCGTGGGCTTCCCGAGCGACCGATTGACGCCCGAGGGGCTCGCCCA
>Ga0075420_100001069_pt1 | contig 22829 bp, 20 predicted proteins | sample SoiMetdeltSBSDD4_FD_75296 | JGI IMG/M metagenome (GOLD analysis project Ga0075420, IMG submission 75296) | Bulk soil microbial communities from a Populus tree surrounding site in Tennessee, USA - Soil MetaG P. deltoides SBSDD4 | ecosystem: Environmental > Terrestrial > Soil > Tree plantation...
CGTCCATCCGGGGAGCCTTGCGAGGCTGAGAGGGCGCACGTCGTGCGTCGACCCGCTGAACCTGATCCGGATCATGCCGGCGAAGGGAGATACAGATGCTGTACCGCACGACGTTCCCGTCTGATGCTGTTTGTCGGACGCAGATGTACTTGGCCCGTCAGGGAGTCGTTTCGTCGGAGATGGAGCGCGTCGCTGAGCGTGAGCATCTCCCGGCGGAGACGGTTCGCGACGAGGTTGCGCGAGGCCGGATGATCATCCCAGCCAACGTCAACCACGGCGCGCTTGACCCGATGGCGATCGGCCTCAAGGCACGCGTCAAGATCAATGCCAACATCGGGAACTCGCCGACCAGCTCGTCGCTGGACGAGGAGGTCGAGAAGCTGCACCTCTCACAGAGGTGGGGTGCCGACACGGTCATGGATCTCTCGACCGGCAAGCGGATTGACGAGACGCGCCAGGCGATCCTTGACGTGGCGACGGTGCCGATCGGGACCGTGCCGATCTACCAGGCGCTCGAACGGGTCAAGGCGATCGAGGACCTTACGGCAGAGCTGTTGCTGGAAACGATCGCGCACCAGGCCGAGCAAGGTGTGGACTACATGACGATCCACGCCGGGGTGCGCCTTGAGCATCTGCCGCTGTGTCAGCACCGCACGACTGGGATCGTGTCCCGAGGCGGCGGACTGCTCGCCCGCTGGATGGTTCACCACAAGCAGGAGAATCCGCTCTACGAGCGCTTTGACGACGTCATCGAGATCTGCCGTCGCTACGACGTGTCGATCTCGCTCGGCGACGGCCTCCGGCCGGGTTCGATCGCCGACGCCTCAGACGCTGCGCAGTTCGCTGAGCTGGAGACACTCGGGGAGCTGACCTTGCGGGCGTGGGATCGAGACGTTCAGGTCATGGTCGAAGGCCCTGGCCACATCCCGCTCGACCAGCTGGAGATGAACGTCCGCAAGCAGCAGGAGATATGCCACGAGGCGCCGTTCTACACCCTCGGACCGCTCGTGACCGATATCGCTCCTGGCTATGACCACATCACCTCAGCGATCGGCGCGGCCGTCGTCGGCTGGCACGGCACCTCAATGCTGTGCTACGTAACGCCCAAGGAGCATCTCGGTCTGCCCAACGCCGACGATGTCAAGCAGGGTCTTATCGCTTACCGCATCGCCGCGCATGCCGCCGACCTTGCGCGAGGCAACAAGCACGCCGCCGGCTGGGACCGCGAACTGTCGGAGGCACGTTTCAGCTTCGACTGGCAGCGACAGTTCGAGCTGTCGCTCGACCCGGAGACCGCACAGGCGATGCACGACGAGACGCTCGCCGACGACTACTTCAAGAGCGCGGAATTCTGTTCGATGTGCGGACCGAAATACTGCCCCATGCACAACTTCAAAGACATCGACTGGGACGCCGTCCGCGCGGTCGTCGCGAAACGCAAGCGAGAACGCCTGCCCGCCTGATCGCCGAGGAGTGTCGTCACGATCGTCATGCGGCGACGTCCGGTGTGGGCGGCTGCGGGGGCGCGGCGGCGCGCTTCGCTTCGAGAAGCTCGCGGCCGCGACGCGCGACCGCGACGAGGAGGTGGCCCATCTTCGGATGCTCGGGCTCGAGGTCGACGGGGAGGCCGTGGCGGCGCAGCGTCTCGGTGCACACGGGTCCGATCGAGGCGACGACGAGGCGAATGGTTCGCTCGTGGACCGCGTCCGCGAGGCTGAGCTCGGCGGCGATCTCCATGACGTGATCGACCTGGCGGCTGCTGGTGAAGAGCAGGAAGTCGACTGAACCGCCGGCGAGGCGAGAGACCGCCTCGCGCAGCGGGCCGGTGTCCTCGGGTAACGCCCAGCGGTAGAGCGGCACGCGTAGTACTTGCGCCGTGCGACTGACGAGGCCGTCGATCAGCTCGTCGTTGGCGACGCCGTATTCGAGTACCGCGACGCGCTGGCGGGCGACGGGTGCCTCGACGTCGAGTGTCGAGAGGAGCTCGTGCCAGGTGTTGGGCTCCGGCACGCGCACGTGCGGAGTGAGGCCGATCCGACGCAGTTCGGCGACTGGCTTGGGCCCTCGCGCGACCAGGGTCGCGGTCGCGAGTAGCGTTGCGAGACGCTCCGGTGGGCAAGCCTCCGAGAGCGTGTCCACGAGCGTGCGCAGACCCACGCCGGTGAGCAGGATCACGGTGTCGATCTCGCCGGCCTCGAGGCGGTGCAGGAGCTCGAGCGCCGCGGTGTTTGTCTCGAGCGGGACTTCACGCATCGCCGGCACGACGATTGGTAGCCCGCCGTGGCGCTGGATCAGGTTCTCGAGCTCCGGTGCGCGACGGCTCTCGAACGCCATCACAGTCAGTCCAGCGATGCCTCGGTCCGATCGTGGAGCCTTCACGTGGGTCAGTGTCTCAGGGAGACGCTCAATACGGTTGCGCGCGCCGCCAGACGGCGGCAGGAGGCTGTTCGATCGAACACCACGTCTCGTCTCGCGCGAGCGTGCGCAGCGGCTTCGATCTGGCGTCGGCGCTGGGGATTCCGTCGGTCAGGCCGCGGGGTTCACGGCGATGGCGCGCTGCTTGGCCGGGCGGTCGTCGATCGCGTCGAGGTAGCTGGAGACGCGCTCGGGCAGCTCCATGAGGCTCAAGCGTTGTATGCGGCTCAACACGGACGAGATGACGATGTCCGCGACGCCGAAACGGTCCGCGACGAGGAACTCGTGACCGGCGAGCGCCTGTTCGACGACGTCGACCGCCGCCGCCAGTGCCTCTTTGACGTCCCGGGCGGCGTCGCTGTCGGCATCGAGCGTGTGGATCATCACGGTGCGCCACTCGAGCTCCGAGTGTCCGAAGACGACCCACTGATAGTCAAGGCCACGTTCGGCTGTTCCCGTGGGGGCGATCAGACCGGCTGCCGGGTACTTGTCAGCGAGGTAGAGGCAGATCGCGGCCGACTCGAAGATCGACTGACCGCCGTCCTCGAGCACTGGCACGCGTCCCAGTGGGTGTCGCGCGATGTGCTCCTGGTCGGCCACACGCGACGCGCGGTTGCCGAGGAACGTGAGCTCGTACGGCTCGCCGACCTCTTCCAACAGCCAGAGCACACGCTGAGATCTGCTGTTGGGAACGTGAAAGAGGCGCATGCCGCCGGACCCTATCGGAGGGCTCTGGAGGCGCCGCCTCCGGCCGCTCGCGGCCGGGTATAAAGTCGCCCCAGGGGTTTGCCGCAGACGCTGAGCGAGCAGGGGGATGCGCATGAGTGACGCCGAGTTGAACGCACGGGTTCCGTTCCGCTACGTGCCGTTGCCGGGTCGGGAGCCGATCCGCTGGCCGGAAGGCAAGAAGGTCGCCTTCTACCTCGGGCTCAACATCGAGCACTACCGCGTCGACGCGCCGGCGACGAGCATCTTCCCGGGAACGGCCGCGCTCAAGCCAGACCCGCTCAACTACGGCTGGCGCGACTACGGCCCGCGCATCGGCATCTGGCGGATGATCGAGCTGCTCGATCGGCTGCGGATGCCCGCGAGCGTGCTGTTGAACTCCGACGTCTGCGAGCTCTACCCCGAGATCATCGAGGCCGGCGTCGAGCGCAACTGGGTCTGGCTCGGGCACGGAAAGAACAACTCGAAGCTCCACACGGGCTTCGAGGCGCGTGAGGCCGAGCGCGCCGCGCTCGCGGAGATGTTCGACACGATCGAGCGCGCCACCGGTCAGCGCCCGAAGGGGTGGCTCGGGCCGGCGCTGACCGAGACCTTCGACACCCCGTCGCTGCTCGCCGAGCTCGGCGGCACCTACGTGCTCGACTGGTGCAACGACGACCAGCCCTACCCGTTCGACCTGCCCGGTGCGCGGATGATCTCGGTGCCGTACTCGATCGAGCTCAACGACATCCCGCTGTTCGTCGGCAAGAGCTTCACGGGGCCGCAGTTCAAGGAGATGATCGTCGACTGGTTCGACCAGCTCGTCGCGGATGGTGCGTCGACCGGCCGCGTGATGACGATCGCGCTGCACCCGTTCATCGCCAACCAGCCGTCGCGCCATCGCCATCTTGCCGAGGCGCTCGAGCACATCGCCGGGCATCCGGACGTGTGGCTCACCACGAGCGACGAGATCGCCGCGTACTACTACGAGCACTACTACGACAACGCGGTCGCGGCAGCTTCGGCAGCTTGACCGAGCTCACCGGTCACGGGGTGCAGGAGCTGGCCCAGCTGCTGCAGGCGAGGACGGTGTCGAGCGTCGAGGTGACACAGGCGTTCCTGAAGCGCATCGGCGAAGGCGATCGGGCACGCGCCTGGGTGCGGACCTATCCGGAGATGGCGCTCGAGCAGGCCGCGGCGGCCGACGCGCGCCTGTCGGCGGCCGCGGTCGGTCGCGACGGGCCGGCTCCGCCGCTCTGTGGCGTCCCGTTCGGGCTCAAGGACGTGATCGCCGTCGCCGGGCTGCCGCTGACGCTCGGCAGCGCCGCGTTCGAGGACCAAGTCGGCGGTGAAGACGCCTCGTCGTGGGAACGCCTGCGCGATCAGGGGGCGGTCCCGCTCGGGCACACGCGAACACAGGAGCTCGCCTCCGGCGACGCGCCGCAGACCGTCGCCAACCCGTGGGACCTCGGTCGCAGCCCGGGCGGTTCGAGCAACGGCAGCGCGGCCGCGGTCGCCGCCGGCACCGCGCCGTTCGCGCTCGGGACCGACGTCGGCGGGAGCCTGCGCCGTCCGGCCTCGGCGTGCGGGCTGACGACGATCATCGGCACCGCGGGCCGCGTCAGCATGCGTGGCAGCTTCACGTTCAACGCCGCGGCCGATCACGTCGGCCCGCTGGCGTGGAGCGCGGCCGACTGCGCACTGGTGCTCGCGGTGCTCGCGGGCCACGACCCGGGCGACGCGGCCACGCACGGGGCGCCGCCTCTCGGTGCGTTGCCGACGGCTCCGACGCCAGGCGAGCGCCCGCTCGCGGGGCGGAGGATCGGTGTGCTCGAACTGCCGCCGGAGATCGAGCTCGCACCGTCGGTGGCCGAGGTCCAGGCGCGCTTCGAGGAGGAGCTCCGGCGGCTCGGGGCAGAGCTGCTGCCGGTCGCCGGCCCGCCGCGGCCGCCCGCCGACCCGCGCCCCCGGCAGGAGCAGGTGACGTTCTTTCGCCGCCACCTGGCAGAGCGTGGCGATCGCTTCACGGCCTACACGCGCGAGCGAGGGGTGGCGCTGCTCGAGGCGGCTGAGGCCCTCGGCGTGGCGCCCGCCGACGCCGGGCGGGCCGAGCAGGCCTATCGCGCGGCCTGGGCGGCGCTGTTCCGCGAGCACGAGCTGAGCGCGCTGGCGCTCCCGGCGCAGACGCGTGAAACTCCGCTGGTGCCGCCGGCGGACGAAGGCGGCGACCTGGAGCGCTTCGGCGACCAGGGCATCCGCGCGATGTGGAACGTGCTCGGCTGGCCGGTCGTCTGCCTGCCGGCCGGCGGTGAGGACGGTGGCCTGCCGATCGGTGCCCAGCTCGCCGGCGCGCCGTGGACAGAGGCGGCGCTGCTGCAGACCGCGATCGACTATCAGAGCCGCACGCCGCACCACGAAAGCCGCCCGCCGGCGACGTTGCCGCCCCGGTAGGGTCGGCCGCCGTGTCTGCCGACGCCCTCGCCTTTCCGCTGCACCACACCGCGATCGTGGTCGCCGACCTCGACCGTTCGATCGCGTTCTACGAGCGCTGGTTCGGCGGTGAGGTCGAAGTGATCATCCGCGACGTCGACGATCCGCAGGTCGCGCAGCTGCACGGGCTCGAGGCGGCGCGCTTCACGCTCGCGTTCATGCGCTTCGGGCCGACCCGCCTCGAGTTGTTCCAGTTCGAGCGCGACGACGCCCCGGCGCCGGTGTCCGACCGCGCCGACGACTTCGGGGTGCGCCACGTCTGCTTCGAGGTCTCCGACGTTCCCGCCGCCTACGAGCGGATGACGGCGGAGGGCGTCACGTTCTCGCGGCCGCCCTACACCGTCCCCGACGGGGACGCCAGCGGCACGGTGCTCGCCTTCTGCTTCGACCCGGACGGCGCCCGCGTAGAGCTGCTCCAGCCCGGTCCGGGCATGCGTTCCTGACGGCTCAGGCCTCGCTCGCGGAAGCCTCGGCCGGTCCGAGGCGAGCACGCAGTCCTCTCAGGCCGCCGCTCAGCGAGATCCGGTCGCCGAGCACCGCGGCCACCAGGATGATCCCCGTGATCACCTGCTGCCAGAAGCTGGAGACGCCGGAGAGGCTGAGCCCGTTCTGCAGGACCCCGATGAACAGGACGCCCAGCGCCGTGCCGCCGACGCCTCCCTGGCCGCCGAACAGGCTCGTCCCTCCGAGCAGCACCGCTGCGATCGCCTGCAGCGGCAGGTTCGGGTCGGGTGAGGGCGTCGCGGCGCCGATGCGGCCCGTCGCGATGATGCCGCCGAGCGCGGCGGCCGCTCCGGACAGCGCGTAGACGCTGACCAGCGTCACCGACGTGCGGATCCCCGACAGCCGCGCCGCGATCACGCTGCCGCCGATCGCGTAGACGTCGCGCGCCCAGTACGTCCATTGCTGGGCGTAGAGGGCGACCACGAACGTGGCGATCATGATCCAGATCGTCGTCGGCAGCCCGAGCGTGTCTTGGGTGCCGATGGTGTCGACGATCGGCGCCGTGACGAAGTAGGACTTCGTGTCCGACCACAGGTTCACCACACCGGTCAGCGTGATCATCGAGGCGAGCGTGACGACGAAGAACGACAGGTTCAGCTTGCCGATGAAGAAGCCGTTGAGGACGGCGCCGATCACGGCGCCGAAGAGGATCGCGAGCAGCACGCAGGGCAGCCCCGGGATCCCGAGGTCGAGCAGCTTGGCCAGGAGGATGCCGGCGATCGAGGCGATCGCGCCGACCGACAGGTCGGCCCCTCCCGTCAGCAACAGGAACGTCATCGCGAGCGCGATCACCCACAGCACCGACACGCCGGAGAGCGTGTTCTCGATGTTCGAGGTGGTCAGGAACTCGTCCTGCGCGATCCCGAAGTAGGCGATCAGGACGATCAGCAGCAGCAGGACGGGGCGGAAGTGCCGCGTGGCGTCGAACATGCGCGATGCGAGCCCGGTCTGCCCGGACATGGCCGGTGGCTCAGCGGAGGGCTCCGGTCGCGGTGGGACGTTGGTGCTCATGGATAGCCTCCCGCGTAGCGCGCGATCATCGATTCATCGGCTTGTTCTGCGCTCATCGACGCCACGATCCGGCCGCGGAACATGACCACGATCCGGTCGCAGAGCTCGATCAGCTCGTCGTGCTCGGACGACACCACCAGCACGGCGACGCCGGTCGCCGCGACGCTGCGCAGCAGCTGGTGGATCTCGGCCTTGGCCGCAACGTCGACGCCGCGCGTCGGCTCGTCGAGCAGCAGGATCCGGGAGTCGGCCATCAGCCACTTGCCGACCGCGACCTTCTGCTGGTTGCCGCCGCTGAGGCTGCTCACCGGAGCACGGCGGGAGCTCGCTCGCAACCGCATCGCCCGCGCGATCTCTTCGGACTTCTGATCGACGTCACGTCCGCCCGGCGGCAGCAGGCGCGAACGCGACAGCGTCGAGACCATCGTCAGGTTCTCGTCGATCGTGCGCTGGACCACGAGACCCTGGCTCTTGCGATCGGGCGGGAGGAACCCGACGCCGTGCTCGATCGCCGACCGGGGGCTGCGAAGGCTCACCTGCGTCCCGTCGATCGCGATCGATCCTGTGGCGAGCGGCCGGATCCCGAAGATGCCCTCCAGCAGCTCGCTGCGGCCGGCGCCGACGAGGCCCGCGATGCCGAGGATCTCGCCGCGCTTGAGCTCGATGTCGACGTCCTGGACATGGCCGGCGATCGACATCGACTCGATCTTCAACGCGGGTAGGCCTTCGGCGTCGGCGTGCGATGAGCGCTCGGCCCGTGCGTAGGACTTCCACGCTCCCTGCCTGCCGACCATCGTGTCGACGAGGGAGTGGGGGTCGAACTCCGCCACCGGCCCGTGCGCGGCCGTGGACCCGTCGCGCAGGACCGTCAGCTCGTCGACGAGATCGAAGACCTCGGTCAGGCGATGTGAGACGAAGACGGTCGAGACGCCACCGGCCTTGATCTGGCGGACGGCACGGAACAGTGCCTGGACCTGGTCGTCGGTCAGCGAGCTCGTGGGCTCGTCGAGGATCAGCACACGCGTGTCCATCGAGAGGGCGCGGGCGATCTCGACCATCTGCTTCTGATCGGGGCGGAGCCGCTCGACCTGCCAGCCGGGGTCGAACGTGAGCTCGAGGCGATCGAGGACCTCGGTTGCATGGCGCCGCGTCGCCCGCCAGTCGATGCGCCCGAAACGGCGCGCCATCCGCCGCCCGAGGAAGATGTTCTCCGCGATCGTCAGCTCACTCGCGAGCGCCGTCTCCTGCGAGACCATCGCGATGCCGCCGCGCAGCGCGGCGGTCGGGTTCGCGAAGCTCGCCGGAGCTCCCTCGATCGAGAGCTGCCCTTCGTCGGCACGCAGCTGGCCCGACAGGACGCAGAGCAGCGTGGACTTCCCCGACCCGTTCTCGCCCATCAGCCCGTGCACCACACCGGCACCGCTGATCTTCAGGTCGGCGCCACGCAGGGCGTGGACGCCGCCGAAGCGCTTGTGGATGCCCGACAGCTCGAGGAGCGGGCCAGTGGCGGATGTCGTGGTGCCGTCCGGGGTCATTGGCCTCTCGTGCGGGTCGGGCGTCCGCAGCGAGCCAGCTGATCCTGGCTCGCTGCGGCTGCCTCTCCTACTTGCCGAGTGTCGGAAGCGGGCCCTTGGAGCCCAGCGGGTCAACGCTCCCGGCGTTGGCCTTCGTGACGGCCTGACCGCCTACGGACACCTGCTTCGGCAGCGGCAGGTTCTGTTTCGTCAGCAGGTCGTAGACGGCGATCGCCTGCAGACGCCCGATCGAGGTGAAGTCGGAGTTGTACGTTCCGAACACCCGGCCGGCCTGAATCTGCTTGATCGCCACGGGCTCGCCGTTGTCGCCCCAGACCTTGACGTTCGTCTTGCCGCTCGCCCGCGCGACCGACGCCGCAGCTCCTGCGGCCTGGTCGTTGTAGGCAAGCACGGTGGTGACGTCGGGGTACTTGGCGAGGATCGTCGTCATCGCCGCGCCGGCGCCGTTGGCCGTGTCCTGCGAGGTGTTCACGGTTCCCAGGTTCTTCATGCCGAACTTCTGTGCCCAGTAGATGCCTCGCTTGAGGCCGTACTGCAGCAGCGGCACGGGAATCGCGAGCCCCAGGCTGACGAACTTGCCCTTCGGGTCGGCCTTGGCGGCGCCCTGGGCGATGCTGTATTCAGCGGTGTCTCGCCCCTGCAGGATGTTCGTCGAGCTGCCGGGGATCAGCGGCTGCCCGGCGATCGGCGGCGTGTCCTCCATGACGATCTTGATTCCGGCCTTCCTGGCCTTCTTGATGCCAGGCAGCAGCGCAGCGGGGTTGACCGGATACACCGCGATGGCGTCGACGTGCTGTGAGATCAATTCGTTGATCTGCGACGCCTGCTTGTCGGGATTGAGCTGACCATCTTTGAGGATAAAAGTCCCGCCCAGCCTCTTCGTCTCGTCTCGGGCGCCCTTGTTCACGGCGGCGAGCGAAGGAATGGCGGCGTAGATCGACATGTAGCCGAGCTTGTACTTGAAGCCCTTCTTGATCTTCGGCGCTGCCAGCGTGTGTGGGAGTTTCTTCTCGGGCCCGTTGTAGGGCACCGCGGCGGCAGCAGCCGTCGCCGAGCTGCTCGTCCCAGTGGCGGCCGAGGCCGTGCTCGGCTTGTCCGCGCCGCCGCCGGTGAGCGCCAGCACCAGTGCGGCGATGGCGGCGACCGCCACCCCTGCTCCCCAGAATCTGCGGTCATTGATGCTGCGTAGCCAGGACATATGTCTCCTCTCCCGCTGGTGGACCTACCCCAGCCGGAACCTAGTCCTCGCCTCCGGGGATGTCACATACACAGTTCGGACGGCTGCAATACACCGTTGGCACTGTTGCGCGCCGCCACTGCGGCGCTCGGTCATGACCAGGCCGCCGGGCCGGCCCGTTCCTGTGGGGATTCGAGTGAAGGCTGCGGGCAGACGACCGCTGATCGCTGCGAACGAGGGAACTCCCGCGGCCCCGGCGGCGTAGAGCGCTGTGGAATCCCGGATGAGAGGCGAGCGCACGATGCGACGAGTGGTTGTGAGCCTGGCGGCAGTGGTTGTACTGGCAGCGCCGGCGACTGCGTGGGGCGGAGGGTTCAGCACCGTAGGCCTGCAGCCGCTGCCCGAGGATCTGCGGGCCGGCCAGGCATGGACAGCGGAGTTCACGATGCTCGGCCATGGACGCACGCCGCGGAGCGGGATGCGGCCGGTGCTCACCATCACACACCCGGACGGCGCCGGTCCGCGCACGTTCGAAGCTGTCGAGAGCTCCCGGCCGGGTGTCTATCGGGCACGCGTGACGTTCCCGGCCGCGGGAAGCTGGGCGCTGAGCGTCCTCGAGTGGCGCGATGCCCCGGCTGCCCATACGTTCGGGATCGTTCGCGTCGGCGGGCCGGGTCAGCCGCTCGGCGGCACCGCGGCGCCTGCCGCATCTGGCGCCGCGGATGGTGGGCCGCGAGCGCTGCTGGCGCTCGGCGCGGGCGCGCTTGCCGCTGCCGCGGCCTCGGTCCTGCGGCGGCGCCGCACCGCTTCGAAGCTTGACAGCACCCCGGTTGTCGGTGTTTGACGTCGTGAGGCTCGCGTCCGGACCGGTGTTGCCGCTCGCGGCCGGGCTGGTGGTTGGTGCCGGCACGTTCGGCGTCCTGGCCATCGCCGACGGGAACGATTCGGCGCCGCGTGCCGCTTCGGACAGGACCGACGCGTCCACGCGGGACGGAGGGAAAGCAATCTTCGCCCGGATGGGATGCGGGAGCTGCCACCGGCTCGCCGCCGCGGGTTCGAGCGGAGTGATCGGGCCGAACCTCGACGTGCGGCTCGCGGGCCATACCGCCGCGACCCTGGCCGAGCGCATCACCCGGAGGGCGCCTGGGGAGACGTTCACGACAATGCCCGACGACTTCGGTGATCGGATGACCGATGGCGAGCTCGACGAGCTCGTGCGCTTCCTGCTGGCCAGTCGGCAATAGGTCGCGCCGGCGGGCGGTGTGGCACCGTCAGCGCCCGCGAAGCGTCTAGCGCGAGCGGACGGTCCTTGGACATCGGCCTCCGGATGCCGATGAGGTACGTAACCAGGCGAGCCTTGGCTACGACGTGACCGGAGAGCCAGATGAAGCAGACCGGCAGCGAGACGGGCAGGAAGATCAAGCGTGATGCGGCGGTGATGGCCGGTCGTTACGGCCGCCAGCGGCTGGTCTGGGGGTTCGTGGCGGCGCTGCTGGTCGTTGCGGGCTCCGTCGGCGCGGTTGTGGCGGCCAGCGCCCAATCGGGCCGCGACGGCGACAAGGCACGACAGCAGCTCAAGAAGTCTTCAGCCGAGATCGCTTCGACCTTGCAACTGGCCCTGCAGCGCGAAGAGGATCTGATCGTGAGCGCGGGCGGCTTCCTGGCCGGCAACCCGCGCACGTCGACCTCCCAGTTCGCGTCCTGGGCGGACTCGGTGCGGGCGATGCAGCGCTACCCCGAGCTTCGAACGATCGGTGCTGCTTCGCTCGTTCGCTCGTCACAGCTCGCGGCGTTCGCGGCCGCGGCCGTGCGTGACCCCGTCAGCCCGCTGCCGAGCGACGGAAGATTCAAGGTGGTGCCCCCTGGCAGCCGCCCGTTCTACTGCCTACCGGTCGGATTCAAGCTTCGCAGTGGCGTCGCTCCGTTTCCGGCAGGGCATGACTTCTGCGCTCCGGGCACGGTCGTCGGCGCGTCTGCTCGCGGCGCGCGCGACTCGGGTACGAGCGCATACGTGCCGATCCCGGCAACCTCGAAGGCCACGACGCTGTTCAGCGTGCAGTCGCCGGTCTACCGTGGCGGCGTCATCCCGTCGACGGTGACTGGGCGCCGCGCGGCGTTGATGGGCTTCGTCGGCATGAGCATCGATCCCGGCGTCGTGCTGAATCGAGCGCTGCAGGGCCATCCGGAGGCCGCGGTGGCCTTTCACTACGAACGTGGCGCATCGAATGTGGTGTTTCGTGCCGGTCAGGTCCCGTCCGATCGCCAGTCGACGGTGATCGACCTGCGTAACGGTTGGTCTGTGCGCGTGGCCACTGCGCTACCGGCCACTGGTGTGTTCGATGATGGAAATGCGCGGATGTTGTTGCTGGCTGGGATCGCGTTGAGCGTCTTGATCGGCCTGCTTGTGTACCTGTTGGGGACCGGCAGGGCGCGAGCGTTGCGTCTGGTGGGCGTCAAGACCGGCGAGTTGCAGCATCAGGCGCTGCATGACGGTTTGACGGGGCTGCCCAACCGGGTGTTGGTGCTGGACCGGATCGAGCAGTTGCTGGCGCGTAACCGTCGAAGCGAGACGACCGGCGCGGTGCTGTTCGTCGACCTCGACGAGTTCAAGAACGTCAACGACTCGTTGGGTCATGGCGCAGGCGACCGGCTGCTGATCGCGATCAGCGAACGGCTCAAGAGCACGTTGCGTGACGCCGACACGATCGGGCGGATGGGTGGCGACGAGTTCGTCGTGCTGATCGACGGCGCGTCGCTCAACGTCGCCCCGGAGCTCGTCGCCGAACGGCTCCTGGCGGTGATGCGCCAGCCGTTCGACCTCGACGAAACGTCGATGCCGCTGATCGTCAACACGAGCATCGGGATCGCGATGGGTGACCGGCCGACCGCCGGCGAGCTGTTGCGTGACGCCGACGTCGCGTTGTATCAGGCCAAGGCCAAGGGCAAGAACCGCTACGAGGTCTTCTACCCCGAGATGCAGACCGAGATCTCCCAGCGCATCGAGCTCGAGTTCGATCTTCGTTCGGCGCTGGAAGAGGACCAGTTCCGGCTTGTCTACCAGCCGATCTACAACCTCGACCAGCTGACGATCGTCGGCGTCGAAGCGCTGCTGCGCTGGGACCATCCGGCCCGCGGCCTCGTCGGGCCCGAGGAGTTCATTCCGGTCCTCGAGCAGACGGGCCAGATCCGCGAGGTCGGCGGCTGGGTGCTCGATCGGGCCTGTCGGCAGATGGCCGACTGGCATGCCCGCGGCGACACGCTCGACCTGTCGGTCAACGTCTCGGGACGCCAGCTCGACGACGACGCGATCGTCGGGCAGGTCCGTCACGCCCTCGACACGAGCGGCCTGCCGGCAGCGTCGCTGATCGTCGAAGTGACCGAGACCGCGCTGATGCGCAACGCCGACGAAACCGCGAAACGGCTCCACGCGATCAAGGCGCTCGGCATCCGCATCGCCGTCGACGACTTCGGCACCGGCTATTCCAGCCTCGCCTACCTCCAGCAGTTCCCTGTCGACTGTCTCAAGATCGACCAGACGTTCACCAACGCCATCAGCGCCTCACCCGAGTCCAAGGCGCTGATCGGCACGCTCGTCCAACTCGGGAAGGACCTCGGCCTGACGACCCTCGCCGAAGGCCTCGAGACCACCAGCCAGATGGACCACCTCCGCGGCGAGAACGTCAACGAGGCCCAGGGCTTCCTGCTCTCCGGACCGCTCGACCCCGACACCCTCGAAAAACGGCTTCTGGCACCGACCCGACCACAGCACCCGGCACCGGCAGGGCCCGACGCGAACTGACGCTCGCAGCGCGGCGGTTGTGTCGGCCGGCAGCCGGCGGCGCTGGGGTCTACTGCTGTGCGTGGCTCAACACGTTGACGATCGCGCCGTTCGGGTCGCGGACGAAGAAGCGGCGAACGCCCACGGCTCGAACCTGGGTCGTCAGAATGCAGGACGGGAACGATTGTCGTACGGACATGCCGCCGACGATGACGACGCCGGTGGCCGCTGAGCGGAGTGTGGCGCCGGCAGCTGCCGGCGCCACAACCGAGCTCAGCCGCGAGTGCCGATCACCCGCTGTGGCGCCTTGCCGGCGACGGCCTTGGCCAGCTCCGGCGCCAGCCGCTCGAGGGCATACGGCAGGCTCAGCGGGCTCATGAAGTAGATCGCGCCGGCGAGGGTGCCGTTGGTGTAGACGCTGCGGTGCTCCTTGACCGCCGCGAGCCTGTTGAAGGTCGGGACCTTCTTGAGCTTCGCGATGTCCGACACGGCCTCGGTCGCGAACACGATCGCGTCGGCGTCGAGCACGCTGAGGCGCTCGGCCGAGATGCCGACCTGCTCGCCGCGCTTCTTCGCCAGCGCGGTGATCTTGGGGTTCATCGTGAAGCCGAGGTAGGTCAGGAACTCGGTGTTGAGTCCGGCCGGGTAGACGTAGATCTGGCCGTCGTAGAACCCGTTCTGGCTGAACGTCGCGGTCTTGCCGCGAAACTCCGGATGCGCCGCCGCAACCTTGGCGTAGCTCGCCTTGATCTTGGCCACGAGCGCGCGACCGGCCGCCTGCTTGCCGACGGCCTTGGCGATCAGCACCGTCTGCGCGTCCCAGGGCGAGAAGTAATCCGTGCTGCCCTTGCCGGCCGCGATCGTCGGCGCGATTGCCGACAGCTTCTTGTAGTCGCTGCTCTTCATGCCCGAGTTCGTGCCGATGATCAGATCGGGGCGCAACTTGGCGATTCGCTCGTACTGGAAGCCGTCGGCGTTGCTGAGCACGGTCGGCTTCGCGGAGCCGAGCGCCTTGCGCGCCCAAGGCCAGACCGCATACGGCTGCTTGCCGTACCACTCGGTCGTCGCGACGGGCTTGATGCCGAGCGCGAGCAGCGTGTCCTGCTCGGTCAGGCCGACCACGACGACCCGCTTCGGTGCTGCCTTGACGGTGGTCGTGCCGAACTTGTGCGTCACGGTGACCGGAAACTGGCCGTCTGCGGCGGGCGCGGCGGGTGCGTGCCAGCAGAGTGCGAGGGCCGCGAGCAGCAAGGCGGCGATAATCGTTCTGCGACGGGCACGGGAGGCAATGGGCACGAGCACGGTCCTTGTCATTGAGTTAGGGTGCCCTAATCATACGTAGGGGGGCGGCTTGGCGTCGGCTCTTGAGCAAACTTGGAGCCGAATGTGCATCCGTTGAAGCGACTCTGGCAACGTGTTCCGCGCTACCGCGACCGAATCGTCCGTGGCACGCTGCTGGCGATCGCCAACAACGTCTGCGACGTCGGCCCAGAGCTCCTGATCGGTGTCGCGATCGACGTCGTCGTGCGCGAGCGCGACAGCTTCGTCGGGCAGATCTTCGGTCTGCCCGACCGCGAGCAGCAGCTGCTCGTGCTCGCCGCGATCACGGCGGTGATCTGGATCGTCGAATCGCTGACCGAGTACCTCGCCGAGCGGACGTGGCGCAACCTCGCGCAAGCGATTCAGCACGACCTGCGCCTCGATGCCTATGGGCGCGTCCAGGAGCTCGAGCTCGCCTGGTTCGAAGACCGCGCGACGGGGCGCATCGCGACGGTCCTCAACGACGACGTCAACCAGCTCGAGCGGTTTCTCGACGTCGGCGCGCTGCGGATCATCGGCACGGCGACGACCGTCGTCGCGGTCAGCCTGATGTTCTTCATCATCTCGCCGTTGCTGGCAGTGCTGGCGATCCTGCCGATCCCCGTGATCGTCGCCGGCTCACTGCTGTTCCAGCGGCGCCTGCAGCCGCGCTACGTCGACGTTCGCGATCGCGCCGGCGAGCTCGGTGGCCTGATCGGCGGCAACCTCGGCGGCATCGCGACGATCAAGGCGTTCGGCACCGAAGAGACCGAGCGCGCACGTCTCGATCGCGCTTCGCGTGCCTACGCGGACGCGAACGCGAAGGCGATCACGCTGAGCTCGGCGTTCGTGCCGCTGATCCGGATGGCGATCCTCGCCGGCTTCATCGTCACGCTCGTCGTCGGCGGCCACATGGCGCTCAACGGCGAGCTCGAGATCGGTCTCTACTCGGTGCTCGTGTTCATGACGCAACGCCTGCTGTGGCCGCTGACCGACCTCGGCGAGACGCTCGACCTCTACCAGCGCGGCATGGCCTCGACGGCGCGGATCCTCGATCTGGTCGACCAGCCGGTCGGGATCGCCGGCGGCGATCGCGGACTGCCCGATGTGGCTGAGGGCACGCTCGCGGGCGCCGTCCGCTTCGAGGGCGTCTCGTTCGACTACCGCGACGCGGAGGGAGATGTACGTACGCCGGTCCTGCGCGGACTCGACCTCGACGTTCCCGCAGGGGAGACCCACGCGATCGTCGGCGCGACCGGCTCGGGCAAGTCGACGGTCGTCAAGCTGCTGCTGCGCCTCTACGACGCCGACTCCGGGACGATCTCGATCGACGGCGTGCCGATCGACGCGCTGACGCTCAGGGCACTCCGCGGGGGCATCGGATACGTCTCGCAGGATGCGTTCCTGTTCGACGGGACGGTCGCCGAGAACCTGCGCTACGGGACTCCCGAGGCCGGCGAGGCGACGCTGCGAAGCGCCGCCGAGACGGCCGAGGCACACGGCTTCCTGAGCGCGTTGCCACAGGGGTATGAGACCCAGATCGGTGAGCGCGGGATACGCCTGTCCGGCGGCCAGCGCCAGCGCTTGACGATCGCTCGCGCGCTCGTGCGCGATCCGGCGATCCTCGTCCTCGACGAGGCGACGAGCGCCGTCGACAACGAGACCGAAGCCGCGATCCAGCGATCCCTGGCACGTGTCAGCCACGAGCGGACGACGATCGTGATCGCTCATCGCCTGTCGACGGTCCGCCACGCCGACCGGATCCACGTCCTGCACGAGGGCGTGATCGTCGAGTCGGGCACGCACGACCAGCTGCTCGCGCATCGCGGTCGCTATTCGGCGCTGTGGTCGGTTCAGACCGGCGATCTGGCAGGTGTCGGCAGCGTCCCCGAGCAGGCCACTCGCTGAGCTCGCGGTAGCAGCGGACGGCGTGCGCGCCGAGGGAAGGGCATCGAAGGGGCGCGAGGGATCAGTTAGGGTGACCTAATGCCTGCCGCCAAAGCAGCAGACGAACCGGCTGCGCCGGAAGCCGCCTCCGAGCGCCCGTTCCCACTGCGAACCGGCGTCGCCGAGGTCGTCGCCGTCGAGCGCCCGACGCCGCGCATGGCGCGGATCACGCTCGGGGGCGTCGTCGTCGCCGGTTTCCCCGACGAAGAGCCCGGCGAGATCCTGACGTTGATCTGGCCCGCCCTCGGGCGCGACGACGTCGTGCTGCCGCTCGCGGGCTGGCGCTTTCCGCCCGGGACCCCCGAACAGCACGCGCGCAACTACTCGATTCGCGCTTACGACCCACACCGGCCCGCGGTGACGATCGACGTCGTGCTCCATGGCGACGGCGGCCAAGGCTCGCGCTGGGCCGGCGCCGTGTTGCCGGGCGACACGGTTGCCATCGCCGGACCGCGCGTGCACTACGAGACGGTGCCGGATGCCGACTGGACGCTGCTGGCCGGCGACGAGACCGCGCTGCCGTCGATCGCGGCGACGATCGAGCGGCTGCCCGCGGGGCACCCCGTCGTTGCGTTCGTCGAGGTCGCGGACGCTCACGAGCGCCAGGATCTGTGCGGCGACGCCGCGCTGACGCTGACATGGGTCGATCGCCAGGGCGTACCGGCTGGGCGAGGGCATCTTCTCGAGCGGGCGGTGCGCGACGCCGAGCTGCCGAGCGGTGACCCGAAGGTCTGGGTCGCCGGCGAGGCGCTTGTCGTGCGCCGGCTGCGCGAGTACCTGCGCGACGAACGCGGCTACGCGATCGGGCCGATGCAGGCGATCGGCTACTGGAAGCACCGCGACACGCCTGACGACGTCGAGTAGCGATGGCGGCCTCGATTGGGATCGACGAGCGTGCGGGGGCGCCGAGGGCGCCACGTCCGGCGCCTGCCGCGGTCGCGCGCCGGCGCCGGCTCGGGCTGATCGCGGTCATCGTCGTGCTCGTCGCGGTGGCGCTGCTGAGCGTCGCGATCGGCGCGCGCGGCATCGCGCCGGGACGGGTCTGGGAGCTGCTCTGGCACCCGGACGGCTCGGACGAGTCGATCATCGTCCACGACCTGCGGATTCCGCGGACGATCCTCGGCCTGCTCGTCGGGTCGGCGCTCGGCGTCGCGGGCGCCCTGATGCAGGGACTGACGCGCAACCCGCTCGCCGACCCCGGGCTGTTGGGAGTCAACGCCGGGGCGTCGGTGGCGATCGTTGCCGCCGTCGCGCTGCTCGGGACGACCAACCCGCTCGTCTACATCTGGTTTTCGTTCGCCGGCGCGGCGTTCGCCGCGATCCTCGTCTACGGCCTCGGCGCGACTGGCCGCAGCGGTGCCACGCCGGTGCGGCTGGCGCTGGCGGGCACCGCCGTGACCGCGGCGCTGATGGCGATCGTCTACGGCATCACCCTGATCGATCGGCAGGCGTTCATCACGTACAACTTCTGGTCGGTCGGTTCCCTGGCAGCTGCTGACGGCGTGCTGAACCGCCAGATCGCGCCGTTCATCGGCGTCGGCTTGTTGATCGCGCTGGCGCTGGCGCGGCCGCTGAACGCGATCGGGCTCGGCGATGACGCCGGCAGGGCACTCGGCGCCCATCCGGGCCGCACGCGCGCACTCGGCGCGCTGTCGGTGACGCTGCTGTGCGGCGCCGCGACGGCGGCCGCCGGTCCGATCGTCTTCGTCGGCCTGACGGTCCCGCACGTCGCCCGCGCCATCGCCGGGACCGATCAGCGCTGGGTGCTGCCCTACTCAGCGGTGCTGGCGGGCATCCTGCTGCTGGGTGCTGACATCATCGGGCGCTGGATCGAGCGTCCGAGCGAGCTCCAGGTCGGCATCGTCACCGCCGTCATCGGGGCTCCCGTGTTCATCGCGCTCGTGCGCCGGCGACGGATCGCGCAGCTGTGAGGACCGTCGCGCTGCACCCGATCGGGCTCGTCTTCCGTGTCCATACACGGACGGTCGTCACCGTCACAGGGCTGTGCGCGACGACGCTGGCGTTGTTCGTGCTCGCGATCGGCACCGGCGACTACCCGATCCCGCCAGGGCGCGTCGTGGAGACGTTGCTCGGCCACGGCGACGCGGGCACGACGTTCGTGCTCGAGACGCTGCGGCTGCCGCGGGCGCTGACGGCGCTGCTCGTCGGGGCCGCGCTCGGCATCGCCGGAGCGATCTTCCAGAGCATCACGCGCAATCCGCTCGGCAGCCCCGACATCATCGGCTTCACCGCCGGTGCCTCGGCGGCCGCGGTGTTCGGGATCGTGATCTTCAACGCGGGCTCGTTCGGGGTCGCGGGCAGCGCGCTTGCCGGAGGACTGCTGACGACCGTCGCCGTCTACCTGCTCGCCTACCGCGGTGGGGTCCAGGGCTACCGGCTGGTGCTCGTCGGTATCGCGCTCAGCGCGATGCTCTACGCGCTGATCGACTACCTGATGACGCGCGCGCGAATCGACGACGCGTACGAGGCGGCGATCTGGATGCGGGGCTCCCTCAACGGGCGTGGCTGGGAGCACGTTCATCCGCTGGCGCTGACGCTGCTGGTGCTGACACCGGCGCTGATCGTCCTGTCGAGGCCGCTGCGGATCCTCGAGATGGGCGACGACGCCGCGAAGGCGCTCGGGATCGCGGTCGAGCGCACGCGGTTGGCGCTGATCCTTGTGGGGGTGGCGCTGACGGCGGTCGCGACGGCGGCTGCCGGGCCGATCGCGTTCGTCGCCCTCGCGGCGCCGCAGATCGCGCGGCGCCTGACGCGTGCCTCCGGTCCCGGCCTCGGCGCTGCCGGCGCGATGGGCGCGGCGCTGCTGCTCGCCAGCGATCTGCTGACCCAGCACACCTTCAGCGCGACGCAGCTGCCGGTCGGCATCACGACCGGCGTGCTCGGCGGCGGCTACCTGATCTGGATGCTCTCTCGCGAATGGAAGAAGGGCTCGTCATGAACGACGTCACAACGATGGAGCCGCGTCTGCGCGGCCACGGATTGACGCTGGCCTACGACGGACGGCCCGTCTCGGAAGGGCTCGACGTCCGCATCCCCGACGGCTCGTTCACGGTCGTCGTCGGGCCCAACGCGTGCGGCAAGTCGACGATGCTGCGAGCGCTGGCGCGGATGCTCAAGCCGCGGCAGGGCGCGGTGATCCTCGACGGCGAGAAGATCTCGTCGTTCAGGTCCAAGGAGGTCGCGCGGCGTCTGGGCCTGCTGCCGCAGAGCTCGACGGCCCCGGACGCGATCACGGTCTCCGACCTCGTCGCGCGCGGCCGCTATCCGCACCAGGGGATGCTGCGGCAGTGGTCTGACGACGACGAGCGCGCCGTCGGCGCGGCGTTGGCGGCGACGCGGACCGAGGATCTCGCCGAGCGTGCCGTCGACGAGCTCTCCGGGGGCCAGCGGCAACGGGTCTGGCTGGCGATGGCGCTGGCGCAGGAGACGCCGATCCTGCTGCTCGACGAGCCGACGACGTTCCTCGACATCGCCCATCAGATCGAGGTGCTCGATCTCTGCGCCGACCTGCACGAGACGCGCGGCCACACGCTCGTCGCGGTGCTGCACGACCTCAACCACGCATGTCGCTACGGCACGCACCTGATCGCGATGGCCGACGGCCGGATCGTCGCCCAGGGGCCGCCGTCGGAGATCGTCGACGCGGCGATGGTCGAATCGGTCTTCGGCATGCGCTGCACGGTGATCTCCGACCCGGAGTCGGGCACCCCGTTGGTGGTGCCGGCCTCGCGGCATCGGCGGCTCGCTCGAGCCGCCGATGCCACGGTCATCTCGACGGCCTAGCGCGAGCCGGGCGGCGGCGCCGGCATCACGCCTTCGTCGCCGGGTTGCCGTCGGCGGCGGCCGCGATCCTCGGCACGAGCTTGTCCACCAGCAGCGGGATGCTCAACACGCTGAGAAATGAGGTCGCCTCGTAGAGCGTCCCCTTCTCCGGGATGAAGATGTCGCGGCCCTGCGTATGAACGTTGAGCGTCGCGTAGAGGCGGTTCTTCTTGATCTTCGCCGCGGGACCGGGGCCGGCGAACCAGATCAGCGCACCGACGTCGAGCAGCCCGATCTTCTCCGCGGCGAGCTGCCCGCCGAAGTCCTTGCCGCCGATCTTGCGCAGCGCCTTCGGGAAGGTGAAGCCGAGATCGGTCAGGAAGCGCGAGCGGGCGTCGGCCGGGGCGTAGACGTAGATGCCCTCGTAGGGGGTGGCGACGGCGCCGGTCTGTCCCTTGAACTCCGGATGCTTCTTCGCGGCAGCGGCGATCAGCGCCACGGACTTGGCCTTCAAGGCAGCGGCGGCCTTGGGCCGGCCGACGGCGGCACCGACCATCGTGATGTCGTCCTGCCACGACGCGCCCCAGTCGATCTGCCCGCGTGGCTGGGCGATCGTGGGGGCGAGCTTCGACAGCTTGTCGTAGTCCTTCTTCGCCAGCCCCGAGTAGATGGCGACGATCAGGTCCGGCCGCAGTGCCGCGACCTTCTCGATCTCGATTCCGTCGGTGAAGCCGAGCCGCTTCGGGACCGGCGCCTTGCCGAGCGCCTTCTTCGCCCACGGGAAGATCGCGCCGGGGTGATTGCCGAACCACTCCGTCGTGCCGACGGGGACGACGCCGAGGGCCAGCAGCGCGTCCTGCTCGCGAAGGCCGACGACGACGACGCGCTTTGGCTCCGTGGTGATCGTCGTCTGACCGAACTTGTGTTTGACGGTGGCGGGGAAGGCGCCGCTCTCGACAGGGGCGGCGAGAGCCGGGCCCGCCAGCGCGAGCATTGCGGTGAGGGCGGCGGCGAGCATCGCGACACGCGAGACGATTCGGGGCATCTATGTCCTAGCGATTGGGATTAGGAAGCCCTAATAAGGGCACCCTAAGTCCTATCACGGATGGCCGGGCGGCGTCGGAGCCGCCGGCACCGGCGCGGCGCCGGCCCAAGGCGAGGACCCGAGCCGGCGCCGGTCGGCTCACACGGCTGTCAGGAGCCGAGGGTCTTGTGGCTGATCGTCTCGCAGTGGCTGATGCGGTAGCTCCGCTGCGCCTTGCGGCTGACGTAGAGCACGTCGGCGCCACCGCCGCAGTCGATGATGCCGTGGCCGAAGTGGGCCCGGACGACGTCCTTGCCGGAGCCGGCATCGATCTCGTTGAGCCCGTGGCTCGCGTAGATGAAGTCGCGCCCGGGGCCGCCGAGGATCCGGTCGTGCTGGCTCGCCGGCTGGCCCGACGGCTTGTAGTCGCCCCACAGCACGTCGCCGTTGGGGCCGGCGTAGATCGTGTCGTCGCCGTGGCCGCCGAGCAGCTCGTTGTGGCGGCCGCTCTCGGCGACGACGAAGCCGTCGCCGCTCTCGTGCGCGGTCGCGGCGAAGCACGATTGGCTCTTGTGCAGGCCGTCGCAGCGGTAGCGCGGATCGGTGCCACCGAACGGGTCATGACCCGGGCGTGCGTCGAGCGGCCGGCTCTGGTCGAGCTTGTTCATCAGCAGCATGCCGTCGATCCGCGGCCAGCCGGCGTGGCTCGTATTGGCCTCGGCCGTCGCGAGCGATGCCACGAGCAGCGCCGCGATCAGCGCTGCCACGATGGCGGCGAAGCGCAGCGATCGCAATCTCTGACGGGGACGAGCTGTGTCGGTGTGCACGAACACGGCAACCCATCGGGTGCCCACGGGTACCGGCGCGTCACCGGAACTGGACGATCGTCGTACATGGGTTGGAGGCGCCGACTCGATAGCGTGCCGGCGGATGAGCCAGCAGCTCGGTGCCGGGATGGAGGAGCCGCCGGATCGCGAGGGCGCCTTTCCGCGGCTCAGTGAGGACCAGCGCCGACGGCTGCGCGATGCCGGCGTCGTGCGCGCCGTCGAGCCTGGTGAGGTGCTGTTCGCCGCCGGCGATGCCGGCTACGACTTCTTCGTCGTCGAGTCGGGCGCGGTCGCGATCGTCGAGGGCTATGGGCAGGAGAACCGCGTCGTCGCC
>Ga0075420_100001070_pt1 | contig 22825 bp, 23 predicted proteins | sample SoiMetdeltSBSDD4_FD_75296 | JGI IMG/M metagenome (GOLD analysis project Ga0075420, IMG submission 75296) | Bulk soil microbial communities from a Populus tree surrounding site in Tennessee, USA - Soil MetaG P. deltoides SBSDD4 | ecosystem: Environmental > Terrestrial > Soil > Tree plantation...
ACCCCCGGCTATGAGGCGCCCGGGGCGGCGGTCGCGAATTCGCTCGATGCGGCGCTCGCCCTGTGCGCGGGCGAGTCCGTGGCGTTCGTGATCGGCGGTACCCAGCTTTTCGAGGAATCGATGCCGTTAGCGGCCGGCATGGTGCTGACCGAGATCCACCGCGACTACGCCGGCGACACCTGGTTTCCAAAATGGGACCGCGCCCAATGGCGCGAGTCCCAGCGCGAGCCCCACACCGCAGCCGACGGCACGAAGTTCGACTTCGTGCTCTACGAGAGAACGACCTAGTCCTTGCTCTCGAACACCCGCACTTCCGGCAACGGGAAGCCGTTGAACTGGCTCGCGTAAGCCGTGGTGTAGGCGCCGGCGTTCTGGATGTAGATGAAGTCGCCTTCCTGCAGGTCCGAAGGCAGCGGCTCGTCGCGCATCACCACGTCGACAGAGTCGCAGGTCGGGCCGCCCACCGTCCAGGCGACGTCCGGCCCCGCGCGGTCGGTACGCACGCGGTAGCGCAGGCCTTCGCTCGACTCGATGACTCCGCCGAACAGGCCCGCATCCCAGTGCATCCAGCGCTTGCCGGCGCGGGTCGCGGTGCCGAGCACCCGGCAGACGAAGTAGCCCGCGTCGGACACGAGGTAGCGGCCGGGCTCGGCGATCACCTGGATGTCCTCGGGAAACGCCTTGAGTCCCTCGTTCACCACCTCGCCGATCAGCTCGATCGACGGGATGGGCTTCACGTGGCGTACCGGGAAGCCGCCGCCGATGTTGAGCAGGCGCGGCCGGAGGCCCGCCTTGACCATGGCGTCGAACAGGACCTTTGCCTTCTCGAGCGCGACGCGCCAGTTTTCCGGGTTGCGGCACTGGGAGCCCACGTGGAAGGTGACGCCGGCGAGGTCGGCGCCCATCTTCGCCGCGGCGGCCACGATCTCGCGCGCGTCCGCGACGCCGCAGCCGAACTTGCCGGAAAGCGGCCAGTCGGCGCCGATGTTGGGGGTGGCGATGCGCAGGTACTGCTTGGCATCGGGCTTCACTTCGAAGACCCGGCGCAGCTCGTCCACGCTGTCGACCACGTACCACTCCACGCCCTTCGACGCGGCGTAGGCGATCGCCTCGCGCGATTTCATCGGGTTGGAGTAGAAGACTTCCGCCGCCGGCACGCCGAGCCCGAGCAGCACGTCGAGCTCCGCGGTGGACGCGATCTCGAAGCCCGCGCCCTCCTGCGCGAGCACCTTGAGCACGCGGCGGTCGGGGTTCGCCTTGACCGCGTAGTGCGGCCGCACGCGCGGCATGGCCGCGCGGAAGCGCCGGATCTTCGCGCGCACGATCGCGGCGTCGAGGATCAGGAACGGCCGGGTGTACTTCTGGCGTGCTGCCTGGCGCACGATCTCGAAGTCCAAGCTGACTTCGGGATGCGTGTCGAAGACTGCTTCGTGCGGCTGTTGCTTGAGTACTGCTGCGGCTTGTTTCGTTCGGATCGGACTACTGCGGTCCCCCATCAAAGTATCTCCTCGCGGTCAGTAACTAAGTTTCGGGAACGTCCCGGACGCATACGCCTTCGGCCGGACGCGAGTTCCTTTTGCTTGTCATGATGACCTCCTTCTCTCCTTTGAATCCAAAAAGAAAAAAACTTGAGCGGAGTATAGGGACATGACCCCGCATGTCAAGGCCTCGAGAGAAATTTTTCGTTTCTTTTTGCCGGCTAGATGCGCGGCAAAGTTACGCCCTTTTGTCCCTGGTATTTGCCGCCGCGGTCGCGATAGGAAGTTTCACAGAGCTCGTCCGACTCGAGGAAGATCACCTGCGCCACGCCCTCGTTGGCGTAGACGCGCGCCGGCAGCGGCGTGGTGTTGGAGAACTCCAGCGTCACGTGCCCCTCCCACTCGGGCTCGAGCGGGGTGACGTTGACGATGATCCCGCAGCGCGCGTAGGTCGACTTGCCGAGGCAGATGGTGAGCACGTTGCGCGGAATGCGGAAGTACTCGACCGTGCGCGCGAGCGCAAAGGAGTTCGGCGGGATGATGCAGACCTCGCCGCGGTAGTCGACGAAGTTCTTCTCGTCGAAGTTCTTCGGGTCGACGATGGTCGAGTTGATGTTGGTGAAGATCTTGAATTCGGTCGAGCAGCGGATGTCGTAGCCGTAGCTCGAGGTACCGTAGGACACCACCCGCCGGCCCGATACCTCCTTGATTTGATGCGCTTCGAACGGCTCGATCATGCGCTGCTCGGCCGCCATGCGGCGGATCCAACGGTCGGATTTGATGCTCATTTTTTTCCTCGGGGGCCTATCATAGCCGCTCAAGATGCGAACAACGGTCGTCCTGGCGGCCCTGCTGAGCACGGCCGCGCTCAGTGCGCAGGAGCCGTCCTTTACCGAGGCGGAAATCCGCGCCATCCTGGCGCACGGCCCGTGGCCGACGCCCATGACGACCGACCCGAGCAACCGCGTCTCCGGCAAGCGCGCCGCGCTCGAGCTCGGCGAGCGGCTGTTCTTCGATACCCGCCTCTCGGCCGACGGACGCTTCTCGTGCGGCACGTGCCACGTGCCCGAGCGCAACTGGACCGACAACCGCACGCGCGGCTTCGCAGCCGCCGAGGCGAGCCGCAACACGCCGACGCTGATGAACGTGCGCCTCGGCCGGTGGTTCGGCTGGGACGGAGCCGCCGACAGCCTCTGGTCCCAGAGCATCCGCCCGATGCTCGATCGGCGCGAGCTCGGCGCCACCCCGGCCCACGTCGCCGAGCTCGTGCGCAAGGACGAGGAGATCGCCTGCCGCTATCGGCGCGCCTTCGGGGCCGCGCCCTCGCCGACCGACGACGAGGCGGTGCTGGTGGATGTGGCGAAGATCCTGGCGGCGTTCCAGGAGACCTTCGAGAGCCCGCCGACCCCCTTCGACCGGTTCCGCAACGCGCTCGCCCGCGGACAATCCGCCTTCTATTCCGATGCGGCGAAGCGAGGGCTGAAAATCTTCATCGGCAAGGGCAATTGCAGCACCTGCCATAGCGGGCCGAATTTCAGCAGCGGCGAGTTCCAGGACAACGGCTTTGCCGCGCGCGGCCGCCCCGATCCGGGGCGGGTCGAGGGTCTGAAGCACGTGCAGGCGAGCCGCTTCAGCCTCCACGGGCGCTACAACGACGATCCGCAAAAGGGCGTTCGTTCGGTGGAAGCGCAGGCTGAACCCGGCGCCTTCAAGGTCCCTACCTTGAGGCACTTGATGCTCACCGCCCCCTACGGCCACCACGGCGAGTTCGCCACGCTCGCCGAGGTAATCCGGCACTACTCCGAGCAAGGCTCCGCCAAGCTCGCACCGCTCAGGCTCACCGCGCAGGAGCAGACTGATCTGGTCGTGTTCCTGGAATCCCTCAGCACGCTCAGCAACCCCTGGCGACCGGAGGACCATGGCCGCTGCCATTGATTTTTTTTCGGTCAGGCCGCTGACACGCCATCTCGGCGCCGAGATCTCCGGGCTCGACCTGGCGAACGATCTGCCGGAGGCGGCGTTTCGCGCGCTGTACCGCGCGTTCCTGCGCTACCAGGTGCTGCTGTTCCCGCCTATGGATCTGCCGCCGGCGAGCCAGGTCGCCTTCGCGCGCCGCTTCGGCGAGGTGCAGATCCACGTGATGAACCAGTACCACGCCGACGGTCACCCGGAGCTCTACCGGCTCTCGAACCTCGACGAGCAGGGAAGGCCGACCGGCCGCCATCCGGACAAGGGCACGCTCGCGTGGCACACCGACGGCTCGTGGCAACGCGTGACGGGACAGGCCACGATCATCTACGGCGAAGTGATGCCGGAGCACGGCGGCGAAACGCACTTCTGCGACATGTACGGCGCCTATGAGCGCCTCAGTCCTGACTGGAAGGCGCGCATCGCCGACCTGCGCGCGGTGCATAACCTCGATTTTTCCCGCACCCGGCGCCACGGCGAGGATCCGCTGACCGAGGCGCAGCGCCTCGCGCGGCCGCCGGTCGACCACCCGGTGGTGCGCACGCACCCCGAGACCGGCCGCAAGTGCCTGTACCTCGGCGATCACGCCGAGTACATCGTCGGCATGCCCTACGACGAGGGACGGGCGCTGATCGAGGAATTGAACGCGTTGGCGGTCCACTCCGACCTGAGCTACGAGCACCGGTGGAAGGCGCGCGAGCTGATCGTGTGGGATAACCGGTGCGTGATGCATCGCGCCACCGCCTACGACGCGGCGACGCAAGGCCGCGTCATCCGCCGCTGCACCGTGCTCGGAGAGATTCCGGCCTAAGTATTCTGGACGACGATATTCGGAAACTTTGACGTCATGTCCCGCTGCGACTCGGCGATCTTGACCGCGCAGCGGCGCGCGATCCGGCGGTAGATCTCCGCGACCTTGCCGTCGGGGTCGGAGACCACCGTCGGCTTGCCCGAATCGGCTTGCGTGCGGATCGCTTCGTCGAGCGGCAGCTGGCCCAGCAGCTCGGTCTTGTAGTCGCGCGCCATGCGCTCGGCGCCGCCCGAGCCGAAGATGTGGCTCTCGTGGCCGCACTTGGGGCAGACGTGGAACGACATGTTCTCGACCACCCCGAGGATCGGGATGCCGACCTTCTCGAACATCTTGAGGCCCTTGCGCGCGTCGATGAGCGCGATGTCCTGCGGCGTCGTCACGATCACCGCGCCCGTCACCGGCACCTTCTGCGCGAGCGTGAGCTGGATGTCGCCGGTTCCCGGCGGCAGGTCCACCACCAGATAGTCGAGGTCGCGCCAGTTGGTGTCCTTCAGGAGCTGCTCGAGCGCCTGCGTCACCATCGGCCCGCGCCAGACCATCGGCGTGTCGATATCGATCAGGAAGCCGATCGAGCTCGCCTGCAGCCCGTGGCCCTCCATCGGCTCGATGCGCTTGCCGTCCTTCGATTCCGGCCGGCCGGCGATGCCGAGCATCATCGGCTGCGAAGGCCCGTAGATGTCGGCATCGAGCACGCCGACCGAGGCGCCCTCGGCCGCGAGCGCAAGCGCGAGGTTGACCGCGGTGGTCGACTTGCCCACGCCGCCTTTGCCCGAGGCGACCGCGATGATGTTCTTGATTCCCGGCACGAGCTTCACGCCGCGCTGCACGGCATGCGAGACCACCTTCGAGGCCACCTTCACCGCGACGCTGCCGGCGCCGGCGCTTTTCAGCGCTTGCGTCAGCTGGCGGCGGATCGGCTCGTGCTGGCTCTTGCCCGGATAGCCGAGCTCGATCTCGAGCGAGACGTCGTCGCCCGAGACCTTCAGATTGCGTACGGAGCGGGTGCTTGCGTAGTCCTTGCCGGTGTTCGGATCAACAAGCTTGCGCAGCGCGTCCTGAATGCTGGCTTCATTGACGGACATGATTGAAGTGTAAGCTAAAATCGCCCTCCCCCATGGCTTCCAGGAAGCTCTTCGTCACCACCGCTTTGCCGTATGCGAACGGCCCGTTCCACATCGGCCACATCATGGAATACATCCAGGCCGATATCTGGGTGCGATTCCAGCGCATGCAGGGGCACGAAGTGCATTTCATGGGCGCCGACGACTCGCACGGCGCGGCGATCACGCTCGCCGCCGAGGCAGCCGGGACCTCGCCCGAAGCGTTCATCGATGCGATCCAGAAGGGCCGCAAGCAGTACCTCGACGGTTTCCACCTCAGCTTCGACAACTGGCACTCGACCCACTCGCCCGAGAACACCGAGCTGTCGCAGGACATCTACCGCAAGCTGAAAGCGGCCGGCCTGGTCTACACCAAGCCGGTCGAGCAATTTTTCGACCCGGTCAAGAAAATGTTCCTCGCCGACCGCTACATCAAGGGCGAGTGCCCCAACTGCGGCGCGAAAGACCAGTACGGCGACGCCTGCGAGAACTGCAGCAAGGCCTATTCCGCCACCGAGCTGAAGAACCCTTACTCCACGCTCTCGGGCGCGAACCCGGTGCTCAAGTCCTCCGAACACTACTTCTTCAAGCTCTCCGACGAGCGGTGCAAGACGTTCGTCCGGCAGTGGCTCGAAACCCCGCAGCGCCTCCAGCCGCAGGTGGTGAACAAGGCGAAGGAGTGGCTCGATGGGACCGGCGACAAGGCGCTCGCCGACTGGGACATCTCGCGCGACCCGCCTTACTTCGGCATCCGCGTTCCCGATATCAACGAAGAGAAATACCTCTACGTCTGGGTCGACGCGCCGATCGGTTACCTCGCCTCTCTCAAGAACCACTGCGGCAAGAAGGGCCTCAGCTTCGAAAAGACGCTCGCCGACTGCGAGCAGATCCACTTCATCGGCAAGGACATCATCTACTTTCACACGCTCTTCTGGCCGGCGATGCTGCAATTCGCGAGCAGGCCCTACAAGGTGCCGGACCACGTGTATGTGCACGGATTTATCACTGTGTCCGGCGACAAGATGTCCAAGTCGCGCGGCACGGGGATCGACCCGCTGCGCTATCTGAAGCTCGGGATGAACCCGGAATGGCTGCGCTACTACATCGCCGCCAAGCTGAACGCGAACGTCGAAGACCTCGACTTCAGCCCCGAGGACTTCCTCGCGCGGGTGAACAGCGACCTGGTGGGGAAGTACGTGAACATCGCGGCGCGCGCCGCGAGCTTCATCTCCAAGCAGTTCGGCGGCGAGCTCCATCCGTCAAATGATGGCAGCCCGGCGCTCGCTTCGGCCGGACTCATCGCGGAGGCCTACGAGCAGCGCGAGTTCGGCAAGGTCGTCCGCGAGGCCATGCGCCTCGCCGATGGGGTCAACCAGCGCTACGACCAGCACAAGCCCTGGGAGCTCGCAAAGGATCCGGCGAGGCGCGCGGAGCTGCATCGCGTCTGCAGCGAAGCGCTGGAGGCGTTCTTCGTGCTCACGGTCTACCTCGCGCCGATCCTGCCCGCGACGGCGTTGCGCGTGGCGAAGGAGCTCTTCGGCATCGAGCGCGAGCTCAAGTTCGAGGATCGCACGCTGCGGCCGCGTCGCATCCGGCCGTTCAAGCATTTGGTCACCCGGGTCGAGGAGGCGCAGCTCGACGCGTTGTTCGAAGTGCAAGAATCTGTGAAGGAAAAACCGGTGAGCGCAGAAATCACAATCGAGGACTTCAACAAGCTCGACCTGCGCGTGGCCCGCATCGTCGCCGCGGAATTGGTCGAGGGCGCCGACAAGCTGGTCAAGCTGACGCTCGAGGCCGGGGACGGGAAACGCACCGTATTTGCCGGGATAAAGTCGGATTACGCTCCGGAAAAGCTCGAAGGACGACTCGCGGTGCTGGTGGCGAACCTTGCGCCGCGCAAGATGAAATTCGGCGTCTCGGAAGGCATGGTGCTGGCCGCCTCGGGGGACGGACCGGGAATTTTCCTCGTTTCTCCGGACGCGGGAGCAAGTCCAGGCATGCGCGTAAAATGAGCCGTCGCGGCGCGTAAGCCGCACTGGGGAGGATCGACACGTTGGACAGCGCCGGCCGCACGCTCGTCTGCAGCGTCCTGTTTCTCGACATCGCCGATTATTCGCAGAAGCCGGTCGCCGAGCAGCTCCAGCTCAAGCAGGCATTCAATCAGGCCCTGGGGGTGGCGCTCGAGCATGTGGTGCCGCGCGACCGCATCATCCTCGATACCGGCGACGGCGCCGCCATCACTTTCATGGGCGACCCGGAGGACGCGCTGTTCGCCTCGATGGCGATGCGCGACCTCGCCACCCACGTGCCGGTGCGCCTGGGCGTCAACCTCGGCCCGGTGCGCCTGGTGAAGGACCTGAACGGGCAGATGAACATCATCGGCGACGGCATCAACGTCGCGCAGCGCGTGATGAGCTTCTCCCGACCGGGGCAGCTGCTCGTCTCGCGCTCCTTCTACGAGGTGGTGTCGTGCCTTTCGCGCGATTACGTGAGCCTCTTTCGCCACGAAGGCTCGCGCACCGACAAGCACGTGCGCGCGCACGAGGTTTACGCGGTGGTCGGCGCCACGCCGCAGCCGCGGCGGGTGGATGATGCCGAGGTGCGCAGCGAAAGCACCGCGCCCGGCGCTGCCGGCTGGTTCTCCGCGACCGGACCGCTCGGCCTGCGGCGCTCGGCGCTGGTCGTCTCGCCGCTCGTCTTCTTGCTGATCGTCGCCGGCGGCGTCGGCGCGCGCGCCACCCGCCCCGAGCCGTTCAAGCCTGTGCCGCAGAAGGCGGCGGCGAAACCGGTGATCGAGGCACCGCCCGCCGCGCAGACGCTGCCGCCGGCCCCCGCCGCAGGCGGAGGCGCAGGCGTGATCGACGCGCCGCCGCCCCAGCCGAAAAAGCAGGTGGTCGCGCGCGTAGACAAAAAACCGGAGAACGCAGCGCCGGAGAAGCCGGTCGCGCCGAAAGGCCCCGCGCGCCTCGAGCTCGCGGTCGCGCCCTGGGGCGAAGTAGTCGTGAACGGCAAGAGCCGCGGCATCAGCCCGCCGCTGCGCACGCTGGAGGTGCCGGCGGGCACGCACCAGGTCGAGATCCGCAACTCCACCTTCCCGCCGTACGTGGAGAGCATCGAGGTCAAGCCGGGTCAGGCGGCAAGAATCCAGCACCGGTTCCGCTAATGCGCCCTGCCCTGATCCTCGGGCTTGCCCTACTGCTCCCAGGCTGCGCGCAATTCGACCAGCTGGTGCAGAAAACCAAAGCGCAAACCTCGCTGGTGAAGGGCCTGCGCCAGTTCGACGCCGGCGAGCACGAGGCCTCGGCGAAAACCCTGGCGGAAGCGCTCGAGCTCGGCCTCGGCAACAAGGACCGCGCCGAGGCGCACAAGCATCTCGCCTTCATCCACTGCACCGCGGGGCGCGAAGCGCGCTGCCGCGAGGAGTTCCGCAAGGCGATCGCCGCCAATCCGAAGACGCGACTCGACGCGGCCGAGGCCGGGCACCCGGTATGGGGACCGATCTTCCGCTCGCTGAGCGGGCCGGGCGCGCTCAGCGCCGGGCTCAAGCAGTACGAAGAGGGCGAGTACGCGGAGTCGGCGAAGAATCTGCAGGGCGCGATCGAGCTCGGCATCGAGGCCAAGGAGCGCGCCAACGCCCACAAGCACCTCGCGTTCATCCATTGCTCGTCCAACCGCCAGCAGCAGTGCCGGGAAGAGTTCCGCAAGGCGCTCGCGGTCGACCCGGCGCTCGAGCTCGCGCCCGCCGAGGCCGGGCACCCAGTGTGGGGACCGATATTCCGCTCGCTGAAACCCGCCCGATAGCGCCCAAAGCGATCGGTTAAGCGGGTCGGTTAAGCTTTCGGGATGGATCAACCGCAGCTCGGCCGGTACATCATCGACTCGGAGATCGGCCGGGGCGCGATGGGCGTCGTATTCAAGGCCACCGACTCCGTTCTGCAGCGCACGGTCGCGGTCAAGACCGTGAACATGTCGCTCGAGAAGGACCACGCCGACAAATACGAGGCGCGCTTCTACCAGGAGGCGCGCGCCGCCGGCGGCCTCAACCATCCGAACATCGTCACGGTGTACGACGCCGGCAAGGCGGGCGACGTGGTGTACATGGCGATGGAGTACATCCAGGGCGTCGAGCTGCGCACCCTCTTCGTCGAGGGCCAGCCGATGGGCGTGCCGCAGTCGCTGTCGATCGCCGCGCAGGTGGCCGAGGGCATCGCCTACGCGCACCAGCAGGGCGTCGTGCACCGCGATATCAAGCCCGCCAACATCATGGTGGTGGCCGACGGGCCGGTGAAGATCACCGACTTCGGCATCGCGCGCATGCGCGCGTCCGCCGACCTCACGCAGACCGGCGTGATGCTCGGCTCACCGAAGTACATGTCGCCCGAGCAGGTGATCGGCAAGCGCGCCGACCACCGTTCCGACATCTTTTCGCTCGGCGTGATCCTGTACGAGATGCTGACCGGCGCGGCGCCGTTCAGCGGCGAGAACGTGACCGCGCTCATGTACCAGATCGTCAACTTTGCGCCGCCGGCGCCGAGCTCGGTGAATCCGCACGTGCCGGAGATGCTCGACTTCGTGGCGGCGAAGATGCTGGCGAAGCCGCTGGAGGACCGCTACCAGGACGCGCGCGAAGTCGCCCGCGACCTGCGCGAATGCGAGCGCGCCCTCGCCGCCCCGGGCAGCGCGACCCTGAGCGGCACCCGTCCCTTCGGCCTCGCGAGCGGGGCGCAGCCCCAGATGATGAGCACGGACGCCAAGACCGTAGTCCTCGCCCAGTCGGTGAACCGCACACGTCAGCAGGACGAGAAGGCGCCCGAGGACACGAGCGCGCCGCCGGCGCGCGGGGTGTCGCATTCCTTCGATTCGAACGAGGCCACGCAGCGGCTTGCGGTGCTGACCGGCGCGGCCACCCTTCCGCAGACCGCGACGCAGGCGATCGGCGCGGTGCCGCACGCGGCGCGCGGGCGCTGGCGGCGGCGCGACTGGCTGCTGCTCGGCGGCGCGGCGCTCGCCGGCCTGATCGTGGCCGGCCTGGTTCTGCGACTCTAGCCTACGGCTTCAGGTAGGCGAAGCCCTCGCGCTGCTGCAGGCGGGTGACCTCGGCGACGCCCGACGGCACCCAGGTGACGTCGGCGATGAACTGCTCCTTGGCGAGCTTGCGGTTGCGCAGCGTGATCTCGCAGACGTCGAAGCGCACGCCGCGGTGCTTGAGCTGCTCGACCAGGTCCTCGTAGCGGTTGCCGTTCGCGTCCTTCGCGTCCTTCATCAGGAAATCGACGCCGCGCGCGTGCGACACCACCACAATGCGCGCGTTGGGGTTGACCTCGAGGTGGTTGCCGATGTTGCGCAGGCCGTTGGAGGCCTGCGGCAGGCCTTCGCTGAGGTGGTAGACGACCCTGTCGGGCGGCGGGCCGGCACTCGCGCACCCCGTGAGCAGCAAGAGCAAAAGAAGCTTGCGCAGCCTAGGCCTTTCCGCCGCAGCTCGCCGGCATCGCGCCGACCGGGTAGCCCTTGCAGTTCCAGCTCACCTTGCCGCCCTGGAGCGCGGGCGTGAGGGTGATCTCGATCGCCTTGTCCGCGTTCCACGCGCGGATCGCGCCGTTCTCGGCGGCGATCCACTTCATCCTGCCGTGCTTCGGGTCCTGCGTCTCGACCACCTTGATGCCGTTCGCCGCGCCCGCCAGATTGCCGGATTTTTCCGCCGCCGCCGCCACCTGCTGCTTCGCCGGCTCGGCGCCGGCGATCAGCGCCTGCGCGGCGGCTTTCGCGTCGGAGTCGGCCATCGTCGGCAGCACCCACGCGACCGCGACGTAGCCGGCGAGCGCCAGCCCTGCTATCACCAACAACGCTCCCCGCATTTTCTTTCCCCTTTTCTCCCTCTCCCACCCCGCGAAAATCAGCTTACCATGGGAACGCTTTTCGCGATGATCACGCAGCGGCTGCGCATCACCGGACGCGTGCAGGGCGTGGGCTTTCGCTACGCGCTCCAGCACCAAGCGCGCCGGCTCGGGCTCGCGGGCTGGGTGCGAAATCGCGCCGACGGCAGCGTCGAGGCGCTGGCGCACGGCGCGCCCCAGGCGCTCGCGGCGCTCGCGGCTTGGGCGCGGCGCGGCCCGCCCGCGGCGCAAGTGACGGGTTTGCAAATCGAAGATACTCAGGAACAAGTACCGTACGGGCTTTTCGAGCTGCGGCCGACGCTTTAGGCGGCCTTTCCGCGCTTCAGGGCGTGCACGGCCGAGAACTCCCAGGGCCGGCACGCGGCGAGCAGCGCCACCGCCACCCGCCGCCCGCTCGGCAGCGCAGAGTCGGCTTCCGCCATCTCGTTGAACTCGGCGAGCAGGCGCTCGAGCTTGCGCTTGAGCGCGGCCGCCGACTCGAGCGAGAGCTCGCGCGGCTCGAAGCGGATCAGCTCGAGCGGCGCGTCGAAGCGCCCGTCGAGGAATTCCGCCATTGCGCGCTTCGCGTAGGCCTTCTTCGCCGGCCCGCCCGGCCGCCAGGCGAAGTCGCGCGGCACGAGCAGGCGCACGCGTTCGCGCGGGCCCCACTCGATCAGCCGCAGCTTCTCGAGCCGGGCGAAGGCGATGGTGAGCTCGGTGCGCGTGAGCGCGCGCGAGGTCACGATCTCGTCGAAGCTCCAGCCGTTCAGCACCAGCCAGAACACCCCGAGCAGGCGCTCGTCGCGCGCCAGCCCGAGCTCCTGCTCGTGCGTGAGCGGCGTCCCGCCCATTGCGTCCCGGCTCATGCGCGCCACGTCGTAGAGGTCGAGCTCGACCGCGTCGAGTACTTCCTCGATGCGCGCGAGCGTAAAGGTGCCGCGCGAGAACATGCGCTTGACGCTCGCCTCCGAGAGCTGCAGGCGCCGCGCGAGCTGCGCGTAGGTGAGCCCGCGCGAGCGCACGCTCTTCTTCAGCGCCTCGACGAAGCGGCTGGTTGCGGGCATGCGACTTACGGTATCACTTTCCGCCACTTTGCAAGCGGCTGTTGCGGCGCGGCGCGCGTTGCAGAAAAAATCTTCCCGCAATTCAACCAGGGAGGGAGAGCCGTGGCCACCGCGCGTTCTATCCCGTTGTCCGCCCTCGAGCTCGCCGCCGCGATGCGCGCGGCCGAGCGCTACGATGTCTCGCGCCTGGACCGCGTGTTGCGGGTCGACGAAAGCCACGGCCTGATCGAGGTCCAGGCCGGCACGCCCTGGAAAATGATCGCCGCCTGCCTGCGTCCGGGCGATGCGCGCGCCGCGAGCGCCGCCACCGCGATGTCCACGGTCGGCTGGGGCCTCGACCACAACGCCGCCGGCCCCGACGGCCGTCCCGCCGTCATGCATGTCGAGTCGATCGCCGTCGTCACCTCGGGTGGCGAGCTGCGCCGCGCGAGCCGCGCCGCGCACCGCGAGCTCTTCGCGCTCGTCGCCGGCGGGCTCGGCCTGTTCGGCGCGCTCTACAGCGTGACACTCGACATCGGCTCGCTGTCGAGCGCAGTCCACAATGCCGCGGAACCGGACTGGCGCGGCGTAAAAGGAAAGGCGCTGCGCCTGCTGGTACCGCCGGAGAGGCTGGAGGCCTTTCTCGCCGACGCGCGCAGCCGCTGCGAGGAGTGGCGCATGCCGCTCGCCGGAATGGAGCTGCGCCGCACGTTGCCGGAGCGCGACAGCTTCCTGCGCTGGGCGCAGCGCGACTACGCCGCGATCACCCTGCATCTCGCGGCGCCCCCGGTGCTCGGCAACGCGGTGCGCGCGACGCAGCTGCGCCGCAGCCTGATCGACGCCGCCATCGCGCGGGGCGGCAGCTTCGCGGTGTCGTGCACGCCGGAGGCGACGCGCGAGCAGGCCGAAGCGTGCTATCCGCAGCTCGCGCAGTTCCTTGCCGAGAAGCGGCGGCTCGATCCGGCCGAGCGCATCGTGAACCCGTGGTACCTGCACCACCGCCGGCTGCTCAGCGGCCAGCGCTGCGCGGTGCGCTTCGCCAACTAGCTGCTAAATTAGCTCGAAAAAAGCAGCTCGACGTTCTCGGGCGCGAGCCACTCCCCGAGGTCGGAGATCAGCTTGCCATCCGGGCGCACGCGCCAGCCTTCGCCGAGCACCACTTCGCACGCCGCGGCGCCGTTGCCGTAGGAAACCACGACCTGGGCGCCGTTGCCGCTGGTGCGGTAGGGCGCGAGCACTTGCTGCAGCCGCTTCGCGTCCGCGCCGCCGTTCATCGACAGCTTCAGCTTGGCCGCGTAGCGCGCTCTCAGGGTTTCCAGGTCGAGCAGCTCCTCGGCGAGCACGCGCATCCCGCCCGAGAACTGGTCGTCCTGCACGCGGCCGCAGACCACGAGCAGCGCGTCTTCCTTGAGCTTGTCGCGGTGCTTCTCGAACAGCTCGTTGAACACCGAGATCTCCACCTGCGCGGTGGCGTCGTCGAGCATCACCACCATCATGCGGCCGCGGCGCGTCATCTGCACGCGCGCCGAGACCACGATCCCGGCCATCCAGACCCGGTCCGCCGGCGCGAGCTTCGCAAGCGGCGTGCGCGGAAAGCGCGCGAGCTCGCGCTCGTAGATCGAGAACAGGTGCGCCGAGAGATAGAAGCCGAGCGCGGCCTTCTCCTCCAGCAGCTTCTGCCGCGCGTCCCAGGGCGGCGCCTCGACCGTGACGTGCGCGCCGCCGCGCGGCGCCTCGGTTTCGCCGAACAGGCTCACTTGCGAAGCCTGGCGCTCGGCCTGCTCCGCCGCCTCGAACGCGCGCCCGGCGGACGCGAGCAGGCGCGCGCGGTTGGCGTCGATCGCGTCGAACGCCCCGGCGCGGATCAGCGCCTCGAGCACGCGGCGATTGACGAGCCGCTTGTCCACCCGGCTGCAGAAGTCGAAAAGACTCTGCACGGGAGCTTCTTTCCGGGCCGCGATGATGTTCTCGATCGCACCCTGCCCGGTGCCGCGCACCGCGCCCAGGCCGTAGCGGATGGTGCGGGCGTCGACCGGCACAAAGCGGTACTCCGAAGTGTTGACGTCCGGCGGCAGGATCACGAGGCCGTTGGCCACCGCGTCGTCGTAGAACTGGCGCACCTTGTCGGTGTCGTCCATCACCGCCGAGAGGTTCGCGGCGGCGAACGCGGCGGCGTGGTGCGCCTTCATGTACGCGGTCTGGTAGGCGAGCAGCGCGTAGGCCGCGGCGTGCGACTTGTTGAAGCCGTAGCCGGCGAACTTCTCCATCAGGTCGAAAAGCTGCGTCGCCTTCGCTCTGGACAGGCCGTTCTTCTCCGCGCCCTCGAGGAAGATGCCGCGCTGCTGCGCCATCTCCTCGGGCTTCTTCTTGCCCATGGCGCGGCGCAGGAGGTCGGCGCCGCCCAGCGAGTAGCCGCCGATCACCTGGGCGATCTGCATCACCTGCTCCTGGTACACCATGATGCCGTAGGTCGGGCCGAGGATCGGCGCGAGGCGTGGGTCGAGGTACTCGACGCGCTTGCCGTGCTTGCGCTCGATGTACTCGGGGATCAGGTCCATCGGCCCGGGCCGGTACAGCGCGACCAGCGCGATCACGTCCTCGAAGCGGTCGGGGCGCGCGCGCTTGATGAGGTCACGCATGCCGCGCGATTCCAGCTGGAACACCGCGGTGGTATTGCCCGACGAGAGCAGCTTATACGTCGCCGCGTCATCAAGAGGAACTTGCGGTAGAGAAAATTCCTTTTCCCCCAGCCCGCGCACATAACGCTCGGCCCAGTCGAGGATGGTGAGCGTGGTGAGGCCGAGGAAGTCGAACTTGACCAGGCCGATCGCCTCGACGTCGTCCTTGTCGAGCTGCGAGATCACGTGCGCGCCGTCGGCCGCGTACAGCGGGCAGAAGTCGGTGAGCCTCCCGGGCGCGATCAGCACGCCGCCGGCGTGCATGCCGACGTTGCGCACCAGGCCCTCGAGCTTCTCGGAGAGCGCGAGCAGCTCGCGCACCTCGTCCTCGTTCTTCTCGCGCTCCACGAGCAGCGGCTCCATCTTGCGTGCGTCGTCGAGCGTGATCTGCTTTCCGGGCTGCACCGGCACGAGCTTGGCGAGCTGGTCGCAAAAGCTGTACGGCAGGTCGAGCACGCGCCCGCAGTCGCGCAGCACGGCGCGCGCCGCCATGGTGCCGAAGGTCGCGATCTGCGAGACGCTTTCCTCGCCGTACTTTTCGCGCACGTAGTCGATCACGCGGTCGCGGCCGTCCTGGCAGAAATCGATGTCGAAGTCCGGCATCGACACGCGCTCGGGGTTGAGGAAACGCTCGAACAGCAGGTCGTATTTCAGCGGGTCGAGGTCGGTGATGCCGAGCGCGTAGGCGACGAGCGATCCCGCGCCCGAGCCGCGCCCCGGACCGACCGGCACGCCGCTCGACTTCGCCCAGTTGATGAAGTCCGCCACGATCAGGAAGTAGCCGGCGAAGCCCATCTGGATGATGGTCTTCAGCTCGAACTCGAGGCGTTCGACGTTGGTGAGTCCTCTGTTCTTCAGCCCCGCGTGGGCCTGCTGCCTGAGGTACTCGTCCACCGTCACGCCCCGCGGCGTCGGGAAATCCGGCAGCCGGCTCTTGCCCAGCTCGATCGCGAGGTTGCAGCGGCGCGCGATCTCGATCGAATTCTCGAGCGCGTGCGGGATGTCGGCGAACAGCTTCGCCATCTCGTCCTGGCGCTTGAAGTACTGCTCCTGCGTGAAGCGGCGCGGGCGGCGCTGGTCGCCCAGGATGTGGCCGCTCGCGATGCATACGCGCGCCTCGTGGGCACGCCAGTCCGCCGCGTCAAGGAATTGCACCGGGTGCGTCGCGACCACCGGCAGCCCGAGGCGCGAGGCGAGCGCGACCGAGCGCGCGACGAGCGCCTCGGCGTGCGGATGGCCGGCACGCTGCAGCTCGAGGTAGTAGCGGCCGGGAAAGCGCGCCGCCCAGTCCTGCGCCAGCCGGGCGGCGGCCTCGCCGTGGTCCGCGGCGAGCGCCTGGCCGACGTCGCCCGCCGCCGCCCCCGAGAGCGCGACCAGGCCCTCGGTCTCCTGCAGCCATTCGCGCGCGAGCTCGGCCCGGCCCCGGTGCTGGTTGTCGAGCCAGGCGCGCGAGAGCAGGTCGCAGAGACGCAGGTACCCCGCCCGGGAGGCGCACAAAAGGAGCAGGCGAAAGGGTTTTTCGCGGTCGGCGTCGTTCTGCAGCCAGCAGTCGGCGCCGATGATCGGCTTGATCCCGGCGGCGCGCGCCGCGCCGTAGAACTTGACCATGCCGAACAGGTTGCCGGCGTCGGTCAGCGCCAGCGCCGGCATGGCGTCGTCCCGGGCGCGCGCCACCGCCGCCTCGATGCGCACGATTCCGTCCGTCACCGAGTACTCGCTGTGCAGCCTCAGGTGAACGAAACGCGGGGCCGGCATGTCAAAAAAATTGTACCGGAGGACGTCATGAAACGGCTCACGCTCGTCGCACTCATCGCTACTGTCGCACTCATCGCTACTTCTTCGCTCGCGTTTGCCCAAAACCGCAGCGCCGAGCTTGACAAGGCCTACGAGGAAACGCGCGCGGCCTACCTCGCGCTCCAGGACGCCGAGCGGAAGCGCGACCAGGGCGTCGAATCCCAGCCCGGCGAGCGCCAGGGCACGGCGGGCGGCGGCGGCAGCCGCCCGAACGAGGCCTATTTCGGCCGCCAGGCGCAACTCGAGCTCGATGTCGAGCTCGCGCGCAAGCGCTACGAAGCCGCCCAGAAGCGCTGGAACGACTTGAAGTGAAGTAACCTGCGCGGGGCATGAACCCCGCCCTTGCGGCGCTGCTTCTCGGCGCCACCTGCATCGCCCTCTCGCCGATCTTCGTTCGGGTTTCCGAAGCCGGGCCGACCGCCACCGCCTTCTGGCGCGTAGCGCTTGCCGTCCCCGCGCTTTGGTTCTTCTATTTGATCAAGACGAAGCAGCGTACGCGCCGCTACTCGGGTAAATGGCCCCTGCTTCTCGCCGCCGGTTTCGCATTCGCCGGAGACCTCGCCTTCTGGCACAAGTCGATCCAGCTCACCTCGGTGGCGAACTCGACGCTGCTCGCGAATCTCGCGTCGCTCTTCGTCACGCTCGCGGCGTGGATCTTCCTGCGCCAGCGCCCGAGCGGCCTGTTCCTCGCCGGCCTCGCCGCGGCGCTCGTCGGCGTCACGCTGCTCGTGCACACCAGCCTCGAGTTCTCCTCGACCGGCCTCTTGGGCGATGCGCTCGGCGTGGTGACCGCGATGTTCTACGCCGGCTACATCCTCGCGGTGAAGGGCCTGCGCGACCGCGGCGAGGCTACCCTGCACCTGATGGCGGTGACCAGCACCATCACCGCAATCTTCCTTTTCCCGGCCGCGCTCGCCTCCGGCGAGCCGATGCTGCCCGCTTCCGCGTTCGGCTGGTGGATGCTGATCGGCCTCGCGCTCGTGTCGCACGCCGCGGGCCAGGGGCTGATCGCCTACGCCCTCGCCCACCTGCCGGCCGCGTTCTCCTCGGTGAGCCTGCTGTTCCAGCCGGTGATGGCCGCGCTTTTCGCCTGGGCGCTCCTGGCGGAAGGCCTGGTGCCGATGCAGGTGCTCGGCGGCCTCATCGTGCTCGCCGGCATCTACCTTGCGCGGCGCGGGTCTAGGCTATGACCGCGTCGGGCTCGCCGGCGTGCTTCTCGATCGCGCCGATCTCGTAGACCGTTTCCCCCGAGGCGCGCAGATGATCGGCTGCGCGCTTCGCGTCGGCGGCATCGACTGCGACCACCATGCCGATGCCGCAGTTGAAGACGCGCCACATTTCGTCCTCGGCGACGTTGCCGGTCTGCTGCAGCCATTGGAAAACGTCCGGACGCGGCCACGCGCGCTTGCGAATGACGGCTCGCGTTCCGGCGGGGAGCATGCGCGGCACGTTGCCGGTCACGCCGCCGCCGGTAATGTGCGCGAGACCTTTCACCGGCAGAGCCTCGAGCAGCTTGAGCACCGGCTTCACGTAGATGCGCGTGGGCTCGAGCGGATCGAACGGCGGCTTGCCGCGCTCGAGGATCCGCCGGATCAGGGAAAAGCCGTTGGAATGCGGGCCGCTCGAGGCAAGTCCGAGCAGCGCGTCGCCCGGCGCGATCGTGCGCCCGTCGATGATGCGTTCTTTCTCCACCACGCCGACGCAGAACCCGGCGAGGTCGTATTCGCCTTCCGGGTACATGCCCGGCATCTCCGCGGTCTCGCCGCCGATGAGCGCGCAGCCCGCCCGTTCGCAGCCCGCCGCTATGCCTTTTATGACTTCTTCAGTTACTTTCAAATCCAGTTTGCCGCAGGCGAAGTAATCGAGAAAGAAGAGCGGCTCGGCCCCCTGCACCAGCACATCGTTCGCGTTCATCGCCACCAGGTCGATGCCGACGGTGTCGTGGCGGCCGAGCGCGAACGCGAGCTTCAGCTTGGTGCCGACCCCGTCGGTGCCCGAGACCAGCACCGGATGCCGGTACTTCTTCGGGATCTCGCACAGCGCGCCGAAGCCGCCCAGGCCGCCGAGCACCTCCGGGCGCAGCGTGCGCCGGGCGAAGGGCTTGATCGCTTCGACCAGCGCGTCGCCCGCGTCGATGTCGACGCCGGCGTCGCGGTAGGAGAGGCTTTTCGACATGCTAGATTGGAATTTTACGATGCAACTGATCCTCGACCTCACCGCGCCGGTCGAGCCGGACTTCGACAACTATGTCGCCGGCCCGAACGCGGAGGCGCTGGCGAGCGTGCGCAGCTTCGCCGCGGCCGAGCGCCGGGAAGCGGTGCTCTACCTCTGGGGCGAGCCCGGCAGCGGCCGCACGCATCTCTTGCAAGGGGCCAGGAAAGTCAATGCCAGCCTGGTGATTGCCGATGACGTGGAACAGCTCGACGAAACCGCGCAGCAACGCCTGTTCGTCGCGATCAACGCCGCGCGCGAGGGCGCGGCGCCGGTGCTCGCCGCGGGCGGCCGGCCGCCGGCGCAGCTTGCGCTGCGCGAAGACTTGCGCACCCGGCTCGCTTGGGGGCTCGTGTACCAGCTGAAACCGCTCTCGGACGCGGAGAAGGCGCTCCACCTGCGCGCCTTGGCCGCGCGGCGCGGCCTGCGGCTCTCGGACGAAGTCGTCGGGTATCTCCTGACCCGGCTGCCGCGCGACCTGCCGACCCTCAATTCCGTGCTGGATGCGCTGGACAAGTACTCGCTTTCGGCTAAGCGGCCGGTCACGCTGCCGCTGGTACGGGAAGCGCTGGAACGAAAAATTCGGTGAACCCGTGGCGCTAACGCCACAACGGTGAATCCTTACATAGACAAGGGCGAGTTCCGGCGAGTAAATTGGGAGCACTCCCATGAAAGCCAGTACGGCCCTGCTGGTTCTTTTTCTCATCGCCGGCCAAGCGCTCGCCCAGTCCGGGCTGCGCCTGCCCCACCAGGGCGAGCCGGGGCTAGACCCCACGTACGCGCGCGGCTGGCTCGCGCCGGACTACGACCGCTTCGGCTTCGCGCTGCACGCGTGGCGCGAGGCGGTCGGCTTCGCGCCGGGCCAGCGCATGAACTGGTCTTACAGCCCGACCGACCGCAGCAACCTCAGCATGTCGATGGGCAACCCTACCTACCTGGACGAGAACCGGCAGATGTCGCTGTTTGGCTCGTATTCGCTCACGGCGGATTGGGCCCTCAGCGCCGAGACGCTCGGACGCGATGCCACGGGCCTGTTCCGGCTGCAAGACATCCGCATCGGCGTCCAGCGCCGCTTCTAAGAAGTCCTTCTTTTCGAAGTTAAACTCCGGGCGCTCATGAAGCGCCTGGCCCTGTTCGACCTCGACAACACGCTCCTCACGGGCGACAGCGACTACGAGTGGGGCCAGTTCATGTGCGATCGCGGCGTGGTCGAGCGCGCGGCGTACGAGGCGCAGAACCGCGTCTATTACGAGCAGTACGTCGACGGCACGCTCGACATCCACGAGTACCTCGGCTTCGCGCTGCGCCCGCTCGCCAACCATTCGCCCGAGGACCTGGCGCGCTGGCACGAGGAGTTCATGCGCGCGCGCATCCTCGGGATGATCCTGCCGGCAGCGCGCGCGCTGGTGCGCCGCCACCAGCAGGCGGGCGAGCTTTGCGCGATCATCACCGCCACCAACAGCTTCGTCACCCGCCCGATCGCGCGCGAGTTCGGCCTCGAGCACCTGATCGCCACCGAGCCCGAACTGTGCAACGGCCGCTACACGGGCCGAGTCGCCGGGACTCCCTGCTTCCGCGACGGCAAGCTCGTGCGCCTGGACCAGTGGCTCGCCGGGCTGGGCCGGCGTTTGGCCGACTTCGAGGCGAGCACCTGCTACAGCGACTCGCACAACGACCTGCCGCTCCTCGAGCGCGTGACGCGGCCGGTGGCGGTGGACCCGGACGAAACCCTCACGCGCGAGGCGGCGCGCCGCGGGTGGGAACGCATCTCCCTCCGGGTAGAATCCCGGCCCGCATGATCAAGAGGTTCATCCGGCGGGTACTCGGATTGCCCTCCGAAGGCCCGTTGCGGGTGCCGCGCGACAAGCATGGCCTGGGGCGCGAGCGCCTCAGCCCCGCGGCCGCCAAGGTGTGCTCGGTGCTGCGCGAGGCCGGCTTTTCCGCGTACGTCGTCGGCGGCGCGGTGCGCGACCTGCTCCTGAGCATCACCCCGGTGGATTTCGACGTCGCCACCGACGCGCGCCCCGAGCAGGTGAAGCCGCTTTTCCGCCGCGCGCTGATCATCGGCCGGCGCTTCCGCCTGGTGCACGTGATGATGGGCCCGGAGACGGTGGAAGTCTCGACCTTCCGCTCGGCCGACGGCGACACTTCCGAGAAGGACGAGCACGGGCGCGTGCTGCGCGACAACGTGTTCGGCACCCTGGAAGGCGACGCGCTGCGCCGCGACTTCAGCGTGAACGCCCTTTACTACGATCCGGCGACCGAGGAGGTGGTCGACTTCCACGGCGGCCTGGCGGACCTCAAGAAGCGCGTGATGCGCGTGATCGGCGATCCGGAAACCCGCTACCGCGAGGACCCGGTGCGCATGCTGCGCGCGGTCCGGCTCGCCGCGAAGCTGGGCCTCACCCTCGACCCGCAGACGCGCGAGCCGATCCGCAGGCTCGCGCCGCTCATGGAGCGCGTGCCGCCGGCGCGGCTCTTCGACGAGATGCTGAAGCTCCTGCTCTCCGGTCACGCCAGCGCCTGCCTGCGGCAGCTGCGCGAGGTCGGGCTGCACAAGGGCCTGCTGCCGCTGCTCGACGTGATCCTCGAGCAGCCGCTCGGAGAGCGCTTCGTCACGCTTGCGCTCGCTCAGACGGATGAACGGGTATCGAGCGGGAAACCGGTGTCGCCGGCCTTCCTGTTCGCCGCGCTCCTCTGGCACGAGGTGCTCGCGGCGTGGAAAGCACGCCAGGGGCGCGGCGAGCGCGGCATCCCGGCGCTCGAGATCGCGATGGACGAAGTGCTCGACACGCAGTGCGCGAAGCTCGCCATTACGCGCCGCCTGACCGCGACCATGCGCGAGGTCTGGGCGATGCAGCCGCGCTTCGACAACCGCTCCGGCAACCGCGCCTACCGCCTGCTCGAGGCGCCGCGCTTCCGCATGTCCTACGACTTCCTCGCGCTCAGAGCGGCGAGCGGCGAAGTGCCCGCGGAGCTCGAGGCCTGGTGGCGCGGCTTCCAGAGCGCCGACGCCGAGGCGCGCAAGGCCATGCTGCTGCCCGACGCCGGGCCGAAGAAGCGCCGGCGCCGCCGCCGCAAGAAGCGGCCCGCGGAAGGCGCGCCGGCATCCGAGGCTGCGTGACCGTCGCGTACGTCGGGATCGGCTCGAATCTGGACGACCCGCGTGCGCATGTCCTGAAGGCGCTGGATGAGCTCGATCGCCTGCCGCACAGCCGCGTGGTCAAGAAATCGTCGCTCTTCCGCAGCGCTCCTCTGGGCTACGCGTCGCAACCGGATTTCATCAACGCGGTTGCGCAGCTGGAGACCGGGCTTGCGGCCGAACGGCTGCTTGCCGAGCTGCAGGAAATCGAGGCGCGCCACGGTCGCAGCCGCAGCTTCCCCAACGCGCCGCGCACCCTGGATTTGGATCTCCTGCTTTTCGGGCAGAGCGAGACCAGCACCCCGAACCTGGGAATTCCCCATGCGCGGATGCACGAGCGGGCGTTCGTGCTGAAGCCGCTGCTCGAAATTTCACCCGAAGTGGTGATTCCCGGCCGGGGACCGGCCAGGGCGTATCTCGACGCCTGCCACAACCAGGAAACGGAAAGGGTGGACTGATGCAGATCCCGGCGAGTTGGACCTGCGGCCTGATGCTGGTCGCGTCCAACGTGTTCATGACCTTTGCCTGGTACGCGCACCTCAAGAACCTCGCCGCCAAGCCGTGGTGGATCGCCGCGCTCGTAAGCTGGGGGATCGCGCTGTTCGAGTACCTGCTGATGGTGCCCGCCAACCGCATCGGCTACACCGAGCTGTCGCTCGCGCAGCTCAAGATCCTGCAGGAGGCGATCACGCTCGGGATGTTCGTGCCGTTTGCGATCCTCTACATG
>Ga0075420_100001077_pt1 | contig 22764 bp, 22 predicted proteins | sample SoiMetdeltSBSDD4_FD_75296 | JGI IMG/M metagenome (GOLD analysis project Ga0075420, IMG submission 75296) | Bulk soil microbial communities from a Populus tree surrounding site in Tennessee, USA - Soil MetaG P. deltoides SBSDD4 | ecosystem: Environmental > Terrestrial > Soil > Tree plantation...
TTGATGACACGCGTCGTGGAGCTGTGGCAGCTGTGTCGCCGATGATCGACCCGACGCTCGCGCGCTCGATCCGCATCGTCGGCCTCGACGTCGACGGCGTGCTCACCGATGGTGGTATCTACCTCGGTGACGTCGACGGGGCGCGTCATGAGTTCAAGCGCTACGACATCCAGGATGGCCTCGGGATCTACTTCCTGCGCTCGGCCGGGTTGATCCCCGTGATCGTGACGGGCCGTGTTTCGGTGAGCGTCGAGCTGCGCGCGCGTGAGCTGGGGATCGAGCACGTCGCACAGGATGCCGACGCGCAGAAGCTCACCGGGCTTCGCCGGATCCTCACGCGCCTGAAGCTCGGGATGGAACATGTCGCATTCGTCGGCGATGATTTTCCGGATCTGGCGATCATGCGCCGCGTCGCGTTACCTGTCGCGGTCGGAAACGCCGTTCCGGAGATCCGCGCGGTGGCGGCCGTTCAGCTGTCGCGATCGGGCGGAGGCGGCGCCGTCCGCGAGTTCTCGGAACTGCTCCTGCGCGCGCGCGGCGAATGGGACGACATCGTGGAGCGATACGTCGCCGAACGATCGGGCGAGCCACACGAGGCCATCGCATCATGACGACGACGCGCGCACAGACGGAGCCGACTCGTCAGGCAACGGTGCTCGAGCGTGGTAAGCGTGTCGTGCGCCTCGAATGTGAGGCGCTCGCGGAAGTCGAGCGTCGCCTCGATGAGCGCTTCACGCGCGCAGTCGAGCTCATCGCCGGCTCGACCGGGCGGGTCATCGTTGCGGGCGTCGGAAAATCGGGACTCATCGGACGGAAGATCGCCGCCACGTTCACGTCGACGGGCACCCCTGCGACGTTCCTGCATCCGGTCGATAGCGTTCACGGCGATCTTGGGATCGTCGGAGACGACGACGTCGCGATTCTCATCTCGAAGAGCGGTGAGACCGACGAGCTCGTGGGTCTGCTACAGCATTTGAAGCGATTCGGTGTCCGTACCATCGCGCTGACCGGCGTCGGCGAATCCACACTCGCGCGCCTGTCGGACGTCGCGCTCGACGCGTGGGTTCGCGAAGAGGCGTGCCCGCACGATCTCGCACCGACGACGAGCACGACCGCCGCTCTGGCCATCGGCGATGCCCTCGCAGTGGCGCTCCTCGAGGAAAAGGGGTTCCGCAGAGAGGACTTTGCGAGAATCCATCCCGGTGGGTCGCTGGGCCGTCAGCTGCTCACGCGTGTCGATGATGTGATGATCTCGGAGGCGATTCCGACGCTGCCGCGCGACGCGACGATCCGCGAGGCAATCGTGCTGCTCGCGAAGCGTCGCGGGATCGTGATCGTCGTTGACGACGAGCGTCTCGCCGGCGTGCTTACCGCGGGCGATCTCACGCGTCTCATGGAGCACGTCGCCGACCCGTGGGGCGTGCCCGTCGGCGATGTCATGACCGCGGGCGCCAAGTTCGCCTCGCTAGGGGAACTCGGCAGCGCGGTGGTGTACCGCATGGAGCGCCACGGGATCATGGCCATGCCCGTGCTCGACGAGGATCGACATGTTCGTGGGGTGATTCATTTGCACGATCTGATGCGCGCTGGTGTCTCGTGAACCGGCCACTCGTTGCCGCGTTCGCGGCGGGCGTGGTGGCCCTTGCCGCGTGTCAGGACCCCGGCGCGACGCCACCCGTCGGCTCCCGCAGCGCTGCCGATACCGCCGATCAGACCATGTTCGGAGTCCGACTGGTGCTCGCCGACCACGGTGTGCAGCGGGCGCTGTTGGAGGCCGATACCGCGTTCACCTACGAGGACAACACGCGCACCGATCTGCGTGTGGTTCGAAGTACGTTCTATACGGAGGCCGGCGTCAAGGAAGGCACGCTCACCTCACGTGAGGGAACGTACAGTTCGCGGAGCGGGACAATGGAGGCACGCGGGAACGTCGTCGTCATCGCCGAAGACGGCCGCCGGCTCGAAACGCAGCAGCTGCTGTACGACCCGCAGCGTAACGAGATCTCGGGGGATAGTGCCTTCGTGCTCACACGACCGGGCGACGTGTTGACGGGCATTGGGTTCACGACTGATCCCAACCTGACGCGCATCCGTATCGACAGCGCGGCGTCCGGCCGAACGACCAAGTCCATCGTGCAGCCCGACCGGTGAAGCGCTCACTCGCACGGCGTCACATTGGCGCGCACTCGTTATGCGCCGCCGTCCTGCTCCTCGCAGCGTGCGGACGCGGCGCACGTGAGCCACGCCCGGCCGTCGTGCCGGCACAACCGGCGACGCCTGATACCGGCGCGGCGCGCCGGGCGGCCGAGGCACGAGCACGCGCGGACTCGATCCGGCTCGACTCGTTACGCACAGACTCGCTCCGAGCGGATTCGCTTCGCCGCGACTCGGTGCTCGCCGCACAGAAGGCTACGCCGCCGAGACCGGCAGGCCCGCGCGGTCGCCAGCGCCAGGAACGCCGCTGCCAGCTGGACTTTCCCAACACGCGCACGACTCGCCTGCAGATCGTTCAGGATCCGAATACGAAGCGCAACAACACGTTCGTCGGCGGCGGAGTCGTCGCGAAGTGTGCGGGCCAGGACGTGACGCTCTACGCCGACAGCGCTGAGCTCTACGACACGATCAAGCTCTATTACCTCTTCGGCAACGTGCGCTACCGCGAGACTCGCGTGAACATCGACGCCGACCGAGTCACCTACTTTCTCGGCGAGGAGCGCATTCTCGCCGAGCAGAACGTGCGTGCGACGCTCCCGAGCGGGTCGACCATGGCCGGACAGGAGGCGGAGTACCTCCGACCGGTCGCGCCGATCCGGCAGGTCGCCCGCCTCAACGCGACCCGACGACCGACCTTTACGCTCGTCCAGAAGGACTCGACGGGAAAGACCCTCGAACCGGCGATTCTCCTCGCAGACCGGGTCAGTGCGATCGACGACACCGTCTTCTATGCGGGCGGCGACGTCGACATCAGTCGCCCCGACCTGCACGCGACGAGCGACTCGGCGTACATGAACGAGACCCGCCAGTACGGTCGCCTGATCCGTCGCCCACAGATCGAAGGACGCGGCGAGCGGAAATTCGTTCTGCGAGGGCGAGCGATCGACCTGTTCTCCAAGAACCGGCTCGTCGAGCGCGTGCTCTCGGTCGACTCGGCGCAGGCCATCAGTGGAGACCTCGACCTCCGAAGCGACAGCATCGACCTCCGTGTGACGGAGAACAAGCTGTCACGGGCGTACGCATGGGGTCCCGGCGGCGCGAAGGCGGTTTCTCCCGACCGAACCATCACCGCCGACTCGCTCGACGTGCAACTGCCTAACCAGCGCGTCAGCGAGGTTCATGCGATCGGTCGAGCCTACGCCGAGACCGCTCCCGACACGACGAAGCTGAAATCGACGCAGCGTGATTGGCTTCGCGGTGACACGATCGTTGCCTCCTTCGATTCCGCGCTCACAGCGGACACCGCATCGAGACCTCGTATCCGCGAGCTGTTGGCGCAGGAAAACGCCAGCTCGTTCTACCAGATCCCGTCGAACAAGGGACCCACGCAGCCGCCGAGTCTCAACTACGTTCGCGGCAGAACCATCACCGTCACGTTCGACAGCGCGGAAGTTCAGTCGGTCATCGTCAAGGAGCGGGCTGCGGGCGTCTTCGTCGAGCCGAGCGCCGATACCACGGCCGCGTCGAGACGCCCGCGCCCCGGCTCGCCGCCGGGCGCCGTTCCACCCACTCGACCGATTCCAGGTCGTCCCACTCCACGGCCGAATGAGTGAACGCGAGGTGCCGGAGAGTATCCGGCGAGTACTGGAGCGTCTCGCCACTGGCGACCGATCGACGCTGCTCGGTCTTCATGCAATCCTCCGCGCTGCCAACGACAACGGCGTCGCCAAGCTGCACGACGCTGCGATCCAGTACCGCGAAGACTCGCTCGCGGCAATGCGCGTGGACGGAAGGGACGTCGAGCGCGAGGCGGGGCTGCTGGGCGTCGATCAAGCCCGCGCGAATCTGGTCGCGACCGTCGTCCCGCGACTGGCGGGCGAGGGCCTGATCACCGTTGCGCCGACGCCGGGAAGCGGGGAGACGGAGCCTGTCGTGACTGTGGCGCCGGCCTTCTGGATGGTCCTTCGCCCATTTCGTGATCGCGTCACCGAGACCCTCCGGCAGACCGGCGAGCACGTCGCCATCGCGCACCGAACGCCCACCGGAGCGCAACCGGTTCTCAAGGGCGGCAGCGTGCTGGCGGCCGAGGGCCTCGTCAAGATGTATCGCCGGCGCCGGGTCGTGAATGACGTGGCCCTGCGATTGCAACAAGGGGAGATCGTCGGTCTTCTCGGCCCCAACGGGGCGGGGAAGACCACGACGTTTTACATGATCGTTGGGCTGATCCAGCCGCTGAACGGGCGGATCGTTCTCGACGGAGAGGACATCACCAAAATGCCGATGTATCGCCGCGCCCAGCACGGCATCGGCTATCTCTCTCAGGAGCCCTCGATCTTCCGGAAGTTGTCCGTGGAGGACAACATCCTGGCGATCCTCGAGACGTTGCCGGGACTGTCGCGGGATGACCGGCGAAAACGCCTCGAGTCACTGCTGGACGAGCTGGGCATCAAGTACCTCCGCAATTCCAAAGCGTATGCCTTGTCGGGCGGTGAACGTCGCCGCCTCGAGATTACCCGAGCGCTCGTGACTCGGCCGAAGTTCATGATGCTCGACGAACCGTTCGCTGGTGTGGACCCGATCGCCGTACATGACATTCAATCCATCGTCGCCGACCTGCGCAACCGTAAGATCGGCGTGCTCATTTCCGATCACAACGTCGAGCAGACACTCGACATCGTCGATCGTGCGTACATCATGTTCGATGGCCAGGTGAAGGTGTCAGGAACCGTTCAGGAGCTCGTCTTCGACGACACCGTCGCCAAGATCTACCTCGGCCCGACGCTCACGGCCCGGCTTCGCGCCCGGTTCTCCAATGGAGAGGGAGCCACCTCATGAAGCCAGGGCTCAATCAGAGCACGCAACTCCGCCAGGAGCTCAAGATCAATCCACGCCTCTACCAGGCGATGGATCTGCTGTACATGCCGCTTCTCGACCTGCAGCAGCATCTCAAGCAGGAGCTGCTGAACAATCCCTTCCTCGAGATGGTCGAGCCGGAGGAGGAGGAAGAAGAGGAGGGCACCGAGACCGAGGAAGCGCCCGCGCAGGAGGAAGAGAAAACCCCGAACGACGAGATCGATTGGGAAGGCATCCTGCTCGATGGGTTCGACGCGGGTGGCCGGCGCGAGGAGCACGAGGAAAAGGAGTATTACGAGCCCGTCACCGTCGACACGCGTGACCTCGGCGACCATCTCCGAGACCAGATCGCGTTGCTCGACCTCGACCCGCGACAGATGCTCCTCGCCGAGGAATTCATCGGCAACATCAACGAGGACGGCTACCTCGCGTGTCCGGTCGATGACATTCGGCAATCGATCAACGACGTCGTGCGCGAAGCGGCCGAAGCGGCCGAGCGCGACCTCGATGACGTCCCCGTCTACACCGACGACGAAGTGCAGCGGATGCTCGAGACGGTACAGCGGCTCGAGCCCGCCGGCGTCGGCGCGCGCGACCTGCGCGAGTGTCTCATGCTGCAGCTGCGCGATGCGGGACTCGAGCAGTCGGTGCCGTATCGGCTCGTGCGCGACTGCTTCGACGAATTGATCAATCACCGCTGGAGCGAGATCTCGAAGCGGTTCGGGATCAGCCCCATTGACGTGCAGAAGGCCGCCGACGAGATCGCGAAGCTCGACCCGAAGCCCGGGTTGATGTACAGCGATGCGAGCGACAACTACATCATCCCCGATCTCGTCGTCGAGAAGATCGACGGGAAGTATCACGTCTTCCTCAACGATGCGAATCTGCCGCGGCTCAAGCTCAGCCGGGCGTATCAGGAGATCGCGCGCGACAAGAAGAAGTTCGAAGGCGAGAACAAGGAGTTCATCTCGAACAAGCTGAATTCCGCGAACTGGATGATTCAGGCGATCGAGCAGCGCCGCCAGACGATGCTCAAAGTCATGAACTACATCGTGGAGCGTCAGCGCGACTTCTTCGAGAAGGGTGTCCAGTACCTCAAACCGCTCACGCTGCGCGAGGTCGCCGAAGTGATCAGCATGCACGAGTCGACAGTGAGCCGCGTGACGAACGAGAAGTTCGTCCAGACGCCGCGTGGTGTGCTGCCGCTCAAGTTCTTCTTCTCGTCGGGGCTGTCGACGACCGGTGGCGAAGACGTCTCCGCCCGCGGCATCAAGGATCAGATCCAGAAGCTCGTCGAGAACGAGGACCCCAAGCACCCGCTCACCGATCAGGCGATCGTGAACATCCTCAAGGAGAGCGGCGTCCAGATCGCGCGGCGAACGGTCGCAAAATATCGAGATCAACTCGGCGTGTTGTCCGCGCGAATGCGCAAGCGAGTCTGAGGCGGGAAGGCTCCTCGTCCATGGCAACGTCTACGACGAAGGGACCAGGGAACCGCGAGCAGGGAACGGAGACTCGCCGTCCCGGTTCCCAGTTCCCTGTTCCCGGTTCCCAATTGGTCGACGTGTCCGTGCTGGTTCCGGCGAAGGACGAGGCGGGGAACCTGCCGCTGTTCATGGCCGAGGCGGCGGCCGCGTTCGCCGAGTCCGATGTCCGGTTCGAGGTCATCGTCATCGATGACGGCTCCGAGGACGACACGTGGGACGTGCTCCAGCGTCTGGCCACACAGTACGACTTTCTCCGCGTCGCCCGCCATCGCGTTAGGCGTGGCATTGCCGACGCGCTGCGGACCGGCTACCTGCGGGCGCGCGGTGACGTGCTCGTGTTCTATCCCGCCGACCTGCAGTTCAAGCCCGAGGACATTCCGCGCCTCGCTGCTCCGATTCTCGCCAACCAGTCGGACATGGTCACGGGGTTCAAGGAGGGCGACTACGAGAAGAAGTTCGTCTCGCGCATCTACAACGCGCTCAGTCGCGCCCTGTTCAACGTGCCGGTAAAGGACCTCAACTCGGTGAAGGCGTACCGCCGCGAGATCATGGAAGCGCTCCCCATCCGGCCCGACTGGCATCGGTACATGATCGTGATCGCCGCCGCCCACGGGTTCACCGTGACGGAGATTCCTGTCCCGTTGTACCCGCGCCACTCGGGGAAGTCGAAGTTCGGCATCGGCCGCATCCCCGTGGGCGTGCTCGACATGCTCTCGGTCTGGTTCGAGCTGCGCTTCGGTGGGAAGCCGCTGTTGCTGTTCGGAATGTTGGGGCTCGGTCTGTTCGCCATTGGCGCGATTGCCGGACTGATCGCGTTAGGCCGCCTCGCGATCCTCGGCGTCGGCACCCGCGCGGTGTGGACGATCGTGCAGACGTGCCTCATCGTGGGCAGTGTTTTCTTCGCGACGGGCCTGGTCGGCGAGCAGATCGCCGTCCAGCGCTCCGAGGTGCGGGAGCTTCGCCGCCGCGTCGAGGAAGAAGCCGCCCACCCCGCCGACTGACGGCTCGTTCATGCGCGCGCTCTTCCTCACGCACTCGTTTCCGCGCCAACCGGGCGACGCCGCCGGGTCGTTCGTGCTGAAGCTCGCCGTCGCACTTCGCGATCACGGCGTCGATGTCCACGTTGTTGCCCCCTCTGCCGACCATCTCCCCGCAACGGACCGCTTCGACGGTATTCCGGTGGAGCGCTTCCGCTACGCCCCCAGGCGGTACGAGAAGCTCGCGTACGCCGGTAACATGCACACGCAGGTGCGCGACTCGTGGGGCGCCAAGTTCGCGCTGCTCGGCTTCCTCGGCTCCGAGTTCGGAAGTGCCGTGCGCGCCCGGCGCTCATTCGAGCCCGACATAGTGCACGCGCACTGGTGGTTCCCGGGTGGTCTCGTCGGGACATGGCTGAGCGGGCTCTCCGGCATCCCGCTCGTCACGACGCTCCACGGCACCGACGTTAGGCTCGCCCGCGCGACGGCGATGGCCCGCCCGCTCTTCCGCCACGTGCTGCAACAGTCACGCGCCGTGACCACCGTGTCCCGATGGCTGGCTCGCGAAACCGAGACGATCGTATCGGGCATCACGGCGTCGGTCGCACCCATGCCCGTCGCTACGGACCTGTTCTCGCCCGGTGGCGATCGGGATCCCAATCGATTGCTCTTCGTTGGCCGCCTCACGGCCCAGAAGGGGATTGCCGCGCTGATCGAAGCGATGGGCCGGATGCGGAACACGGCCGTGCTCGATGTCGTCGGTGACGGTCCGCTGGCCGCGGAGCTCGCGAGGCGTGCCGGCGAGCTCGGCATCGGTGAGCGCGTCAGATGGCTTGGTCAGCTGCCGCAGCCTCGCCTGCCCGAGCTCTACCGGCGTGCGGCGGCGCTCGTCGTGCCATCGACCGACGAAGGCCTGGGGCTCGTGGCGGTCGAGGCGCAGCTGTGCGAGACGCCCGTCGTGGGATACGAGTCCGGCGGACTCACCGACACCGTCCAGCATGAACGCACCGGTCTCCTGGTGCCGCCGGGCGACGTCGATGCGCTGGCCGCGGCACTCGATGGTTTGCTGGATCGGTCGGACCGCGGTGCGGATCTCGGGCGTGCCGGCCGCATCGTCGCACTCGCGGGGTTCGCGCCGGAGTCGGCGGCCCGTCGCTACGCCGGCATCTATCGCTCGGTCATTGGCAAGACGGAACGGTAGAATCGTTCGTATCGCGCAGTGGATTCTCGCCGCGATCGTCATCGGCTTTGCCGGTCGTGAGCTCGCGCGCCAATGGGAGGGTATCGGGCCGGCGCTCCGAAGCGTTCGCGTCGAGTGGGGCTACGTCGTCGCGTCCGGCGCGCTGGTATTGGTCACCTACGCCGTGCTCATCGAGGCCTGGCGCACGACTCTCCGTGTGTGGTCGGCACGATTGTCGTTCCCGAACGCCGCGCGGATCTGGTTCGTCTCGAACCTCGGCAAGTACGTGCCGGGGAAGGTTTGGCAGATCGCCGCGATGGGGGCGATGGCCCAGCGCGAAGGTGTGGCACCCGTCGCTGCGATTGGGTCGAGCCTCGTCGTGAATCTCGTCAACGTGATTGCTGGTTTCGCGGTGATCGCGTTGACCGCGGGCGGCGAGATTGCGGCCGCAATCGGTGGCGACGCCAGCGGCAGCACGGCCAGGACCACGGAGCTCGCCGTGATCGCGATTGCCGTGGTGGGCCTCGCGGCGCTCGTGGTCGCACCGCTTGCGGTGCCGCGGCTCACGGCGGTCGCCGCGCGTGTATCGGGCCGATCGCTCGTGGTCCCGAACGTCCCGGCTCGGGCGATCTGGATCGCCGCGGCAGCGACGACGACCAGCTGGGTGCTCTACGGCATCGCGTTCGCTCTGTTCGCGAGAGGCGTTTCAGGTTCCGCGACTGGCAATGCGCCGTCGTACATCGCAGTTTACACCGGCTCCTACCTCGCCGGCTATCTCGCGCTGTTCGCACCCGGCGGTGTCGGAGTTCGGGAGGCCGTGCTTGTCCTCGCAATGCCTAGATTTCAGCTGGCATCGGTAGCCGATGCGGCGGTCATCGCGGTCGCAAGCCGATTGTGGCTCACCGTGCTCGAGATCGTGCCGGGTGTGCTGTTGCTGCGCCGGCCCGGTTCCCTCGAGGCGACGGCTGATCACTCCGACGACAGTTGAATGATGGCAAAGAAGAACGACGACGCAGCATCGGTTCACGGTTCGGACGCGGCGCCTCGGCAATGGGCGCCGCGCTTTGCGCTCGGGTGGGCATCGCTCGTCTACGCGATTGCGGTCATGATGCTCGCGTACCCGGCGCTGGCCGGCGGCTTTCTCGTGAACCCGCACAGCGATCAGTATATCGCAGGCTTCGCGTTCAGAGAGTTCGCAGCGCAGTTCATGCGAGCGTACGGCGGGTTCCCGCAATGGAACCCATATCTGTACGGCGGCATGCCGTACATCGCCGCCATGCACGGCGATATTTTCTACCCGACATTCCTGCTGCGGCTGGTGCTTCCGACCGACGTCGCGATGACGTGGTCCTTCATCATCCACGTCTTTCTCGCCGGGCTGTTTTCGTACGTCTTCCTTCGTGCGTGTGGTCTCGGATTCTTCGGGGCCCTCGCCGGCGGTCTGGCCTACATGATCGGCGGGAATGTCGCCGGATTGGTGTCTCCCGGGCACGACGGGAAGTTGTATATCAGTGCGCTCCTCCCACTCTCACTCCTGCTCGTGATGCGCGGCGTCCACGACGGCCGACGCTGGGCTTGGGGGCTGCTCGCGATCGTCATCGGACTCGCCGTGCTCAGCCCGCATCCGCAGCTCCTGCAATACATGCTGCTGATGGCTGGAGCGTTCGGGCTGTACATCGCGTTCGCGGAGTTCGGTGGTGTGAAGCTCGCGCGACCCGTCGCGCTCCGCAGACTCGGACTCGCTGCCGTGTCGGTCGTCGTCGGCGGCGCGATTGGAGCCATTCAGTACCTTCCCGTGCGCGAGTACGTGCCGTTCTCTCCGCGCGCGGGCGGGAAGGGTTGGGAGCACGCCGTTTCGTACTCGATGCCGCCCGAGGAGCTAGTCAACACGTACCTGCCTCAGTTCACGGGCATGCTCGACAAGTATTGGGGCCGGAATGGCATCCATTTTCACAGCGAGTATATCGGCGCCGTCGTGCTCGTGCTGGCGGGCCTCGGATTCGGATGGGCCGCGACGCGCGGCGGGCGGAAGTTCACCTGGTTCTGGTTAGGCGCCCTCATCGTCTCGCTGCTGTGGGCACTGGGTGGCTATACGCCGTTCTATCACATCGTGTACGCCATCATCCCCGGAACGAAGTTCTTCCGGGCGCCGAGCACGATGCTGTACGTAGTTTCGTTCTGCGTCGCTATCCTCGCGGCGTGCGGGATGGATCGCGTCGTCAGCGGCGGCGTACGTCGCCGGTATCTGATCGGCTGGCTCGCTGCCTCGCTCCTTTTCGCGGTGCTTGGCGCGCTGGGTGGCCTCACCAACATTGCGACCACGATCGCCGGGGCCGAGCGCGCCGACTGGGTATTGGAAAACGCACCCGACCTCGCGTTGGGGGCGATTCGGTCGTTCGCCTTCGTCGCGATCACGCTGGGGCTCATCTGGGCCATCTCGTCCGGCCGCATCTCGCAGCGGGTCGGAGCGGCACTGATCGTCGCTGCAGCCGCGATCGACCTGTGGACCATCGAGCGGGCGTATTGGATGTTCTCGCCACGCGCATCGACGCTGTATGCGACCGACGAGACGATTCAGTACGTGAAGAAGCAGCCGCAGCCGGCGCGCGTGATCCCGCTCCCGTTAGGCGGCGACCTGGCGCGCGGCGACCCGTTCCTGCGACCGGGCGGTCAGGCCAACGGTCTCATGATCGACAGCGTGCGCAGTGCGCTCGGGTATCATGGGAATCAGCTCGGTCGGTACAACGAGCTGCTCGGCGACGGACAGCAGATCGCCAACCCGAACTTCTGGGCGCTCACGAACTCGCGGTATTGGCTTACCAACGGCGATTCGCTCCCGATTCCGGGCGTCCGGCGCGTAGTTGGCCCCGTTCGGAATGCGGCAGGGTCGATGGTGTACCTCTTCGAGCTGCCCGGAGACAACTCGCTTGCCTGGCTCGCACCGGTGGTGGTGAAGGCGCCGGACGATCAGGTGCTCAACACCGTGCTCGACCCGCGGTTCGATGTTCGCCGCGCGGCGCTGTTCGACACCGCGGCCCCTGTGACGGGGCGAAGTGTCTCGGCGTTACCGGAGCCGCTGGCCACCAGGGTGACCGTCACCCGATACGAGCCTGGTCGCATCTCGCTGGCCCTCGACGCCCCGTCGCCAGCCGGTGCAGCGCTGCTCGTGGCGGAGAATTACTACCCCGGCTGGACGGCAACCGTGAACGGTCAAGCGGCGAAGCTGGGGCGAGCGGACCTGACGATCATCGGCGTCGAGCTTCCCGAAGGATCGCGAACGGTGGAGCTACGCTTCGACAGCGCCCCGTACCACACCGGCAAGACGATCACCCTGATCTCGTTGGCCCTTGCGACGATGTGGTGGCTTGTAGGGGCATTTGCGGAGCGTAGAGCGCGTGTCTGAGCGGGCACTCGTCATCGTTCCAACCTACAACGAGCGCGAGAACATTCGCCCGCTCATCGAGAGCGTCCTGGAGAAGGACCCTCGCATCGATATGCTCATCGTCGACGATGGGTCTCCTGACGGGACCGGCGCGATCGTGAACGAGATCGTGGAAGGGAACCCTCGCGTGTTCGCGATCCACCGTCCCGGCAAGATGGGCCTCGGTACCGCCTATCTAGAAGGCTTCAAGTGGGCGTTGGAGCGAGAGTACGAGTACGTGTTCGAGATGGACGCGGACTTCTCGCACAATCCCGATCATCTTCCCGAGTTCCTCCGGCGTATCGTCGACGCCGATCTCGTCCTCGGATCGCGCTATCGGAACGGCCGCGTGACCGTGGTGAACTGGCCGATGTCGCGCCTGCTCCTGAGCTATGCCGCGAACATCTATGCGCGCGCCATAACCGGACTGCAGCTGTTCGATTCGACCGGCGGCTTCAAGTGCTTTCGCAGGAAAGTGCTCGAGGGGATCGATTTAAACGCTGTCAAATCAAACGGTTATGCGTTCCAGATCGAGATGAGCTTCAGGGCATGGAAGAAAGGGTTTCGGATCGCCGAGATTCCCATCGTGTTCGTCGATCGAACCGAGGGTGAGAGCAAGATGTCGAAGCGGATAGTGCGGGAGGCAGTGTGGATGGTATGGCGGCTTCGGTGGTGGGCGCTGACCGGGAAGGTGTGATGACGCGATACGGGCGCCATTTCTACAAGCTTTCCGGGTCCGGCAACGACTTCGTCTTCGTCGACGCGCGCACCGAGCCGGCTGGCGTCCTCGAGCAGCCGGCGACTGTCTGGGCCGTCTGCGCCAGGGCGACGGGCGTCGGCGCCGACGGCGTGGTATTCGTCGAACCGCCGCGGAACGCCGACGAGAAGTTTTCGATTCGCTACCTCAATCGCGACGGCTCGCTCGCTTTGCTGTGCGGGAACGCGTCGCTCTGCAGCGTGCGGGTCGCCGTCGAGCTGGGAATCGTCGGCGAGGGCGAGGAGTTCGTGTTCGGGACGGGGGCAGGGCCGGCCCGCGGGCGGTTCACCTCTGACGGGCCTGAGATCGACCTTCAGCCCCTCGGTGATCTCTCGGCCAGCACGAGCTTCGAGACTCGAGCTGGCGAGCAGCGCATAGGCTTCGCGATGGTGGGCGTTCCGCACGTCGTGATCCTGTGCGAGGACGTCGACTCCGTGGACATCGAGGGGCGCGGCCGTCCCATTCGATACGACCCTCGGCTCGCGGCGGGCGCCAACGTGAACTTCGTGTCCGCGAGACCCGATGGCAGCTGGACCATGCGTACGTATGAGCGCGGCGTCGAGGCTGAAACGCTCGCTTGCGGGACCGGATCGGTCGCTACGGCGGCATTGCTCGAGAAGTGGGGCCGATCTGGCTCGGCGACGACGATCTGGACGCGCTCTGGAATGCCGCTTCGCGTTCGGTTCCGAGAGACGCAAGCAGGCGTCGTGACACCGTCGTTGAACGGTGAAGGGCGGATCGTTTTCCGCGGCGAGCTCGCGAGCTAGGCGGTAGTGTGGAGGAAGTTTCCCACAGGTTCCAACGTGGGTGAGTTTACATAATACATATTATAAGCAGTACCCGCGAAGGCAGAAAAGGGCGGGCGGAGGATCGGAGCCCGCCGCCCGCTAGCTAAAGCCTGGCCACGTAGCTACTTGGTCACGGGGGTCGCTACCAGCTCACCATATCGAACTTTCGCCTCGGCGGCGAACGTCGATTCGTTGTCCGTCGCAAGCGCCAACCAGATCTTGGCGGCCTCAGCCTTGTTGCCAGCCGACGCGAGCGCCCGCGCCGCGTCCGCCATGTAACGGTCCTTCGCAATCTTGGCGTCAGCGATGTTCGCCGCCGCGCGGTACCGCTCGGCCGCCTGAGCATACTCTTTCTTCTGCTCGAGCCCGGCCCCCTTGAGGGCCTCGAATGCAGCCTCGTCGGTACTCGCTGCGTCTCCGTCGGTGAGGACCTTGAGACCGCTGTCGGCCTTGCCCTGCTCATAGTATGCCTGGGCGAGCAGCATCGTGGCCTGGCTGCCGGCCGAGCTGCCGCCAAACCGGGAGATCACCCGTCGGAGATCCGTTTGAGCAAGCGGCAGGTTGCCCTGAGCATAGCTCTGCCGGGCCGTGTTCAGCGCGGCTTCTGCCTGGTCCGCCTGGCTGTTCTGGTACTGCCTCAGCACGAACCAGCCGATGACTACCACGGCCGCGACCGCCACGGCGATTCCGATCGGCTTCCCATTTTCGCGGGCCCAATCCATCGCTGACTCCGCATGGTCGTCCAATGCGGGTCCAGCGGCTGCTCCAGTCTTCGTCATTGATCTCGAGGTGTGGTGATTGCCGTTCGGCGTTGCTCGCCAATGCCCCTGGCGTGACTCGAACACGCGACCAACGGTTTAGGAAACCGCTGCTCTATCCATCTGAGCTACAGGGGCGTAGCTGACGGGTGCGGTCGCCAAGGGCCGCGGACCGCGGCGCCCGCCCTTTGGCCAGACCGACAAAACTATTGGAGGGCTTGGTTCTACGAAAGCCGTACGGTCGCGGCAACTTGGCCGTCGCGGGCCGGATCCGCCTCGCCGATCAATACGTCAGCACCGACTCGAGTCGTCGCCCTGGAAGACGATCGGCACCCCGGAGGAAGGAGAGCGCGATCAGAAAGCTGCAGCCGGCGACGGTGCCGCCGACGCTCTCGATCAGCTCACAGGCCGCTGCCGCGGTTCCCCCGGTCGCCAACACGTCGTCGACGACGAGCACACGCCCGCCTGCCGTGCACGCGTCGGCATGCACCTCGAGCGAGTCCGTGCCGTACTCCAGCGCGTAGGTGACGCTTCGGCGTTCGTAAGGCAGCTTGCCGACCTTGCGGATCGGCACGAGCCCCGCGCCGAGCGCCGTCGCGATTGGCCCGGCGAGCATGAACCCGCGGCTCTCGACCGCAGCGACGATATCGATCCGCTGATCCCGGAACGGCGCGGCCATGGTGTCGCAGGCCGATCGGAACAAGCGTGCGTCGGCGAGAAGCGGAGTGATGTCCTTGAATACGATGCCCGGCTTGGGAAAGTCCGGCACATCGCGAATCGCGAGACGCAGAGCGTCGATGCCCGGCGCGGGCGCGTTGCTGGCGGTGGGCACGCTACCTCATGACGGTGAACGGTCGCGGGAGGTCGTCGAGTCCATCCACGGCTAGCTCCGCGATGTGATCGACTCGTGCTCCAGGGGGGCCGGCCCGGGCTGCCGCGACAAGCGCGGCGATCGCGCCGTCAGGACCGGCCGCTGCGATCTCGACGCGTCCATCGTCGCGGTTTCTGACCCACCCGGCGAGACCGGCGCGGCGGGCTGCTTCGCGCACGAACCACCGGAAACCGACCCCCTGCACCTTCCCGATCACCTCGAGATGAACCGTCGCCACCCTTCCTCAGCGGCTGCTCGACCCTCCCAGGAGTGCGGCGAGCACCGACGCGAGCACTGCCGCATCGGACGCTTCCGCAGCAACGGACGAGACGTCAATCTCGCCGCTCCTGACGCGGTCCGCCAGCCGATCGAGGGCGGCCGACACGCGTATCCCCGCTGCCGGCACCACCTCAGCCGCTGGCTCAGCGGCTTCCATCCCTGCCGCTTCCACCCCTCCGGCTTCCACCTCGCCGGTTTGTGCCACCACGTTGATCTCTGAACCCGCCGGGTCAGCCTGCGCGGCAAATGCCTCGGGTCGGTCGAGCGACGGTTCCACCGTTCCGTGTGCAGCCACCGATTCGTCGTCGGTCGACGCCGTCGGGCTCGCGACGTGTGCGATCGCGCTGATGCTCGACGGCGTCGGAATGTACGGCGCGTACTCGGCGAGGAGCGGATCAGGCCATTGGGCGTTCTCGTCGTCGACGACGCCAGCGTCGGCGTCCGGCGCCATCGTCTCGCTGTCGGCGGCGGCGGGCAGCTCGAGCGCATTGGAGGTCTCGAGATGCGTCGGCTGCATCGAGTCGCTGGCCGTCGGCGCAGCCACCACCGGTTCGGGGTCGTCTGCCAACCACGGCGGCATTGCGATCTCCCCCGCCGCCGGCTCGGGCCACGATGGCGCGACGACGCTCTCGTCACCGGGCGAGGCCGGAGCCGCGGGGGCGTCCACCGCTTGCTCCGGAGCGGCGGTGATCTCCTCCGTCCACCGATGCGGACCGTCGAGCCCACCGCCTAACGAGAGCTCGTCGAGCGGGGAAGCGACGACGCCATCCGGCGCTGGCGCGATGTGATCGGTGGTCGATGCGTCCCACACCGACTCGAACGCGTCGAATGCGTCGATCGCGACCGTCTCGCTGGTCATGGGGCGGACCGTTGGGCTCGCGATCGGCGTCCGTGAGGTGGCGATACTGTCCCTCTCGGCCGTCGGATTCGACGCGACCGGGACTGTGAGATCCTTGGCGGGCGCGGCGAACGTCGGCGCGAGTGTCGATTCGGCAATAGCGGCCGCGGGCGGGCTGTCGTGCGCAACCCTCGGTGCATCGAGCGGTGCGGGCACCGGCGCCGCATCGACAGCAACGGCGGCCGCGCGGTCGGGAGCTGTGCCTAACGACGGGCGCTCGGGTGGCACCGGCGGCGCGAACGCGGCCGGACGTGGACGATCGTTGGGCGCTGGCGGCCGGAGGAGCGGCCGCGAGCCCGGGGATGCGCCAGCGGGCCCTACGAACGGACGAACAGCGCGACGTGCCGCCGCGGGTTTGGTGTCTTCGTTCTTCTGCTCGGCCATCCGGCGCTCCCGACTCTGGTACGCGTGAAGCAGCATGGCACCCGGGAATCACCTCATGGTTGCCACCCGTGGGTGCCCAAGAGCGGGACGAATCTGACGGGCGCTATGTCACGCCGCGTGACCACGCCGTCACGCCGCTGGAAGCTCACGAGGAGCTGCTCATCCTTTCCGCCCAGCGGAATGAGCAGCGTGCCGCCTTCCGCCAGCTGATCGAGCAGCGGCGCGGGTACATCTGGTGATCCGGCACTGACGAGAATGGCATCGTAGGGCGCATACTCGCGCCAGCCGATGGTCCCATCGCCGAGCAACATTGAGACATTGCGCACATCGAGCTGGCGAAGAATGTCACGCGCTTTCTCGTACAGCGCAGGCACGCGCTCGATCGAAAACACCTGTGCCGCGAGCTGCGCGAGCAGCGCGGTTTGATAGCCGGTTCCGGTCCCGACCTCCAGCACGCGCTCGTTGCCACCCAGTCGCAGCAGCTCGAGATAGCGTGCGTGGACGGACGGCTGCGAGATCGTCTGGCCGTTTCCGATGGGCAACGCCGAGTCTTCATAGGCGCGGTGCCGGACACCCGTCGGCACGAACATATGCCTCGGCGTGAGGTCCACCGCACGCAGGACTGCGAGATCGCGAATCCCGCTCGACTGCAGCGTCTCCACGAGGCGCCGCCGCGCCCCGCGAAATTCCGGACCTACAGTTCCCGCCACCAGGTCTCCGCCGCTTCCAGCATGTCGCGGTGTGTGAGGTCGAGATGCAATGGGGTCACCGAGACGTAGCCCTCGTCGACCGCGCGAAAATCCGATCCCGCTGCGCTCGCCTCCCAGTTGATTGAACCGCCGCCGATCCAGTAGATCTTGCGCCCCCACGGGTCTTCCATCGGCCGAAGCGAGTCGGAGTACACACGTCGACCGAGACGCGTGAGACGGACGCCGCGAATCTCCCGCGCATGCAGCGGCGGAAGATTCACGTTGAGCAGCGTATGGTCCGGGAACTTCGGGAGCGACGTCAGGTGCGCGAGGAGCGGCGTCAGCACTTCGACCTGCCCATCGAGGAGCGACACATCGGCTCGCAGGTCGCCGCCGGCAAACGAGATCGCAATCGATGGGATACCAAGTGCGAGCCCTTCCATCGCCGCCGCTACCGTGCCGGAGTACAGTACGTCCTCGCCCATGTTCTGCCCATGGTTGATGCCGCTCAGTACGAAATCGGGCCGCTCGGTCATCAGCGCCTCGACCGCCAGCATCACGCAGTCCGTAGGCGTGCCATCGACCTGGTATCGTCGCTCGCCGCGCTTGACGGGACGCAACGGGTGATGGAGCGTGAGCGAGTGGCTCGTCGCGCTCTGCTCCCGATCGGGCGCCACCACAGTGATCTCGCCCAGCGGCTCCGCCGCCCGCACCAGGCACTCGAGCCCATAAGCGAGGAATCCGTCATCGTTCGTGCAGAGGAGCCGCATCAGAGCGCCATTCCCATGTTGAACCGCCACAACGTCCCGATGATTCGTGCCGAATCGCGCAGCGGCCGAAAGTGGCTCGGAACCGGCACGTCGTACCGCGTTGGAATCGGGACGAAGCCGACCCGATAACCGCGTCGCGCCGCGAGGATGAGGAACTCCGTCTCATACTCGTACCGGTCGCCGCGCGGATCGATGGAGCGAACCAGCGGAGCCCGTATCGCGCGATATCCGCTCTGCGCGTCCGCGATGGGTTGACCGATGCACCGTGCGACCGCCGCCGCCGACAGAGCATTCGTTAGGCGCCGGGCAGCCGGCATTGTCCCGGCGGCGCGGTCGCGTGCACCGATCGCCAGGTCGGCACCGCGGGTGGCATCGACCAGCGCACCCGCATACGATGGATCGTGCTGGCCGTCGGCGTCGATCGTCACGACCACGTCAGCGCCACGGTCGAGCGCGATCCCGAATCCCGCACGAAGCGCGGCTCCCTTGCCGCGGTTTCGAGGAAAGCGGACCACGGCGTCCCCGACACGTTGAGCAACGTCAGGCGTGTCGTCGCGCGAGCCGTCGTCGACGATCACGACAAACGCCTCGGCGAGCGACGCCCGGAGGCCGCCAACGACCTCACCGAGCGCCGCGGCTGCGTTGAGCGCCGGGATGACGCACGACACACGCGGCGGCGTCACGGGGTGGGCGGCTCCTCGTGTCGGCCGCTCGGCGGCTCACCATCCGGTGCTTCGCTACCATCGAGCATTCTCACGATGCTCTGCAGCTGCCGCTCGAGGTCGCGAATCATCTGGACGTCGAGTGCGGCTCGGGCTTCCGTGCGGAGCGAGCCGGCGCGCCGCTGCTCCTCGATGCGCTGCCGCGCTCCATCGATCGTGTATTTCTCGGTGTACAGGAGATGCTTCACCAGCATGATCAGCTCGACCTCGCGACGCTGGTACACTCTGTTGCCTGAGCGATTCTTCGCGGGATTGAGGAAGCGAAACTGACTTTCCCAATAACGCAGGACGTGTGGCTTGAGGTCGGTCAGGCCGCACACGTCGCCAATGGAGAAGAACTCCTGAACCGGCTCGTCTTTCGTCGCCATCAGTCCTGCTCCGCCCGCAGCTCGCGGGTCATCAGTTCCGCGATCGCCAGCCGCGGGGCCTGGGCCTCGAAGAGAATGCGATGCACTGCTCGAACGATAGGCATGTCGACTCCCTGCCGCTCCGCCAACGCGTGCGCGCTGATCGTGTTGAGCACTCCTTCCGCCACGGTGTCCTTCCCTTCGAGCGCCTGCTCGAGCGTTTTGCCGTTGCCGACCTCGATGCCGAGCGCACGGTTGCGACTCAGCGCGCCCGTACACGTGAGCACGAGATCCCCGAGTCCAGCGAGTCCCGCAAACGTCGCCTGATTCGCACCCAGCGAGACGCCGAGTCGGGTCATCTCGGCGAGCCCGCGCGTTATGAGTGCTGCCCGCGAGTTGAAGCCGAGGCCGAGTCCTTCGGCGATTCCGGTCGCGACGGCCATCACGTTCTTCAACGCGCCGCCGAGCTCCACGCCCGTCACGTCGTCGTGCGTATAGACGCGGAAGACGTCGGAGCTGAGCGCTCGCTGGACGCGTTCGGCCGCCAGCGCATCGATCGATGCGGCGACCACTGCTGTCGGTTGGCCGTTCGCGACTTCCATTGCGAAGCTGGGGCCGGAGAGCGCGACGACAGGATGGCCTGGGACCACCTCTGCCACCACATCCGTCATGATCTCCAGCGACTCTCGTTCTATTCCCTTACTGGCGACGACGAGCACAGCACCGCGCTTCACTGCCCCGGCTCCGCTCGCTGCCACGTCCCTGAGTGCGTGCGACGGCGCGACGTACGTGACGATGTCGGCATCGGCCAACGCGTCATCGATGTCGTCCGTGGCGCGCACGCGGTCACCAACACAAACGCCAGGCAGGAAGCGCCGATTCTCGCGCACGTCGTTGATGGATTCCACAACGTCCGGTTCGCGCGCCCAGAGCCGCACACCATGGCCGTTCGCGGCGAGGAGGTTCGCCAGCGCGGTGCCCCAGGCGCCCGCCCCCACGACGGCGCACTTCACGCTCGTGGTCCCCCCGGCTGATCGTCGGGCAGTGCGTCGGAGGGAACGCCCTTCGAATCCGCCGCGGGAGGCGTCGACTTTCGCCCGAACCGCGGCTCCTCACCGCGCCGTAGCCGACCGATGTTCGCGCGATGCGTCCAGAAGACGAACGCCGCGACGGCCAGACTCACTGGAAAGAGCGGGGACCTGGCACCCACGAGGATCACGATCGCCAGTGGCAACGCGGCGGCGCCGGCGAGCGACGCGAGTGACATGTAGCCGCTCACGATGAGCACGACGAACCACACGACCAAGGTGACCCCGATGGCGGCTGGGGCGAGCGCGCCGAACACACCCGACGCGGTCGCGACGCCCTTCCCGCCCCCCTTCCACAACAGGAATATCGGCCTAACGTGGCCGGCGATCGCCGCGATGCCGAACGCGATGGCCCACGCTGTTGCGGCGTCGCCGGTCAGCCCGGCCAGCCGCGGAAACCAGAGCACTGGTACCGCACCCTTCGCGGCATCGAACAGCAGCACCGCGATCGCCACTGGTGCCCCGAGCACCCGGTACACGTTCGTCGCGCCGAGGTTGCCGGAGCCGTGCTGTCGGAGGTCGATGCCTCGCGTGACCTTGCCAGCGATGTATGCTGCCGGGATCGATCCCGCCAAATAGGCGAGCACGAGGCCCAGGTACGCAGACACTACGCGGCGCGGCGCCGAAGAACGATACGCAACGGATTCCCGGTGAACCCCCACGCCTCTCTGAACCCGTTGTGGAGGTACCGGACGTAATGCTCGGCGAGCAGCTCGGGATGGTTTCCGAAGACGGCGATCGTCGGCGGCGCCACCTCGACCTGCGTCGCGTACATCAGCTTGATCTCTCGTCCCGCAGCCTGCGGAGGCTGGCGGCGCGCAACGAGCGCTTCGAGCGTGGTGTTGACCTGCGAAGTCGTGATGCGCTTCGAGCGCTCGGCATCGACCGTGACGATCTCATCCAGCACACGGCTCACCCGCTGCCCGGTCTTCGCCGACGTGAACAGGAATGGAACGAACGCGAAGAACGGCACCCGCTCGGCCGCTTCCTTCTCGAACTTCGCGGCCGTCTTGTCGTCCTTGTCCTTCAGGTCCCACTTGTTCACGATCACGATCAGGCCACGCCCGGCCTCCCAGGCAAGGTTGGCGATCTTGAGGTCCTGATTGTGAATACCTTCGACGGCGTCGATCATCAGCAGACAGATATCGGCACGCTCGATCGCACGGCGGGTTCGGAGCGCAGAATAGAACTCGACGCCGTCGTCGACTCTGGACTGACGTCGCAGGCCGGCCGTGTCGACGAACACGATCGTTCGATCGTGATATCGCATTGGCGTGTCGATCGCATCGCGCGTCGTTCCCGCGACTTCCGAGACCACCAGCCGGTTCTCACCGAGCAGGCGATTGACGAACGAGGACTTGCCCACGTTAGGCCGGCCGACGACCGCCACTCGCAACGCGTCCTGAGCCTCAGGCGGCGCCTCGGGAATACGGTCGACGAGAATGTCGAGCAGGTCGCCGGAGTTCTTGCCATTGATCGCCGACACCGGGATCGGTTCTCCGGCGCCAAGCCGGTAGAACTCGTAATAATCGGTCGATCGGGGATCATCCGCCTTGTTCGCAACGAGCAGCCACGGCTTCTCCGCTTCGCGCAACATGTCCACGACGCGCGCATCCATCGGGTGGACGCCCACCTTCGCGTCGACGACGAGCAAGAGGAGATCGGCCTCGGCGATCGCCTGGTCGACCTGCTTGCGAATCTCGAGATCCATGGGCGCGCGCGGGTCTTCCGTGACGCCCCCCGTGTCGACGAGCCAGAACGACCGGCCGTTCCAGTCTGCCTCGGCGAAATGCCGGTCACGTGTCGTGCCTGCCTCGTCGCTCACGATGGCCGCCTGGCCACCGACGATGCGATTGAACAACGCCGACTTGCCGACGTTAGGCCTGCCGACGAGTGCTACTACAGGAACGTTCATGCGGCGCGTACCCCCTGCCCTTCGAGAGAGAGCACGTCAATGAAGTCGTAGGACGGATACACGGGCATCGGCAGCGCCTCGCGCACCGTGATGAACCGCTCGTCGTCGAGGAACAGCCCGTTGTCGTTGATCGTCTCGGCCGGGATGAGCGCGAGATCGAGGTCGTTCCGGCCGTCGAGCGCGCGGCGGATATCCGCTCCGACCAGGAGACCGGCCGTCGTCGTGGTCGGTCCGAACAGCGAATTCGTCGTCGGGATGAGAACGAATTCCGCTCCGGTCGATTGTCGCAGCTGCGTCAGCAGCTCGGGCATCAGCGGCGCCATGGATGTACCGGTCACGACGCCAATGCGTCGCCCGTCGAGTCGCGGAAGGTCGGGCAGCCCGGCGCGAACGCGCTCACGGAGCGATGTGACCGCGCCGACTCCG
>Ga0075420_100001078_pt1 | contig 22764 bp, 13 predicted proteins | sample SoiMetdeltSBSDD4_FD_75296 | JGI IMG/M metagenome (GOLD analysis project Ga0075420, IMG submission 75296) | Bulk soil microbial communities from a Populus tree surrounding site in Tennessee, USA - Soil MetaG P. deltoides SBSDD4 | ecosystem: Environmental > Terrestrial > Soil > Tree plantation...
TGCATGTGCGCGAGCCATCCTGCGCCGTGACTCACTTTGAAATGTGACTCTGGCGATCCGCCGGGGCGTTGGCGCACGGTCTCCAGCCACTGGCGACCTTCGGTGACGTGGGCGCGCGTCAGCCAGAACCACGCCAGGGCACCGGCCAGGCGAAGCGCACGGTCGACGTCGGCTTCATCGGCCAGGCACCAGCTCAACGCTCCGCGAAAATTGTCGTGCTCGGCTTCGAGGCGGTCCAGCCAGACGATCTGATCGGGCCCACGCATGCCCGGCTCGGCCCGCTCCGCGAGATCGAGGAAGTACGTGCTGTGCCAGCGGCGCATGGTGTGGAGCTCGCCGTTCTCAGCCAGCAGCTCCAGGCCGTACTCGCGGATCGTCTCCAGCATCGTGATCCGCGACGCCCCTCCAGGGCCGGGCACACGCCGCACGAGACTCTTGGCGATCAGCGACTCGACGCCGTCGAGGACGTCGTCAGCCGTCAGCGTCCAGCGCCGATCCCCAACCTCGGCCGTCGCCGTGGCCTCGGCGGCTTCGAGCGTGCATCCGCCGACGAAGATCGCCAGGCGACGGAACAGCGCCTGCTCGGCCGGGGTGAGCAGCTCGTAGCTCCAGGCGATGGCATCGCGCAACGTCCGCTGTCTGGCGGGAAGGTCCTGCGCGCCGTGCGTCAGCAGTGGGAGGCGGCGTTCCAGTCGTCCCAGCATCACCTCCGGGGCGAGCAGCCGGATGCGAGCGGCAGCCAGCTCGATGGCGAGCGGCAAGCCATCCAGCCGCACGCAGATGTCGGCGATGACCTGGGCGTTTTCAGGCGTGACGGCGAAGTCGGCGCGGATCGCCTCCGCCCGTTCGACGAACAGCGCGGCGGCAGCGGACCGCACCAGTACCTCGGGCGTGACCCGACAGTGTGGATCGGGCAGGCTCAGCGGTGAGACGGCGTACTCGCGTTCGCCCCGCACGTTGAGCGGCTCGCGGCTGGTCACGAGAATCTTGAGGCCGGGGCATGCCGCGAGCAGATCGGACACGACCGACGCGGCCGGGATGATCTGCTCGTAGTTGTCGAGCACGAGCAGGAGCACCTTGCGTCGCAGGTGCTCCTTGATGCCCTCGAGAATCGGGCGCCCGCCCATATCCCGCACGCCGAGGACCGGGGCTATTGCCGACGGGACGAGCCCGGGGTGGCTGATCGGCGCGAGCTCGACGAGGAAGACGCCGTCAGAGAAGACGTCGACAAGCTCGGCGGCAACCTGAAGACCCAGTCGGGTCTTGCCGGTCCCGCCGGGGCCGGTCAACGTCACGAGGCGCACGTCATCGCGAAGCAGGAGCCGTCGAATGTCGCCGATCTCCCGCTCTCGGCCCAGGACGCTTGTGGGCTGCACGGACAGGTTGTGTGGGCGTGCATCGAGCGAGTCGAGCGGAGGAAAGTCGGCCGCGAGGCCGTCCGCGACGACTTGAGTGACCTGTTCAGGCCGCGTCAGGTCTCGCAGCCGGTGCCCGCCCAGGTCGAGCAAGCTGACGTCGTCCGGCAGGTGATCGCGAATGAGGACCGTCGTCGCCTCGGAGAGGAGGATCTGTCCACCATGCCCGATGTTGCGCAGTCGGGCGCACCGATTGACGGCCGCGCCGTTGTAGTCGCCATCCCGAAGCTCGGCGACGCCGGTGTGCAGCCCGATTCGAACGCTGATTGGCCGGGGAGTTGGCCACGGCTCGTCTGCAAAGGCGCGCTGGATAGTGACGGCAGCGGCGACCGCATCGGGAGCGCCCGCGAACACGGCGAAGCGATTATCACCCTCGCCGCGTGGGCGGATGTGGAATCCGCCGTGGGATCGGATCGCCTCCTCGAAGAGCGCATCGTGGCGGGCCAGGGCACCGCGCATGGCCTCAGCAGCCGCTTGCCACAGGGCGGTGCTTCCCTCCACGTCGGTGAGGAGGAACGTCACCGTCCCGCTCGGCAGTCCCGGTCCCGTCACGTCGTGGAGAGCTTGCCCTGAGCTTGCCGACGGCGCAGGCTCTGAGCGCAGCGAAGGATCAGCCATGCGTCCCGCTCCTCGTAGACGTCAGGCAGAGGCCGGGTACACCGCGACCGTCGCGGCCATCGCCTCGCGCGCCACCTCGGTCGGGTCGCGCTCCCAGGTCGCCGTGTTCGGCGCCTCGTAGCTCCAGTAGCCGGCGTACCCCTTCGCCGCGAGGATCCCGAAGAACTGGTCGAACGGCACGACGCCCTGACCGGGCGGCAGCCGGTTCAGCAGGTTGCCGGGCTCGGGCCGGCCGGCGTTCACCGGGACATCGCTGTACTGGACGTAGACGATCTCGTCGAGGGTCAGGTCGTTCATGGCCGCGAACCCTTCGCCGCCGCGCTCGACGTGGTAGCTATCCACGTCGAACCCGACGGCCGGATGCCGCCCAGCCGCCTCCAGGAGCTGCCGGCCGCGCGCCAGGGTGTTGAACTGCTCGGCGATCGAGTACGTCTCGAGGGCGACTCTGAGGCCGTGCTCGGCCGCCAGGTCGCCGACCGCGCGGACGCGCTCGGCCGCCGTGCGGATGTCGCCGCTGGCGAAGTCGACCGGGCACTGGACGACCGGCGCGCCCAGCGCCACCGCCCGCCGGAACGACGACTTGAGGATGCCGAGCAGCTCCCGATACTCGTCGGCGTCGGCGTACATCCAGCCCAGGCGAGCGCCCATCGCGGCCACCGGCAGTCCGCAGTTGCGGACCATCTCGATGACCTCATCTTCGGACCGGCCGGCCTCGGCGGCCCGCTCGAAGTCGACGACGCGCAGCTCCAGGGCGTCCCAGCCGGTCTCCCTGGCGATGCGCAGCACCTCCGGCAGCGGCGTCGAGTCCAGCGTCCACGAATGTAGCGCGAACCGAGTCGTGCCCACGTCTCCCCTCCCTCTCGATCCCTCAGCCGCCCGACACGATAGCAGAGCCCCGCGGCTATCCTACTCCGGTCACGGACAGGGGAGGGCGCGATGGACGATCGATTCGCGGCGGGGGCCATCGCCCGCGACGTCGCGGCGTACGCCGAGCTGGGCGACCACCGGACCGGCTGGCCGGCCGACGACGCGGTCTCGGACTGGCTCGTCGCCGAGCTGACGGCCGCCGGCCTCGTTGCCGAGCGGCGGCCGTTCTCGTTCCCGCTGGTGCGTCCCGAGCCGTCCTGGGTCGAGGTCGACGGCGGGCGTGTGGCGGGCGCCCCGCTCTACGACGGCGGCGTGACCGGGCCGGCCGGCCTCGCCGGGCGCCTGACCGACGACCCGGACCAGGCCGACGACGCCGTGCTCGTGCTGCGCGGCGCCCCGATCGCGGCTCACGGCTCCGGACATCCCTGGGGCGAGGCCCGGCCGGCCGGGGTGATCCTCTTGACCGGGGATCCCGAGGGAGCGGTCCTCCACCGCAACGCCGAGCGGATCGACGCGCCGTTCGCGGTGCCGGTGCTCCAGGTGGCGCGGCGCGACGCCGGCCCGATCGAGGCGGCGCTCGCGGCCGGGCGCAGAGGCGCCCTGGTCGTGCGGGCGCGGCGCGAGCCGGGCACGGCGACAAACGTGATCGCCGCCCTGCCGGCCACGCTCGGCACGCCCGATCCCGCCGACGCGGCGGTCGTCCTGATGACGCCGAAATCCGGCTGGGGGCCGTGCGCGGCGGAGCGGGGCGGTGGCATCGCGATCGAGCTGGCGCTGGCGCGGCACCTGGCCGCCCTGCCGGAGCGTCGCCAGGCGGTGCGGCTCCTGTTCACCAGCGGCCACGAGCTTGCGCACTACGGCCTCTGCTCGCTCCTGCACGATGATCCGGCGCTCGGCGACGGCGTCCGGCTGTGGGTCCACCTCGGCGCGTCGATCGGCGCGAAGCTGCCGCAGCCGTCGCGAATATTCGCCAGCGACGAAGGGGCCCGTTCGACGTTATTGGCCGCTCTCGACGTCGAGGGCGCCGAGCCGTACGAGTCGCAGGCGCCCGGGGTCATCCCCGGCGGCGAGGCGCGCGAGATCCTCGATCGGCCGTACGTCTCGATCGCCGGGCAACACGCCTACTTCCACAGCGAGAACGACACGGTCGAGAAGGCAACCGACGCCGAGCGGGTCGCCCGGTTCGGGCGGGCGTTTCTGCGGCTGGTGGAGCCGCTGGTGGTGGGCTCCGGCTGATGCGCGGGGCGGGCTCGTCCTGTCGTGACGCGAGGAACACTGGCGCCGCCTGGCCTGGCGTAGTACGGTTCGAGGGCTATGAGAAACGCAGACCCTGCCAGTCGTCAACGCCGGCCGGACGTCGATCTCTCCTGGGAGCATGCTGAAGGCGCCGTGTAGCCGCGCCCCGTGAAGCGGGGCCGTCCGCCTCCGCGTCGGCGCCCTCCCAGGCGGGAGGGCGTTCTGGTGCCGGCCACTGGAGGTGGAAGATGGACACCCGTGTCTTCGACGCGCGCGCCGCCCTGCGTGCCGCCCTGGCCGAAGGCCACCCGCTCCCCGTCGAGCGCCTCCGGGCGTGCCCGCCGCCCGAGCTGGCCGAGAGCCTGACCGAGCTCCGACCTGACGAGCTGGCCCAGCTGCTGGCACGCCTGGGCGACGAGGTGCTGGCAGATCTGCTCGCCGAGCTTGATCCGTTCGACGCCGCCCGCCTGCTCGGCAAGCTGAGCCGTGCCCAGGCCGCCGACGTCCTCGAAGAGATGGACCCGGACGGTGCGACGGACGTCGTCGGGGAGCTCGATGGGCCGGAGGCCGAGGCGATCCTCGATCAGATGGAGCCGGCCGAGGCCCGGGAGATTCGCGGCCTGCTCGCCTATCCGCCCGAGAGCGCAGCCGGGATCATGACGCCGGACTTCGTCGCGGTGTCGCCGTACCTCACGGCGGACGAGGCGCTGGCCCAGCTCGGGCGGGTGGCGGAAGAGGCCGAGACGATCTACTACGTTTACGTCACGGAGCCGTCGATCGGGCGGCTGCTCGGCGTCCTCTCGCTACGCAGCCTGGTCCTCTCACCGCGCTGGAAGCTCGTCTCCCAGATCATGAATACCGAGGTCTTCCGCGTCCCTGCCGACGCCGACCGGGAGAGCGCGGCGCGGCTCCTGAAGGAGCATCATCTCCTCGCGCTGCCGGTCGTGGGCGAGCAAGGCCGCCTGCTCGGGATCATCACGGCCGACGACGCCTCCGAGGTGCTGCTGGAGGAGGCCGGCGAGGACATCGAGCGGCTCGGCGGATCCGAGCCGCTGGAGGAGCCGTACCTGCGCGCCAGCATCGGCCACCTCTATCGTAAGCGGGTGGTCTGGCTGCTGGTGCTGTTCGTCGCCGAGGCGTACACCGGGACGGTCCTGCGCCACTTCGAGACGACCCTCTCGGAGATGGTCTCGCTGGCGTTCTTCGTGCCGCTGCTGATCGGCACGGGCGGCAACGTCGGGTCGCAGACGGTCACCACGCTGGTGCGGGCGATGGGCGTCGGCGAGGTCGACGTCCCGGACCTGCCCCGCATCCTCCTCCGCGAGCTCGCGGTTGGATGCCTGCTCGGCCTGACGATGGGGCTTGCCACCTACGTGCGGGCCTGGACGCTCGGGGGCGGCGTCGAGGTCGGTCCGGTCGTCGCGGTGACGGGCCTGTTCGTCGTGGTCTGGGCCGCGCTGGTCGCCGGGGCGCTGCCGCTGGTCCTGCGGCGCCTCCGGATCGACCCGGCGGTGGTCTCGGCGCCGCTCATCACGACACTGGTCGACGGAACCGGGCTGTTCATCTACTTCACGATCGCCCGGCTGATGCTCGGCTTGGACTGAGGGGCCTCGTTTCGGGGTTTTTCCCGCCTCGCTATGAAAAGATGTGGCCCGAACTTTTCATAGCGCCAGCCTCCGAGGCCGTCTCCGGGCAGCGTGGTCGAATGCCGTGGGGCCGAATCGCTACCATACCCGCAGGTAGCCGAAAGCCCGCAACGAGATTGTCATCCCCGATATCCGGCAGTCCCCGCCTACCATGGCTCGGGATGACCATGGGAGTTGACGGTCTTTACCTCGGCTCGACCTGACTGTCCCCAAACCCAACTGCCAATGGTCGACCGTCAGGATCGCGGCGGTTGCAGGGCGTGGTGGGCTGCCTCAGAGCCAGTCGACGCGCTTGAAGACCAGCGCCAGGATCACGCCCGTCGCCACCATCAACCCGAGCGCCCAGGCGTACCCCCACGGCCACCCAAGCTCCGGCATCACTGTGAAGTTCATCCCGTAGTTCGCCGCCACCAGGTTCACGCTCATCAGGATCGTCGAGAGCGCCGCCATCCGCTTCATGACCGTGTTCAGCCGGTTCGAGACCACCGAGAGCTGCGCGTCCAGCAGGCTCGTGAGCTGCTCGCGCGCCAGGTCCACCGCGTCCAGCACCCGAATCAAGTGGTCGTAGATGTCCTGGAAATACGGCAGCGTCTGCTCGCCGAAGACCGGCTCGTCGCGGCGGATCAGCGCGTTCAGCACCTCGCGCTCCGGCGCGACCACCCGGCGGACGTTCAACAGCTCGCGCTTGATCGCGAACACGTGCTTCTGCCGGTCCTCGCCGCCCCGCTCGAACATCGCCTCCTCGATCTCCTCGACCTCCTCCGTGATCGCGTCGACCAGCGGGAAGTAGCCGTCCACGATCGCGTCCAGCAGCGAGTAGACCGTCACCGCGATCCCATGCCCCAGCCGATCGGCGTTCAGCCGCCAGCGCTCGGCCGTCAGGTCGATCTCCGACACCGGGCCGGCGTGGACCGTCACCAGGTAGTTCGTGCCCACGAACAGGCCGATCTCGTCGTCGCGCCCACGCCGCACCGCGTAGAACACCATGAAGCAGTAGCCGTCGTACAGGTCGACCTTCGGGCGCTGGTTCCGGCGGACGGCGTCTTCGAGCGCCAGCTCGTGGAACCCGAACTCGCAGCGCAGCAGCTCGACGTCCTCGTCGTTCGGGTCCTGGACGTCGAGCCAGACGATCTGGCGCGGATCCTCGATCAGGTCGCTGATCGACTCGAGCGGCGGCGACTCCGAGAAGCCGCCATCGGCATGGTGGACCAGCACGCGCGAAACCGGCATGGCGGCCCAGTATATCGCCAGCAGCGTCACAATGTGGCCGTAACGCTGGACGCGGGGCAGGCCGATCCCCAATCATCCACGGGACAGAGAAGATGAAGCCGGGATGACGCCCCAATGAAGCCGACATGACGCGAGGTCGCGGGCAACGCTGCGCCCAGACCCGTCCCGCCGTACCGATCGCGCCGTTCACCCTCCTGAGCGCCCTGCTGCTCGCGCTGATCGTCCTGGTCCCGACGACGGCCCCCGCGCCGCCGGTCCACGCCCAGAACGCCGACGACCAGGGCGACGACGACCCGTTCACCCTGAACCCGGTCTTCGTCGAGCAGGCCGAGCGCGAGTCGAACCTCGGCGAGTTCGTCAACGACGCGCCGGCCGCTAGCGTCATCCCGACGCGCCTGCACACCCGTCGCGCCCTGCTGGCCGAGCGCGCCCGGTATCGTGCCGACGCGGATGCCGACGGCGTCGCCCGCCTCAACTCGGTCCTCGCCTCCGAGGCGTTCGAGCGGGTCGCCAGCGTCACCACTCGCTGGCTCGACCGCCGCGACCCGGCGACCGGCCTCTTCCCCCACACCCTCAAGCCCGAGGATCGGTACTGGAGCTACGGCGACGCCGGCTCGGACCTGTTCCCGTTCCTGGCGATCGGCACGCGCTACCTGCTGCCCGAGCGGTACGGCGAGATCCTGGCGACCCTCGCCGCCGAGCGCAGCCTGACCCGCGGCTTTCCGCGCGACGTCTTCCTGGACGACCTCCGGCCGGTCGCGCGGGAGCCCGAGAAGACGATGCTCAACGCCGTCGAGTACGCCAAGGATGGCCTGCTGCCGCTGGTCGAGGCGCTCGGCCCGGACCCCTGGCTGCCCCGGATGCGCGAGGTGATGGACGCCGTCCTCAAGGCCTCGGACACGCCCACGCCGGCCGGCAAGATCCCGTCACCCGCCGCCGAGGTGAACGGCAGCGCCCTCCAGGCGTTAGCCAGGCTCACCTGGGCCACCGACGATCCGGAGTACCTGCGGATGGGGCGCCGGATCGCCAGCGCCTACCTGGACCACGCCCTGCCCACCACCGAGCACCTCCCGCCGCACCGCTGGGACTTCGTCGAGAACGAGCCGATCGGCCCGCGCCGGTTCTACCTGGGCGATCACGGCAACGAGATCGTGGCCGGCCTGGTCGAATGGCACCGCGTCGAGGTCCGCCTCGCCCTGCCGGAGGCCGCCGAGCACCGCGCGGCGATCAACAAGATGCTCGATCGGCTGCTCCAGAAGGGGCGGACGCCGCAGGGGCTCTGGTACGAGATCATCGACGTGCCGAGCGGCAAGGTCCGCGACGCGGACCTGACCGACAACTGGGGGTATCTCGGGCAGGCGTATCTCGATCAGGCCACCTCGGAGCGCGACAACCCGTTCGGCGATTCGGCCCGCGCCGCCCGCTTCGAGCAGGCCTCGGCGACGATGCTCCGCGCCGTCACCACGGTGGACTTCTATGAGTGGGAGAGCGGCGACATGGACGGCTACGCCGACACCCTCGAGAGCGCCCTCTACCTGCTGCGCTACATCGACGATCCGCTCGCCGCCGACTGGGTCGACGAGCAGGTCGCCGTGCTCTACGGCTACCAGCACGACGACGGCTCGGTCACCGACGAGAACATCGACGGCAACTTCGTGCGGACGGTGCTGCTCTACGGGCTCTCGCTGACGCGCGGCACCCGCGTGGAGCCGTGGACGCCGCGCGTCGCGCTCGGCGCCGCCTTCGACGGCTCCTGCCTGCGGGTCCATCTCCACTCGGAGGAGGTCTGGCGCGGCACCCTCCTGTTCGATACGCCCCGCCACAAGCAGCACGTCGGCCTGAGGCTGGACTACCCCCGCCTGAACCAGTGGCCGGAGTGGTGGACGGTGGACCAGGGTCGGCGCTACGCCGTGACGATGCCGGACGGCACGCAGCTCGAGATCGACGGCACCAGCCTGGCGGCCGGGCTGCCGCTCTCGCTGGCCCCCAGCGCCGCGCACCGCCTGCGCGTCTGCCCGGCCTGATTCTTGCCTGCCGGCCTCCCCGAGGTGAGAACGATGCGCGCCCGTCGGCTGCTCTGGCTCCCGCTCGTCGCGATCCTGGCGCTCGCGCCGGCCCGGGCCGCACCCACCCCCGAGGCGCACGCGGCCCGGCCGATCGCCGACCAGGCCACGCTCATTCAGGTCGCACCCACCCTGAGCGTCGAGAGCGTCGTGCGCGACCTCGCGACGATCTGGGCCATCGACTTCGCGCCGGACGGCCGGATCTTCCTGACCGAGCGCAGCGGCCGGATCCGCACCGTCCGCGACGGCGTCCTCGATCCGCAGCCATGGATCACGCTCGAGGTCGCCGAGACCGGCGAGTCCGGGCTGATGGGCTTCGCCCTCGATCGGGATTTCGCCACCAACGGCTACCTCTACGCCACCTACACCTACACCGCCGCGGGCGGCGGGCTCCAGAATCGGCTGGTCCGCCTGCGGGAGGACCGCGCCACCGAGCGCGGCACGCTGGACACCGTCCTGCTGGACGACGTGCGCGGCGGGCGCGTCCACGACGGCGGCCGGGTCAAGATCGGGCCGGACGGCAAGCTGTACTGGACGATGGGTGACAGCGGCAGCCAGGACCTGGCGCAGAGCCTGGACACGTTCAACGGCAAGATCCTGCGCCTCAACCTGGACGGCTCGGTCCCCGACGACAACCCGCTCCCCGGCTCGCCGGTCCACTCGTACGGCCATCGCAACCCGCAAGGCCTCGCCTGGCAGCCGGGCACCGGGCTCCTCTTCGCCACCGAGCACGGCCCGAGCGGGCAACAGTCGTGCTGCGACGAGGTGAACCTCATCATGCCCGGACTGAACTACGGCTGGCCGCGCGTCTTCGGCGACCAGCTGGCCGACGGCACGATCCCGCCGCTGCTGCACAGCGGCACCGGCAGCAGCACCACCTGGGCGGCCGGCGGCGCGGCGTTCGTGACGAACGGCCCGTGGGCCGGCTCGATGGTGTTCGTCGGGCTGCGCGGCGAGGCGCTCTACCGGATCACCCTCGACCAGCAGTCGGGCGTGACGGGCATCGAGGAGCACGTCAAGGGCCAGTACGGCCGCCTCCGCGACGTCGTCGAGGGGCCGGACGGCGCGCTCTACCTCGGGACCAGCAACAAGGACGGTCGAGGCCGCCCGAACGCCGGCGACGACCGGCTCCTGAAGCTGACCGTCCGGTAGATGACCTCACCCCCGGCCCCTCTCCGGCGCGGAGAGGGGAGATCGGGACGCCTTGCTCCCCCTCTCCATCGCAATGGGGCTGTGGGGAAAAAGGGGCCCCATGGTAGGTATGATGGGGCCGGGGGGTGGGGCCTCTCGTGTCACCCGCTGGCGCGGGCCATCCGACGGGTGATCCTCGGGGCGCTGGTGGACCGCCACGCCGACCTCGCCGAGACGCGCCAGCAGCTTCGGATGCTGGTCGGGACGCACGCGACCCACCGGCTCTGATACTTCCATCATGGTCTGGAAGTCATTCGACGGAAGTCACAACTTGTCCTAGAATAGCGGCGCCGCAAGCCTGACCGTTGTCTGCCGAACCGCAGTGGAGTGGCGCGGCCGGGGGATCGGTCGGGGCGGCATGGAGGGCCCATGCCCATCGTCCCGCGATGTCGTCTGCACCTTCCTCCCCTCGTCACACTCCTCTGCAGCCTGCTGGGGCTGCTGCTCGTGGCAGCCGATCCCGCCGCCCCCGCCCACGCGGCGACGATCGCGGTCACGACGACGGGCGACGACACGACCGTGAACGGGAACTGCACGCTGCGCGAGGCTGTCCGCGCGGCCAACACGAACGCGCCGGTGGACGGCTGCGCCGGCGACGCCGCCGGCGCCGACACGATCACCCTGCCGGCCGGCACCTACACGCTCGCCCTCGGGGGCCGCGACGAGAACGCGGCCGCGACCGGCGACCTCGACGTGACGTCGCCGATCACGATCGTCGGCGCCGGGGCCACGGCCACGGTCGTCGACGGCGGCGGGATCGACCGCGTCTTCCACGTGAGCGCGGCCGGCAGTCTGACCGCCAGCGACCTGACCGTCCTGGGTGGCAACACGACCGGTGGCGTCGGTCCCGCCGAGGGGGGCGGCATCTACGTCGACGGCGGGACGCTCGCGCTGACGCGGGTGATCGTCCGCCAGAACACGGCCTCCGCCGGCTCGTTGGGCGGGGGCGGGCTGGCGACCAACGGCGGGACGGTCACGCTGATCGACAGCGCCGTGCGCGACAACGCCGCCAGCCAGGGCGGCGGCGTGCGCCTGGCCGGGGCGACGCTGACCGCGACCGGCACCACCTTCTCGGCCAACAAGGCGACCGGCCCCGGTGCGGGGTTCCTCCTCACGACCGGGGCGACCGCACGGCTGACCAACAGCACGGTCTCCGGTAACACGACCGACGGTAGCGGTGGCGGCTTCATCCTCGGCGGCGCCGGCCCGACGCTCGTGCTCGCGAGCAGCACCGTCGCGGGCAACACCGCGACCGCCGGGACGGGCGGCGGGATCTTCCTCGCCGCCGGGACGGCGACGCTGCGCAACACGATCCTGGCCGGCAACAGGGGCGGCGCGGCGCCGGACTGCGCCAACAACCCCGTGACCTCGGCCGGCTACAACATCCTTGGGGACAACAGCGGCTGCGCGTTCAGCGCCACGACCGGCGACCAGGTCGGGACCGGCGCCAGCCCGATCGTCCCATTGCTCGGCGCGCTGGTGTTCAACGGCGGGGCGACGGAGACGCGCGCGCTGACGACGGGCAGCCCGGCGCTCGACGCCGGCAACCCGGCCGGCTGCACCAGCGCGGACGCGGTCCCCATCCTGCTCGCGACCGACCAGCGTGGCCTGGCGCGCCCGCAAGGGACGCGCTGCGACGTCGGCGCCTACGAGGCGCTGCAGCTGACGATCGGCGACGTCGCGCAGAACGAGGGCAACGCCGGCAGCACGAGCGTCGACTTCGCGGTCAGCCTCTCCGCGGCCGTGCCGGCAGGCTTCCCGGCCGTCACGGTCGACTACAGCACGGCCGCCGGCGGCGCCAGCCCGGCCACGGCCGGGAGCGACTACACCGCCGTCGGCGCGACGACGCTGACCTTCAACGCCGGCGAGTCGAGCAAGAACGCGGCGGTCGCGGTCGCTGGGGACACCACGCCCGAGGCCGACGAGACCTTCCTAGTCAACCTGGCAAACGCCGCCGGCGCCGCGATCGTCGACGCCCAGGCACTCGGCACGATCCTCAACGACGACGCGAGTCCGCCGGCGGTCACCACGAGCAGTGGCAGCCTGAGCTACACCGAGAACCAGGGCGCCGTGGCGATCGACCCCGGCCTGACGATCGTCGACGTCGACAGCACGACCCTGACCGGCGCGTCCGTCGCATTGAACCCCAGGCTGGCCGAGGACGGCCTCGTCTTCGTCGATCAGAACGGCATCACCGGGACCATCGTCCCTAGCCCCAGCTTCGTAGTTCTGACCCTGAGCGGTAACGCGTCGGTGGCGGCATACCAGGCGGCGCTGCGGAGTGTCGCCTACGCCAATACGAGCGAGACGCCGAACCCGTTCCCGCGGACGGTCAGCTTCCAGGTGACCGACGACACCGCGACGGCGAGCACCCCGGCCGACCGGCAGATCACGTTCACCGTGGTGAACGACCCGCCCGTCAACACCGTGCCGGGCGCCCAGACCACGCCCGGCAACACGCCGCTCGTCTTCTCGGGCGGCAACGCCATCAGCATCGCCGATCCCGACGCCGGCGGCGCCGACGTCCAGATCGTACTGACGGTGCCGGCCGGGCAGGGGACGCTCGCACCTGGCGCGGCCGGGACCGTGCCGCCGCTCACGACCGTCACCGGCAGCGGCACGAACAGCCTGACGCTCGTCGGCAGCCTCGCCGAGGTCAACGCCGCGCTCGCCGGGCTGACCTACACCCCGCCCAACGGCTTCAGCGGCTCGGTCACCCTGACGGTGACCACCGGCGACCTCGGGAACACCGGCGGGCCGGCCCAGCAGGACCAGGACGCCGTCCAGATCAACGTCGGCGCCTTGCCGACGGTCAGCGTCAACGACCCCGCCGCCGTGGCGGAGGGCGACAGCGGGACGCCGAACGGCATCACCTTCACGGTGACGCTCTCGGCCGCGAGCAACCTGCAGGTGCAGGTGTCGTATACCATCGCGAACGGGACTGCGACCGGCGGGGCGGTCTGCGGGGCCGGGATCGACTTCCAGAACGCCGGCGGGACCGTCACGTTCGCGCTGAACGACACGAGCGAGACGATCGTCGTGCCGGTCTGCGGCGACACCTCGGTGGAGGGGAACGAGACGCTGCTGGTGACCCTCGGCACGCCGACCGGCGGCGCCACCATCGCCGATGGCCAGGGCGTCGGCACCATCGCCGACGACGACCTGGCCGGCGGGGTCTCGTTCAGTGCCGGCACGGTCAGCGTGCCGGAGAACGCCGGCCAGGCCGTTATCACCGTCCAGCGGAGCGGCGGCACCGGCCCAGCCGCGACCCAGGCCACCGGCACGACACCCGCGGGGAACGTCCCGAGCGGCAGCGTCCGCCCGAACCCGCCCACCTCCCCGGCCGGGCCGAGTACCGGGACCGTTTCGCCGAGCGCCCTGGCCCCGATCACGGTCAGCTTCGCCACCGCGAACGGCACGGCCCTGGCCGGCCAGGACTACGCAGCGGTGGCCGGCACCCTGACCTTCGGCGTCGGCGAGACGACGAAGACGATCGTCATCCCGATCCTCGCCGACAACCTCGTGGAAGGCGCCGAGACGTTCACGGTGACCCTGTCCGGCCCGACCGGCGGGGCGACCCTCGGTCAGCAGGCGACGGTCACCGTCGTCATCGTCGACACCACGCACGCCTCGGCACCGCCCTCGCCCGGTGACGACAGTGCCGACGTCGAGCGCGAGGAGCGGGAGCGGGAGACCGAGGAGGAGCGCCGCCAGCGCGCCCGCACCAACCGGGGCAACAAGGACGACGACTCCACCGAGGGCGACGTCCTGGAGACCCACTGCGATGCCGCCTGGCCGTCGGTCGTGATCGCCAACCACGACGGCGCGGTCGAGGTCAAGCTCCTCAAGGAGGCCCAGAAGGTCTGCTCGTCCATCTCGGTGGGCGATTACCTGGAGGCCGACGGCGAGAAGCAGCACGAGGGCCTCTTCCACGCCGACTCCGTCGAGATCAAGCGCCGGCGCTAGACGAGTCGGCCGTCGCGGCACGCGACCGGCCGCGCGCCGCGGGTCTGGGATGCCGTCCGCCGTTGTGGGCCGGGCGTAGCATGACGCCATCCAGTCGCGCCCTCCGGCGTCGCGTAGCGACAGCAGGATGGCAGACGTGGGTTTCAACCCACGGCACGGGGTACCCTCATGGCAACGACCCCGCTTCACGCGCTGGAGGCGACCATGACCGTCGGCGGTCGCGCGACCGATCTCGATACCCCCGCCCTGCTCGTCGATCTGGACATCCTCGAATCGAACATCGCCCGCATGGCCGGTCTCTTCAAGGAGCACGGCGTCGGCTGGCGACCGCACACCAAGGCGATCAAGATCCCGGCCATCGCCTACAAGCTGCTGGCGGCAGGCGCCCACGGCGTCACCGTCGCCAAGCTCAGCGAGGCCGAGATCATGGCCGCGGCCGGCATCGAAGACATCCTCATCACCGGCCCGGTCGTCGGGGCGCGCAAGGCCGCCCGGCTCGCCAACCTCTCGAAGCAAGCCCGCCCGATCGGCGTCGTCGACTGCGTCGAGCACGTCGACATGCTCGACAAAGCCGGCCAGGAGTACGGCGCCCGGATCCGGACCGTCGTCGAGGTCGACCTCGGCATGCACCGCTGCGGCGCCCAGCCCGGCGAGCCGACCGTCTCGCTGGCGAAGGAGATCCACGGCCGCAAGGGCCTCAAGTTCGAGGGGCTGATGGCCTGGGAGGGCCACGCCCTGCGCCTGAAGGGCGACGAGAAGCGGTCGACAGTCGAGACGGCCGTCACCACGCTGCTCGACACCGCCCGCCAGTGCCGCGACGCCGACCTCCCCGTCAACATCATCTCGTGCGGCGGGACCGGCACCTACCCGCTCTCGGCGGCCGTCCACGGCATCACCGAGATCGAGGCCGGCGGCGGCATCTACGGCGACCTGGTCTACCGCGAGTCGTTCGGGATCGACCACCCGATGGCGATGTCGGTGCTGGCCACGGTCATCAGCCGCCCCGACCCCAGACGGATCGTGACCGACTCCGGCTTCAAGTCGCTGAGCACCCAGAACGCCATGCCCCGCCCGAAGGGGATCGAGCATGTGGCCGGGGTCCGGATGTCCGCCGAGCACGGCACGATGGACCTGGACGAGCCGAACGCCGACGTCAAGGTCGGCGACAAGGTCGAGTGGCACGTCGGCTACACCGACGCGACGGTGGTCCTGCACGAGACGATGTACGGCGTCAGGGGCGGCATCGTCGAAGTCGAGTGGCCGATCGTCGGGCGCGGCAAATTGCAGTAGGCAGTGGGCAGTGAGCAGTCAGAGGAGCGATTTTCGATGAGGGATGTGAGGATGCTGCAGCGTTCGCGGTCGTGCTCTGCCGACTGCCCACTGCCCGCTGGCCACTCGTCGTGACTGGACCAGCCGCGTCAGGCCAGCGCATCGCCTGGGAGGAGCTGCCCGAGGGGGTCCGGGCTGCCATTCAGGGGTGGCTCGGGAGCCCCGTCGCATCGGCCGAGACCCAGCCCGGCGGATTCTCGCCGGGCGTCGCCTCGCGGCTGGTCGCCGAGAACGGCCGGCGGGTCTTCGTCAAGGCCGTCTCCGCCGTGCCGAATCGCGACGCGCCGCGCTTCCACCGCCGCGAGGCGACGATCGCCGCCGCCTTGCCGGAGAGCGCCCCGGTCCCGCGCCTGCTCTGGACCTACGACGAGGGCGGCGACGGCTGGGTCGTGCTGGTCTTCGAGGACGTCGAGGGGCGGCACCCGGCGATCCCCTGGCAGCCGGACGAGCTTGACCGCGTCGTGGAGGCGCTGGAGACGCTCGCCGAGAGCCTGACGCCGTCGCCGGTCGGCCCGGACGTCGTGCGGACGGTGGAGACCTGGCTGATGCAGAACGGCCAGGGCTGGAACCGAATGATGGAGGACCCGCTGCCCGGCCGCGACGAGTGGTCGACGCGGTTTGCCGTCGAGCTCGCCCAGCTCGAAGGCCAGGCACCGGCCGCCGCGCGCGGCGACACGCTCGTCCACTTCGACACCAGAGCCGACAACCTGCTCGTGACCGACGACAAGGTCTACGTGGTGGACTGGCCGCACGCGGTGATTGGGCAGCCGTGGCTGGACGTGGTCGGCATGGCGCCGAGCGTCGCGATGCAGGGCGGGCCGCCGCCAGAGGAGCTGCTGAAGCGCAGTGCGTCCGCCCGCGCCGCCAACCCTGACCACATCACGGCGTTCATCGCGGCGCTGGCGGGGTACTTCACGTTCCAGTCGCTCCTGCCGCCTCCCCCCGGCCTCCCGACCCTGCGCCGGTTCCAGGGCGCCCAGGGCGATATCGCCCGGCGCTGGCTCGACGAGCGGACCGGCCTCTCGAAGCTGCCGCCGGCGAGCCGCCCCGACGGCTTCGTCCAGCGCTTCCGCGGCATGTAAACGCGAGCGCGGGATCGGCAGACATCCTGCCGATCCCCCCGCCAACACTCGCTCCATCTGATGCCCATGCTCGACGGTCGGTGGCGCTTGCTGGGAGCGCGGCCGTCCCGGCCGCCCCCGGTATCCCGCCCCGGCTACCGTCGGTAGTGCTCACGACAGATAAGCGTGGGAGCGCGGCCGTCCCGGCCGCCCCCGTTCCGTTCCCTCACCGTCCCCGAACAGGTATCCGGGACCGGCACTACGTCGCGGCCGGCGCCACCCGACGAGCCGATCCGGCGGCCGTCGCGTGGCCGCCGGTGTACTGCTCCCGGCGCAGCAGCATCGCCCCGAGCATCCCCAGCAGCATCGCCGGATGATCCACCATCCGGAGCCAGGGCACGCTCTCGCCAGCGCCCAGGCCCAGTAGCACCCAGATCGCCGCGACCGGCACCAGCATCCCGGCCGCCATCTCGTAGCCGTGCCGCCAGCTATGGCCGCGCAGCCACATCCACGCCACCATCGGCACCGTCATGAACACCAGCATGCCCGCCCCGTGCCCGTGTGCCCCCGCGATGAGGTGGAAGACAGCCATCCCAACCATCATCGCGAGCGTCATCTCGCCGAAATGGAGCGCGAACCGACCGACGCTCCGGATGCCCGGCCGGGGCCGGCGCCGGAGCCAGATCGCAACGCCCAGGCCGAGCAGCCCGAGCGCCAGCGGCCGGATCAGCAGGTCCAGCCGCCAGGCCGGCCCGTCGAGCGCCAGGTCGTGGGTCGGGTACTCCAGCATGTTGGCCGCTTCGATCGCCACGTTGTTACCGTCATGGCGGGCCATGTCGCGCAAGCTCTGATCGTAGAGGTAGCCGCCGCTCGCGTGGATTGGCTCGACGGCCGGCCCGCCCGGGTGCTCCCGGCTCCAGGCCCGCACCGCCTCGGCAGCCTTCGGGGCGCTCGCGTCGCCCGGCACCAGCAGGCGGTCGAGCGTCGGAGCCGCCGCGAGGTCGGCTCTCGGGACCAGGTCGAGGCCGTGCCGCGTCCGCACGATCGACGCACCATCGGACACCGTCCGGACGGACGCCACCAACGAGCGCGGATAGGTGTCTACCACCGAGGCGACCTCCAGCTCACGCACCCCGTCGTAGAGGAGCAGGCCGATCTCCTCGCGGTCCCAGCGATACATCCCGGGCAGGTACCGCAGCGGTCGGAGCCGATCGTTGTTCCAGGTCGGATCGTCCAGGAACCGCGTGTGTGGGTAGCCGATCGCCGCCGCCGTCCGGTCGGCCACGTCCCGACCGAACATCCGTGAGAGCGTGTGCAGCGTGGCGTCGACGCCCGAGGTCACGCCAGCCGAGGAGATGAGCTGCCCTGAATCGACGTAACGCTGCCCCCGGACCCACCGGACCTCGGGATGGGCCCGCTCGAGGGTCGCCACCCAGTCGCGGTGGGTCGTGGCGGCCTGACCGTCCAGGACGCCGGCGTCGGCGACCACCTCCGCCCCGGCGCAGATCGAGAGGATCGTCGTGCCGCGAGATGCCTGCTGACGAATCCAGGCCAGCACCTCCGGGGCGGTCTCCTTCGCGTCCGGGATGTACGGCACCACCACCAGCGCCGGCGGCTCCGCGAAGGCCGCCTCGTACTCGGCGAACGAGTAGTGTGGCACGAGTGCGAGGTCGCCGGGGTAGACCGGCGCCGGGCGGCGATCCGGCGCCGCGACGTAGACGTTGAACGCCCCGGACGCCGCCAGCGTCTCGTACGGGCCGAGCAGGTCGCTCACCTCGGTGCCGGCGTTGCCAGCTACGACGATGGCGGTCGGCCGGGCCGGGTCGTGGGCCGGCCGGTCCGGTAGCGGCTGGTTCAACGCAGTGGGCGTCTCGCCGGCGTAGGCCAGCATCGCCCGTACCACGCCGACCCCGCCGACCACCACCGGCGGCACGACGAACGCGAGCACGAGCAGCAGCGCCGGCAAGGTCCGGCGCACGAACGACGGAACGCGGAATGCGGGCAGGCGCCCGAGCGCCCTGGGGTGAACGGTCTGATCGGACATCGGAGAATCACCTGGCGGTCTGATGGCGTTGCTGGCGAGACCACGCTGCCAGCACCTTCTCAGTCTCCGTCCGGACGGGCCGATCCCACATCCGAAGGACGGCGGAACGACGGGGCGCGCCCCGTGGATCGCACTCCAACAAATGTCGAAGCGCCGGCCCCGGACGATCGATCGTTCGTTGATGCCGGAAGTCGTGCCGACGCCGCACAATCGTCGTCATGACCGCCGCACCGGCCGCCGCCACCGCCTCCACGTCCGAGATCGCCCGCGCGCTCCGGGGCTGGGTCGTCCTGGCCGTCGCCGCCCTGACGGTGCTGACCGTGGTCACCGCGTTCGCCGACGAGATGCCGGAGAGCCACCGCCTGGCCGTCCCGCTGGCGGCGGCGGTGATGGCCGGCGCCTGGGCGGTCGAGCTTGCCGGCGTCCGCTGGCCGCGCGTCGCGCTCGTCCTGGCGATGGTCCTCCCGAACCTCTGCCTGACGCTGATGCACCACACCAACGTCAACTTCCTCTTCCTGCCGCTGGCCGTCGCCTGGGTGGGGGCGGTCGGGAGCCGGAGCGAGAGCCTGGCCGCGCTGGTGCTCGGGCTTGCCACCGTCGCCGTCGCCGGGATCGTCGACGTGCTCGACGGGCGGTTCTTCTGGTCCGAGTGGGTCTCGTGGACGGCCGCCCTCTCGATCATCTGGCTGATGGCCCAGGTGCTCGTCCGGCAGGAGCGGCTCGTCGCCGAGAACGCCCGCCTCCACGAGCGTGCCCGCCAGGCGGCCGTCCTGGAGGAGCGCCAGCGGCTCGCCCGCGAGCTGCACGACTCGGTGACCCAGGCGCTCTACGGCGTCTCGCTCCAGGCCGAGGCCGCCACCCGCGCCCTGACGGCCGGCGACACCGCCCCCGTCGCCGCGAGCCTCACGGAGATCCGCGAGACGACCCACGAGGCGCTCGGCGAGATGCGGCTGTTGCTGTTCGAGCTCCGGCCGCCGCTGCTGGAGGAGCGGGGCCTCTATGGGGCGCTCCAGTCCCGCCTCGGTGCCGTCGAGTCGCGGGCCGGCCTGGTGACCGAGCTCCAGGGCGAGGGCGCCGAGCGCCTGGCCCCCGAGCTGGAGCAGGAGCTGTACAGATTAGCCCAGGAGGCGCTCAACAACGTGCTCAAGCACGCCCACGCCCGGCACGTCGTGGTCCAGCTCGACGTCTCGCCCGAGTCGGCGATCCTCGAGGTCGCCGACGACGGCGTCGGCTTCGAGCCGTCGCTGCGCAACGACGGCGGCTTCGGCCTGCGAGGCATGCACGAGCGCGCCGCGCGCCTCGGTGGCACCCTCCAGGTCGAAAGCGCGCCCGGCCAGGGCACCCGCGTGCGCGTGGAGGCGCCGCGGTGAGCGATGCCCCCGACCGCCCGATCCGCGTGCTGCTGGTGGACGATCACGCCGTCGTTCGCAAGGGGCTGCGCGCCCTCTTCGAGCGGGAGCCCGGCATCGAGGTCGTCGGCGAAGCCGAGAACGGCGAGCAGGCCGTCCAGGCCGTCGAGCGGCTGCGGCCGGACGTCATCCTGATGGACCTGGAGATGCCCGGCATCGGCGGCGTCGAGGCGACGCGCCAGATCAGCGAGCGCCACCCATCCTCGAAGATCGTGGTGCTGACCAGCCACGCCGCCGAGGAGGACGTATTCCCGGCGCTCAGGGCCGGCGCCCTCGGCTACCTCCTGAAGCACTCCGCGCCCGACGACGTGGTCCGGGCGATCCGCCAGGCGCACGGCGGCGAGACCGTCCTCCACCCGGCCATCGCGCGGATGGTCTTGCAGGAGCTGAACCGCCCGCCCCAGCCGCGCCAACCCCTGACCTCGGACCCGCTCTCCGGCCGCGAGATCGAGGTCTTGCGGCTGCTGGCGCGCGGCATGAGCAACCAGGAGATCGCCGACGCCCTGGTGGTCGGCGAGGCGACGGTCCGCAGCCACGTCAGCGCGATCCTCCGCAAGCTCCAGCTCGCCAGCCGGACCCAGGCCGCCCTCTACGCCCTGCGCGAGGGCCTCGCCTCCCTCGACGACGCCGACCTCCCCCCATAAACCCCTTGGGGAGGCTCATACCGAACCTGCACGAAGGTGGCGAGGGCTGCATTCCGTCCCGCGCTTCCTCACCGCGAGCGTGAGCGAGCGGACCGTCTGGCCGTGGGGTCACGCGGGATCGGTATCAGTCGGAGGACTGGCGCTGGACGACGCAGCATTCGTTGCCGTCAGGGTCCTGGATGACGGTCCAGGTCACGGCGCCGGACTCGGCCGCGTCGATCGTCCGACCTCTGACCGCGCCCAGGCCGACCAGTCGCTCGACCTCGGCCACCATGTCGTCGGCGGTCAGATCGAGATGGACGGGACCGGGACGGCTTCTTGGCGACGGGATGCGCTGAAACGTCAGGCGCGGGAAGCTCCAGTCGTCCGGTGCCAGCAGGATCTCATCCTCGGTTTCGCGGCGCTGGGTGTAGCCGAGGACGGCCGCCCAGAAGTCGGCGAGGCGCCGAGGATCGGTGCTTATGAAGGTCACGTTCCGAATGGCGATCGTCACCGGAGCATCCCAGACGGCGCATGCTCGGCGACGAGGGCGCGCAGGCGCTCCGGCAGGTCCGCCAGCGGCACCATCTCGACCTCCCCGCCGGCGCGGCGCTTCCACTCGACGGCCCGGTCAGCCAGCCCCCGCCGCCCGACCGCCAGCCGCAGCGGCATCCCCAGCAGGTCCGCGTCCTTGAACTTCACCCCGGCCCGGGCGTCGCGGTCGTCGTACAGCACGTCCAGGCCGGCCCCTTCCAGCGCCGCCACGACTTCGTTCGCCAGCTCGGCCAGGGCCGGCTCGCCGCCCAGCGTCAGGACGTGGGCCTGGTATGGCGCGATCGACCACGGCCAGATGATGCCGTCCGCGTCGTGGTGCAGCTCGATCGCCGCCGCCATCACCCGCCCGATCCCGATGCCGTAGCTGCCCATCAGGATCGGCGTCGCCGTGCCCTCGGCCGTCAGGACGTGCGCCCCCAGCGGGTCCGAGTATCGCGTGCCGAGCTTGAAGATGTGCCCCAGCTCCAGCGCCTTGTACAGCTCCAGCCGGCCGTCGCAGCGCGGGCATTGCTCGCCGGCCTGGACCGTCCGGAGGTCCGCCAGCCGCCCGCCGTGCGCCAGGACGTCGCGCTCCACGTCGACGCTGCGCAGGTGGAAGCCGTCCTCGTTCGCGCCGGTCACCATGTTGTCGCGGCCCAGCAGCACCTGGTCCACCAGCACCGGCGCCCGCGTGAACCCCACGGCGCCCAGCGAGCCCGGATGCGCCCCCATAAGCGCCACGACCTCCTCGGTCTGGGCCGGCCGCACGGCGCTCGCCCCGAGCGCCGTCTGGAGCTTCGCCTCGCTCAACGTGTGGTCGCCGCGCACCACAGCCACCACCGGACGGTCGTCGGCGACGTAGACCAGCGTCTTGAGCTGGCGGTCGGCCGGCACGTTGTACGGCGGCTGGGCGAGCGCCTCAATGGTCTGGACGCCCGGCGTCGCGAACCGCCGGCTGCCCGTACCCTCTCCCCCTCTCCCGCTTGCGGGGGCCGTGGGGGTAGGGGGCCCCATGGTAGGGATGATGGGGGCTAGGGGGTGGGGGGTGAACGCCGGCGCCTCAAGCACCCTGGACGTCGCCGTCTCCACGTTCGCCGCGTACCCGCACGCGGGGCACGCCACCACCACGTCCTCGCCGGCCTCCGTCCGGGCCATGAACTCGGCCGAGCCGCTGCCGCCCATCGCCCCCGAGTGCGCCTGCACCATCACCGCCTCGACGCCGCAGCGCCGAAAGATCCGCTCGTACGCCCCGCGCTGCGCCTCGAACGCCCGGTCCAACCCTGCCTGGTCCAGGTCCAGCGTGTAGGCGTCCTTCATCGGGAACTCGCGGACCCTCAGCAGGCCGGACTTCGGGCGCGGCTCGTCGCGGAACTTGGTCTGGATCTGGTACCAGACTTGAGGAAGCTCACGATAGCTCCGCAGCTCGTCGCGGGCCAGCAGGGTGATGATCTCCTCGTGGGTCATGCCCAGGCCGTACTCGCTGCCCCGCCGGTCGGTCAGGCGGAACATCTCGTCGCCCATCACCTCCCAGC
>Ga0075420_100001079_pt1 | contig 22746 bp, 18 predicted proteins | sample SoiMetdeltSBSDD4_FD_75296 | JGI IMG/M metagenome (GOLD analysis project Ga0075420, IMG submission 75296) | Bulk soil microbial communities from a Populus tree surrounding site in Tennessee, USA - Soil MetaG P. deltoides SBSDD4 | ecosystem: Environmental > Terrestrial > Soil > Tree plantation...
GGTACCGGCACCGGCGCCGCGCCGGTCATCGCAAGCCTCGCGACCGAACTCGGGGCGCTCACGATTGCCGTAGTGACCAAGCCGTTCAGATTCGAGGGGCGCAAGCGCGCGCGTCAGGCCGAGGCCGGACTCGAGGCGCTCAGGGAATGCGTGGATACGATCATCACGATTCCGAACGAGGGCCTGCTGTCGATCATCGATCAGAACACCTCGTTCACCGATGCGTTTACTTTGGCCGACGATGTGCTGCGTCAGGCGATTCAGGGCATTTCGGATCTGATTCTCGTTCCTGGTCTCATCAACCTCGACTTCGCCGACGTAAAGACGATCATGTCTGGTATGGGAGTCGCGATGATGGGCACCGGCATGGGCGAAGGCAAAGGCCGGGCGATGGAAGCCGCACAGAGAGCGATCTCGAGTCCGCTCCTCGAGGACAGCTCGGTCAACGGCGCGCGCGGCGTGATCATCAACGTCACCGGCGGACCAGACATGTCGCTGATGGAAATCAACGAAGCATCGTGCGTGATTCAGGAAGCCGCGCACGAGGACGCCAACATCATCTTTGGTGCCGTCGTGGATCCGTCGCTGGTCGGCAAGGTGAAGATCACCGTCATCGCCACCGGCTTCGACAGGCCTTCGGAGCACCTCGTCGCCAGAAGCGCAACGCTGCGGCAGTCGTCGGACGCCGCGATGCAGACCCCTGTAGACATGACGAGCTACGCACAGATGTCTCGGCCGGTTGAGTCGGCCCAGCCCGCCCTCGCGTCGGGGGGAAAGCCCGGTGCCGTGGCCAGGGAAGAAGCGCGCAGGTCGGCCCCTTACGCTTCCTCGCCCGTTCCCCTCAATCGACGCCCGGCGCTGGACTTGGCCATGGCAAGCGGAGTCAGCCAGCCTGGCGCGAGCACCTCACCTGAGGACAACGCCGAGTCGTCTCCCTTCGATATTCCCGCGTTCCTTCGCCGTCAGAACTGAGGCTGTCAGGGCGCGGTGGTACACTAGGAACACCCAGGGCACACGCGAGCGCCGACGAATCAGTCGGAGTTCGCGTACTTGAGTTCGTCCGCCACCGACGCTGAGTGCCAGGCGTCGGGTCGATTCAGCGCCTAATCCCATGACGCAATGGCCTCAGCGTGAGCGTGCTCTCGAGCTTCTCGCGAAGGAAGTGGGATACGTGCGTAAGTCGCACGGTGGCCGGCTTCGCATCGCGCTCGCGTTTCCCAATACCTATTTCGTCGGGATGTCGAACCTCGGCTTCCAGACGATGTACAAGCTGTTCAACGCTGAAGAGGGCATCGTCTGCGAGCGGGTGTTCCTGCCGCCCAAGACTGAACTGGCCGAGCAGATGGCTTCGGGCGCGCCGCTTATGACGCTCGAGTCGCAGACGCTCGTTCGCGACTTCGACATCCTGGCGTTCTCTGTGTCGTTCGAATGGGACTACACGAACGTCGTGACGATGCTGCGACTGGCAGGGCTCGCGCCCAGAGCCACGGCCCGCACTCACCACGATCCACTGGTGATGATTGGCGGCGCCGTCACCTTCGTGAACCCCGAGCCGTTGGCGCTTTTTTCCGACGTGATCGCGGCTGGGGAAGGTGAGGCACTTGTGCCTTCGCTTCTGAAGGCGTTTGATACGGCGTCCGATCGGGAGGAGCTGCTTCGGCTGCTGACTCTCGAGCGCGGGTTCTACATTCCCTCTTTCTACGAGGTTGAGTACGACGAACAGGGCCGCATCGCGGCGTGGGTACCGAAGGCTGGCACGGGCGCGCCGCCCGTCGTCAAGAAGGCGGCGCTCAAGACGACCGATGCGGTCGATCCACCCGCCACGACCATCTTCACGCCGGAAACGGAGTTCGGGTCGCGGTTCCTCGTCGAGGTCGTTCGCGGGTGCGCAAATCTCTGCCGGTTTTGCTGGGCAGGCTACAACTATCTGCCCGTACGCGCTTTCCCGTTCGATCGGATCATGGAACTGGCCGAGCGCGCACGCCCGCACTCGAAGCGCGCGGGACTGGTGTCGATCGCCCTGTGCGACCACCCCCAGATCGAAGACATTCTCACCGGGCTCATGAAGATGGGGTTTTCGATCAGCCCGGCGTCGTTGCGTCTGGATGATCTCACGCCGACCATCCTCAGACTGCTTCGGGAAAGCGGTGAACGCACGGTGACGATTGCCCCGGAGGTCGGCTCGGATCGTCTTCGTCGTGTTATCAACAAGACCGTGACGAACGACGAGATCCTGGCCGCAGCCGAACTGATCTTCGCGGCGGGAATCGAGAACCTCAAGCTGTATTTCATGATTGGGCTTCCGACGGAGACCGACGACGACCTGGTGGCGATTCGTGACCTCACGCTCCAATTGCGAGAGAAGATGCTGGCGCATGCCCGCCATCGCGGTCACATCGGCCGTATCGTCGGCAGCGTCAACCCCCTCGTCCCCAAGCCTGGCACGGCGTATCAATGGCTGGCGATGGAAGACGACAAGTCGATCGACCGGAAGATCAAGCGCCTGCGTGCATTGACGGCCGACATCGACAACGTGTTCTTCAACATCAAGTCCGAGCGGCACTCGTTCTATCAGGCGCTGATGTCGCTCGGCGATCGACGCGTGGCACCGGTGATTGAGGCTGCCGAGCGGAATGGTGGCCAGTGGCGGGCGGCAGTCGCTGAGACCGGCATCGATGCCGATTTCTACGTGTTTCGCGATCGCTCCACTGATCCCGTGCTGCCTTGGGACATCATCGACGGCGGGATGAAGGACAGCTTTTTCCGTACCGAATTCGACAAGGGGCTGCGCGAAGAATGGACGCTGCCGCCGAAACGGCAGAAGGAGAATGCGCGACTTCTCCCCGTCCTCAACTGAGCCGATTTCCCGCAGCGCTCGGACGGCCGTTCTGGTTGGCACGGTCGCGCTTTCTTTTTTCGTCATAGTCATCGTCTCCGGCGGTTTTCTACTTGCCGCCGGGCCCCTGCGTTTGTCAGTTCGCCGCTGGCCCGGCCCGCTCGCGGTATCGCTCGCGAGTTGGGGACTCGGGTACCTCGTGTGCGGCCGGCGAGCCATTGGTGTGGCGGCTGCTGATCTCCTCCCGTTCATCGAACGCCATGCGGTCGCGATCGTTCTGGTGCTGGCCGCGTCCAGTGCCGGAGCCGGTGTGGCCTTCGGCACATACGCGGCGTCCGGCGCGGATGCTGCGGGCTACGTCAGTCAGGCGCGCCTGTTTTCAACCGGCCAGGTCTCGGCTCTCGAGCCCGTCATCGGCCGGGTCGGATGGGAGAACGCCGCGTGGGCCTTTTCGCCATTGGGGTACCGTCCCGGTGTCCACCCTGACGAGCTGGTACCAACCTACCCCCCTGGTTTGCCGCTCGTGATGTCCCCGTTTGCGGCGGCTGATTCGTCGGCCGTCTTTTTCGTCGTGCCACTGCTCGGCGCGCTGGCGGTGTGCGGCGCGTACGCGATCGGCCGGCGTGTCCATTCGGCGGCTGCGGGCGTTGGTGCGGCCACGCTGATGGCGACGAGCCCGATTTTTGTCTTCCAGCTTGTCCAACCAATGAGCGACGTCGCCGTCACCGCCTGGTGGGCTCTCGCGATCGTCTTCGCGATGAGCTCGGCGCCGCAGGCGGCGCTTGCGGCCGGCGCCGCGGCTGGTTTCGCGGTGCTCACCCGTCCAAACCTCATTCCCGTCTGTGCGGTCGTGCTCCTTGTGTTGCTGGCCAACAGACGCTCCCGCGCTGATGTCTTCCGCTTCGCGATTGGCCTTGCGCCAGCGGTCGGCGCCCTTCTGCTCCTTCAGTGGCGGTTGTACGGTTCTCCCTTCGCCTCCGGCTACGGAGATGTCGCGTCGCTGTTCGCCCCGTCGAACGTTCTTCCCAACGCCAACGCCTATGCATGGCGCCTGATACGCGGAGAGTCGGCATCGCTTCTCTTGTTCAGCGTGGCGATCGTCGTCCTCACCGTCGCCCGGGTCCGCTCGCAATCGAGGTCCTCCGCGCGACTGGGACCAGCGGTCGGTCTCGGAACCCTCGGCGCTGTCGTGGTGCTTGCGTGTTATCTGCCTTATGGGCAGTTCAGCGAGTGGTTCTATCTCCGGTTTCTGCTTCCCTCATTTCCAGTGGCGTTCGTCCTTGTCTCCGCCGTGACAGTGAGCGCACTGGCGTACCTTCCTGCCCCAGCCAGGGGAGTCGCGTTCGTCGTCGCGTTTACACTCGTCGCGAGCTTCAATATCGGCATCGCGGGGCGCGAGCAGGCGTTTCACCTGCGCGACTTCGAAGCGCGCTACCGGCTCGCGGGTCGCTACCTGGCCGCTTCGCTCCCGTCGAACGCGGTCATCGTGTCATCGCAGCAGAGCGCGAGCGCGCGTTACTACACACAGCGTCCAGTCGTCCGCTGGGATCTCCTCACCACCGACCTCGACGCGGTTGCGAGGGATCTCAAGTCTTCCGGGCACGCAGTCGTGCTTCTCGTGGAGGACTGGGAAGTGCCTGCTCTTCGCGCGCGATTTCCATCCTCCGCCACTGCGAGGCTCGACTGGACGCCTCGCGCAGAGGTGCTTGGCACCACGCGTGTCGGCATCTTCGACATTGCCGACATCGCGCCTGTCGACACCTCGGCCGCTACCTCTCGTTCAGGCGGCAGGCCTGACCGGCTATCCTTTGGCCCAGTCGTCGACCCGGACCCGCGGCAACCGCCGCCTCCCTGGCCAGAGCGCTGAGCAGGCCGTTCGCTCCACAAAAGCCACGCTGCACGCGTTTCAAGGACGTCAGGTCATCGCTGCGTTCATCTCGTGCTCTGTGTACGCCTGCAGAATCAGCTCACGCACCTTTTCCTGGGACGTGGCGTCCGTTACCGGACGAAGCAGCGCGAAGCTGCGCCGCTCGCCGTTGACCTGGTACTGACGCGCGGGGAACGTGACGTTGCGGCCGTTGCCGGTTCGACGTTCCCAGACACCGAAGCCGATCAGCTTCAGGCCGTCGAGGGCGCCTTCCGTGAAATGCAGTTCCGCGTCAGCGAGCTTTCCCGGCGGATTGCTCTTGTCGTTGAGTGTGATTTTGACGACCACGATGGCCTCCTTCTCGCGTGACTGCTGGGGCGCGTCACGTGATGTATGCGGAAACAGGAGGCAAGGTTCTGGCCGGGTACACCATGCAGGGACTGTCGCGACAACCGAATGAGGCGATAGAACTTAGAGCGCGCGGCGGGTTGCGTGCGTCGAGCGCCTCACAGAAGGCGTAAACGTGGGTTGGCGCCGCAACGACTCCTGTCAGTCCTTGACGAGGAGTACGTGGGCGATCGCAAGGTGCTCGGAGTGCGTCAGGGTCAGCAGTGAACTCGTTGCACCCAAGGCAAGGAAGCGAGTTGCCGCTCCGCCGTGAAAGGCCAGGCTCGGAGGGCCATGACGCCGGACCACCTCTATGCCCGTCCAGTAGACACCGCGCGAGTGACCCGTGCCGAGCGCCTTCATGGCCGCTTCCTTCGCGGCAAATCGTGCGGCGAAGGATGAGACGGCGTCCCGCTTCCGACGGCAGTACGCTACCTCTCCCTCGGTGAACACACGATGGATGAAGCGATCGCCATAGCGCTCGATGGTGTCCTTGATGCGTTCGATGTCGGTGGCGTCGATGCCGGTGCCGATGATGGTCACGCGTCCAGCGCTCTGGTCGGGCCGTCGAGGAGAGGCATGGTGAAGGATACTGGCAACGTTGCCTTTTGCGCGATATCCACGCCACCATAGTGCGGCATGACCTCGTTGCCAGACGTTCAGGACACGTTTGAGTGGTTCGAACAGCCCTGGGGTCCAGCTCTGGCCTGCCGGGCGCTTGGCGATGTCGCCCGTCACATGTTCACCACCCGTTCTCTGCAGTTGTCGAGCATGGACAGTTGGATGGCGGTAGCGTTGAGCATGGGTGTCGCAGCCGGGAGTGTATTCCGGCTGAAGCAAGTGCACGGGGCATCGGTCGTCCTGGTGCCGAAGGGAGAACGGACGCCGCCGTGGGAACCCGCGGACGGCGACGCGTTGATCAGCGACGACCCTTCCGTCGCCCTGGTCGTAAGAGCCGCCGACTGCGCACCGATCCTGCTCGCCGACAGGGAAACCGGCGCGGTGGGGGCGGTCCATGCCGGCTGGCGGGGCACTGCGGCGGGCATCGTTGGAGCTGCTGCGACCGCGATGCAGAATGCGTTTGGCACGAGGCCGGCCAACCTGGTCGCGGCCATCGGACCTGCGATTGCCAGTTGCTGTTATGACGTCGGGCCCGAGCTGGTGGACAACTTCGCAGCCCATGGGCACGCGCGCCATCTGATCGATCGCTGGTTTCTCTCACCACCGCCGCGGCGCGGCGAACATACCCGGTCGCAGCTACGGCTCGACCTTGCCGGTGCCAACCGAGATCAACTCGTGCTGGCTGGAGTTCCGGTGGAGCACATCCACGTGTCCGGGTTGTGCACTGCCGTCCATCTCGACGTGCTCACGTCGTTTCGAGCCGAAAAGGAGCGCGCCGGCCGGCTTGCCGGCGTGATTCGCCCAAGCAGTGCCAAAGCGTCGTAGGCAGTCAAGGAACAGGGCGTCGTGAATTCCCGGCTCAAATCGTTGGAACCCTATCCGTTCGAACGGCTGCGCACACTGCTCGCCGGTGTGCAGCCGGCGGCATTTGCGCCGATCCGGTTGTCACTGGGCGAGCCGCAACATCCCACTCCCGCGTTGGTACGGGACGCACTGACCGCACACCTCGATGGACTCTCGACCTATCCGTTGACCGCCGGCAGCGACCGCCTTCGGGGGGCGATTGCGAATTGGTTCACGCGGCGCTACGGGCTGGACCCTCTCGACCCGGCCACGGAGGTCCTCCCTGTCAATGGCTCCCGCGAAGCATTGTTTGCCTTTGCTCAATGCGTCGTGGACGGTTCTCGTCCGGATGCTCTCGTCGCGTGTCCCAATCCCTTCTACCAGATCTATGAAGGTGCGGCGCTGCTTGCCGGCGCGCGCCCGATTTTTCTAAACCAGACGCCGGAGAACCGCTTCCGCCTCGATCTCGACTCGCTCTCATCAGCCGAGTGGTCGCGAGTGCAGTTGCTGTATGTGTGCTCGCCCGGGAATCCGACCGGGCGCGTGCTGGACCTTGACGGCTGGCGGGCGCTCTTTGGACAGGCTGATCGCTACGGGTTTGTGATCGCCTCTGACGAGTGCTACTCGGAGATCTATTTCGACGAGGCGACGCCGCCGCTCGGGATTCTCGGGGCCGCGCGCACATTGGGTCGTTCCGACTACCGCGGTCTCGTGGCGTTTACGAGCCTTTCCAAACGCTCGAACGTACCGGGCCTTCGTTCAGGTGCCGTTGCTGGCGATGCCTCCATCCTGAAGCAGTTCCTGCGGTATCGCACGTATCATGGTTGCGCGATGAGTCCCGCGGTGCAGGAAGCAAGTATCGCGGCCTGGGAAGACGAGGCGCACGTGCGTGACAACCGCGTTCTCTATCGCGAGAAGTTCGACGCGCTGGTCCCGTTGCTCTCCCCGGTGCTCGATGCGCCGAGACCCGAAGCCGGGTTCTATCTATGGGCCCGCGTTCCGGCAGCTTGGCATCGCGACGATGAGCGTTTTACGAGAGATCTGGTGGAGCGCGCGAACGTCACCGTGCTCCCGGGACGTTACCTGGCTCGTGACGCACATGGCAGTAATCCCGGCGCCGGCCATGTTCGCATCGCGCTCGTAGCGCCACTCGCGGAGTGCGTGGAAGCCGCTCGCCGAATCATCGCCTGTTGTGGAGAGCCATCCGTATCCGTAGGAGTCCATGTCACAGAATCCCCTTGAGTCGATCATCGACGCAGCCTTTGAGCGTCGCGCGGAAATTGCTCCAAAATCTGTCGAGCCCGAGATCCTGAGTGCCATCGAACAGGTGATCTCGGACCTGGACACCGGTCGTCTGCGAGTGGCCGAGAAGATTGACGGCACCTGGCTTACGCATCAGTGGATAAAGAAGGCGGTGCTCCTGTACTTCCGCACCCATGAGAACCAGGTCATCGGAAGCGGGGAAGCGCGCTACTTCGACAAGGTGCCGCTCAAATTCGATGCGTACTCCGAGGCGGACTTCCGCGCCGGCGGGTTCCGCGTGGTTCCTCCGGCGGTGGCGCGTCGCGGAGCGTACATCGCGCCCAACGCGATCCTCATGCCGTCCTACGTCAACATTGGCGCCTACGTCGATGAGGGAACGATGGTGGACACGTGGGTGACGGTGGGTTCCTGCGCACAGATCGGGAAGAACGTGCACTTGTCGGGCGGCGTTGGCATAGGCGGTGTGCTCGAGCCGCTGCAGGCAAACCCCACGATCATCGAAGACAACTGCTTCATCGGCGCCAGGTCCGAAATCGTCGAGGGCGTCGTTATCGAAGCACACTCCGTCATATCGATGGGCGTGTTCATCGGCCAGAGCACCAAGATCTACGACCGTGCGACAGGCCAGATCCTCTACGGGCGCGTCCCGTCGGGTTCGGTCGTCGTCCCTGGCGCGTTGCCCGCGTCAGACGGTACGCACACCCTGGCGTGTGCCGTGATCGTCAAGCGCGTGGACGCGCAGACCCGCGCCAAGACATCTCTCAACGATTTGCTTCGCGACTGAAATGACGGATCCCACCGTTCACGAGTCAACGCTGGCACTCGCCAAGGACCTGCTCTCACGCCGGTCGCTCACGCCAGACGATGGCGGATGTGTGGAAGTGCTGGCGGCTCGGCTGCGAGCGCTCGGGTTCGTGTGCGAGCGGATGGATCGCAACGGTGTGAGCAACTTGTGGGCCCGTCGTGGAGTCGTGGCGCCCCTCGTGTGCTTCGCTGGTCACGTCGACGTGGTGCCGTCGGGTCCTGTCGAACAGTGGACGAGCGATCCGTTTACACCGACCGAGCGCGAGGGCGACCTGTTCGCGCGCGGTGCGGTGGACATGAAGGGCCCGCTGGCGGCTGCGACCACAGCCATTGAACGCGTCGTAACACGGCATCGGGATCATGCCGGGTCCATCGCGCTGCTCCTCACGTCGGACGAAGAGGGCGCCGCCGTGGACGGTACGGTTGTTGTGGTGGATGCGCTCAAGGCGCGAGGAGAAGTCATCGACCAGTGCCTTGTTGTCGAGTCCACATCCACCGAACGACTTGGGGATGGGATCCGGAACGGACGACGTGGGTCTCTCAATGGCGCGCTCACCGTTCGCGGACAGCAGTGCCACATCGCATATCCTCACCTTGGCCGCAACCCGGTGCACCTGGCGGCGCCCGCGCTCGCCGAGCTTGCGGCGACGCAGTGGGACACGGGGAACGAGTATTTCCCTCCGACCAGCTTTCAGATTTCAAATATCCACGCCGGCACGGGCGCCAACAACGTGATACCCGGCGCGATGAACGTCCTCTTCAATTTCAGGTTCGCACCCGTCTCGACGGTTGATGCGCTCAAGTCCCGGGTGGTCGAGATACTGGATCGTCACAATCTCGACTACGCCCTTGAGTGGAGCGTTTCTGGCCTGCCGTTCCTGACGCCGCGAGGTCCACTGGTTGCGGTGGTGTCGGAGGCGATCCGGTCGGTAACGGGGATGTCACCGGAACTCTCGACGGGAGGCGGCACGTCGGATGCGCGCTTCATCGCGGCCATCGCCCGGGAGGTTCTGGAATTCGGGCCGGTCAACGAATCGATGCACAAGGTGAACGAGCACATCCGTATCGCCGACCTCGAACCGCTCTCGCGTATCTACGAACACACCCTCGAGCGCCTACTGGGACTCGCACCCCTCCCATGATTCGCCGGGCAGCGCTCATCGTCGCTGCCTATGCGGCGCTGACCCTTGTTGTGAGTTGGCCTTACGTCAACTACCGGCAATTCGGATCCGCCAGCTACGGGGGGGACGCGCGACTCGTCATCTGGACGCTCGCCTGGGACAATCACGCGGTCTTGTCCGGGCTTCCGCTCTTTCAATCAAACCTGTTCTTTCCCGCGGCGGAGTCACTCCGTTACAACGAACATCTATTTGGCGTGAGTCTGTTCACGCTGCCATGGACCGCCGCGGGAGCATCGCCCGTCCTTGCGTACAGCGCCACATGGTGGCTGGCGTGGCTCCTCAACGGAATCACTGCGTTTACACTCCTGCGGCGGTATGTGCGTGACCCGTATGCGGCGTTTGTTGGCAGCCTCGCATTTGTGTGCTCGTTCTACGTGATGCTCCACGCCCACGGGCATCTCCACCTGATCTGGTTGTGGCCGTTGCCGCTCTCGATGCTCCTGCTCGAGCGATGGTTTGACGATTCTCGGTTGTGGCGGCTGGTGCTCTGGACCTGTGTCTTCGTTCTGGGTGCGCTGACCTCGTGGTACGTCGCCGTCATGATGCTCATCGTGAACGGGTTGGCGGGCCTGACGCTCCTGTTCTCTCCCGACGCCGATCGGTACGTAGGCCGAGCCTTCCGATCCGACCGGTACGTAGGCCGGGTCTTTAGACCCGGCGTGAGCCAAAACGCAGGCGCGGTCTTCAGACCCGGCGTGCGCCAACTGATTCAACTTGCCGCCGCAGGGCTGATCGTGGCCGTCGCGCTGTTCCCCTTCGCCAGACACTACGTCGGGCTGCAGGCTACACCGGGAGAGGCGGTCGCCAACTCGGCGACGCTTGGGTCGTACCTCGTGCCGCCAGCGAACACGCTGGTTGGACGCTGGTGGCTGGCGCACATCGATCGAGGGCCTGGACCGATCTGGGGCGAGCAGACGCTTTTCGCCGGCTGGGTCGCCCTCACGCTCGCCGTAGTTGGCTTCATCGCGATCGTCCGCGGCCGCCATGTTCCTCGCAGAGCGTGGGTGTTTCCCGCCCTTGCGCTCGTGGGCTTCCTCGTCTCGCTTGGACCGTCACCCGCCCTTCTCGGTGGCTCCACCTTCGCCCCGTTTGCGTGGCTCTCTGCTTTGCCGGGCTTCGAGGGCATGAGGGCTCCGGCCCGATTCGGAATTGTGCTGATGCTTGGTGTTTCGGGACTCGCCGCGATCGGCGCTTCCGCCCTCGTTCGGGCGTGGGTTCCACGAACGCCGGCGCTTCTTCTGGCGGTCGTGCCACTGATGCTTGCTGAATGGTTCGTTGTTGGATTTCCGGCCGGAAAGCCGAGCCCGTATCCCGTTCCCGCAATCTACCAGAGCGCCGAGCTACGTTCGGCGAACGCGCTCGTATCGCTGCCCGAGTATTTCGGAACACCGGAGTGGGTGTTTGGCGGGGACTACCTGTACTACTCGATGTCTCATTGGCGCCCGATTGTGAACGGGTTCGGTCGGACCACGCCCGATGGTTATGCCGATCTCGTGGCGCAGGTGCGGGACTTTCCGCATCGGGCTGCCGAGCTACGTGGGCTCGGAGTGCAATACGTTGTGGTGCACGCGGAACGCTATCCCAATCACGGCCACGACATCCTGGCCGCCGCACGCGCAAGTGCCGGCTGTCATCTCGTGCGCCAGGTGGGAGACGACTACCTCTTCGCGCTGGTCGGCAACTGATGTTCGGCGGGTCTGAAGACCCGCCCTGCGTGCGATCCGGTACTACCATCCGGCGGGTCTGAAGACCCGCCCCACGTACGATCCGGCACTGCTACGTACGATCCGTACTGCCATCCGGCGGGTCTGAAGACCCGCCCTACGTACGATCCGGTACGTAGGCCGGGTCTTTAGACCCGGCTGACGACCGGAACCGTTATCGCAGTCGCCCGCGTGACGCGAGGCGCCATGGAAGCTTCGCGGATTCAACGAGCGTGAGCGCTGAAAGCTTCGACACTCCCTGCCGACGCTCGACGAATGTAATCGGGACCTCCGCGATTCGCGAGCCGCGTGAGGCAGTCTCCCACGCCAGTTCTACGAGGAACGCGTAGCTGTCGGACAGAATCCGGTCGAATGGAATCTGCTCCAGCGCTTCGCGGCGCCAGCACCTGAAGCCGCTGGTGCCGTCTCTGATGCCGAGTCCGGTGATTGCGCGGATGTATCGATTCGCGAATGCACTGAGCAGCCGTCTGTGCAACGGCCAGTTCCTGATTCGACCACCTGCGACGTAGCGCGACCCAATCACCAGATCGGCGTGCTCCGCGGCGGCAAGCAGGCGCGGTAGATCGGCAGGGCTGTGCGAGAGGTCGGCATCCATCTGGCACACGAGCGGCACGCCGGTCGTAAGCGCGTGTCTCAATCCGTCGATGTACGACAGCCCGAGTCCTGGACGTCCGGTCCGGTGGAGCACGGAGATCCTGTCTGGATGCTCCCTCGCCAGCGCATCAGCCACGTTCCCGGTTCCGTCCGGCGAGCCATCGTCAACGACGAGTACTGAGAGAGAAGGGATTTGGAGGAGGCCGTCGATGAGCACCGGGAGGTTGTCGCGCTCATTGAAGGTTGGGACGACCACGAGCGCAGGCTTCGCGCCGGACACGGTTACGTTACGGCCGCTTCGTCCATCGCTTCATTGGCGAGGCGGTCGGCGTCCTTGTTGAACTCGCGACGAACATGTTCGAACTGCACGCGGCCGATCTCACGCACCAGGCCCTTCGCGCGTTCAAAGAGAGGCTGAAGCCCGGCGTTCTTCACCCGGTATTCGCCCCGCATCTGCTTGACCAGGAGCTCGGAGTCCGACTTGATATGAAGCTGCGAGATGTGGTTCGCGATGGCCCAGTCGAGCGCGGCCAGGAGGCCACTGTACTCGGCGACGTTGTTGGTGGCGCTTGGCAGTGCACCTTTCAGGTCGATGATCTCACCACCATGCTGGACGCGAACGCCGTACCCGGCGGGACCAGGATTTCCTCGAGATCCCCCGTCAATGTTCGCCGTGGCCGAACCGTCGCCTGACGGACCAAAGAGCGAGGCTTGATTCACGGCGCGTGAACGACAGGGTGTTCAACAGGCGGCGGAGGCGGAATGTAGTACAGGATGCGCTGGCAGCTATCGCACTGGATGATCTGGTCGTTCTGTCGCACGAGCTGGAACACCTGCGGGCGGAGGCGCACGTGACAGACCGAGCAGAGGCCGTCGCGCGTGGCCGGACACATGGCCACGCCCTTGCGTCCCCGTGCAACCTGTTCGAACACCGCCTTTGTCCGTGGGTCGATCTGGGAGATGACGCCGCCGCGCGCATCGAGGGCCTGCTGCAGAGCGGTCTCGAGCTGAGCCAATTCCTGGACCAGCACCTTCTTTTCGGCGTCGGTCTCCTTGCGTAGTGCGACCAGCGCCCCTTCGGCGTCCTTGATCTCCAGTGCGATGGCGTCGGATTCCATCATCCGCTCGAGCACCTTTTCCTCGGCCACGCCCAATTCTTTCTGCGCGGTCTCGATTTCGTGCTGCATTGCGGTGAACTCACGGTTGGTTTTGACCGCCGCGAGCTGGTCCTTGAACTTGGTCAAGCGTCCTTGAAAGACCGAAGCGCTCTTCTCGGCCTCGCTGCGCGCGGCATGACTGTCCTTGAGCCGTTGCTTGACGTCCTCGAGAGTACGGGTGGCCCCGGCGACGCGTTCGTCGATGTCGGCAAGGCGTTGAGGGTGGGCGGCGATGCGGGCGCGGGCGTCCGCGATCGTCGAGTCAACTTGCTGAAGCTGGATCAGGCGTTCGAGATCAGGGGACATCAACAGCGCCGCCTGTAAAAACCCCGGACCCAAAACCCACATCCCAATCTCGTTGGGAGTGTCGCTCGGGAATCCCGGATTTGGTCATAGAGCATAGATTGAATGGGCCCGCCTGGATTCGAACCAGGGACCAACCGATTATGAGCCGGCCGCTCTAACCGCTGAGCTACGGGCCCGCCTTCGCCGCCGCGCGGCTACGGCGGGGCAGGCCCCCGCCGACTTGCTACGTCCGTCCTTCAAGAAACGCCTTGAGTTTACGCGACCGCGACGGGTGGCGCAGCTTGCGCAACGCCTTGGCCTCAATCTGACGGATGCGCTCGCGTGTGACCGCGAAGTTCTGCCCGACTTCCTCGAGTGTGTGCTCGCTGCCGTCGCCAACGCCAAAGCGCATCTTGATGACCTTCTCTTCGCGCGGCGTCAGCGTCTTGAGCACGGCCTCGGTCTGTTCCTTGAGGTTCAGATTGATCACCGCCTCGGCCGGAGACACGATGTTCCGGTCTTCGATGAAATCGCCAAGATGCGAATCTTCCTCTTCGCCGATCGGCGTTTCCAGGGAAATGGGCTCCTGCGCGATCTTGAGCACTTTGCGGACCTTGGCGACGGGGATGTCCATCCGCTTTGCGATTTCCTCGGACGTTGGTTCGCGGCCGAGTTCCTGCACGAGGGCTCGTGACGTGCGAATGAGCTTGTTGATCGTCTCGATCATGTGGACCGGGATGCGAATCGTGCGCGCCTGGTCGGCGATCGCACGCGTAATCGCCTGGCGGATCCACCACGTGGCGTAGGTCGAGAACTTGTAGCCGCGACGGTACTCGAACTTGTCCACCGCCTTCATGAGACCGATGTTGCCTTCCTGAATCAGGTCGAGGAACTGCAGTCCACGGTTCGTGTACTTCTTGGCGATCGAGACGACGAGGCGGAGGTTGGCTTCCACCAGCTCCTTTTTCGCCTGCTCGGCCTGGGCTTCACCGCGCGTGATGACCTCAATCGTCCGCCGCAGGCGATCGGTCGTTTCCTCGAGCTCGTCGGTCATCCCCTTGATGTGGAAGCGGATGTCCTTGAGCTTCTTCTGGAGGTTCTTCTTCTCGTCTTCCTTGAGGCGGGGCCCCCGAAGTTTGAGCTTCGGGTTGAGCATCCGGTCGATGCCGTCGGCCTCGCGCTGGACACGCTGGACCGCGTCCACCGCGTCCTTCACCTCGTCGATGAGGCGACGCTTGATCGTCTCGGTGAACTCGATCTCCCGAATGCGGCGCGAGACCTCGATCCGTGCACGAAGGGTCTTCCAGCGGGCCCTCCGGTACTTCTTGCGGTCCTTCGTCTTCGGGATCAGCTCGAGCTTTTCGGCGAGCTTCGAGTAGCCGCCTCGCGCCTTGCGGACTTCCTCGATCTGGCCGAGCACTTCTTCTTTGCGCTCGTCAATCACCTCTTCGGTGATTTCCTCGTCGCTGAAGGTCACAAGCTCGCGAATCGTTCGCTCACCGGCGCGGAGCTGATCGCCGGTGATCAGGATGCGCTTGGCAATCGTGGGAGTACGGGAAATCGACTTGATGACCGCCAGCTTGCCGCGCTCGATGCGCTTGGCAATCGCGACCTCGCCTTCGCGCGTGAGCAGCGGCACGGTGCCCATCTCACGCAGGTACATACGGACGGGGTCGTTGGTCTTGTCGAGCGCGCCCGGCGTCAGGTCGAGCTCGGGACCGTCTTCGTTACCGTCGCGATCGAAATCCTTGTCGCCACGGTACGCCTTGTCCGAATCGACGACCTCGATGCCGGCGCTGCCGAACGCGTTGAACAGCTCATCAAGATCTTCGGACGAGGTGATCTCGGACGGCAGGAGTTCATTTACCTCGTCGTACAGGAGGTATCCCTTTTCCTTACCGACCGTTATCAGTTGGCGTACTTCGTCGTAGCGTTCTTCAATCGACAAGGTCATTCCTCCGCTGTCACTCTTAGTTCGGACCTTTCAGGTCCGAGCCGACGAGGCCCTGTATAAGTCGTCCCAAATCGCCATTGAGGGCGAGCAGTCGGTCCATCTCCGGGTTGTGACCGTCGCCGCTCCGTTGCAACTGCGCGATCGCCCGTTGAATTTCAGCCCGTTCCCGCTCATATCGGCCCCGGCGTATCTCCCGCACGCACCAGTCGAGGTCCAGCGCTGGCGGCTCCGGCTCGGCGGCCACACCGGTCACGAGCTGGGCGTCTGCAGTACTTAGACGCTCGAAAAGCATAGATGGCGAGAACTCCCTATCTTCGTTCAGTTGGCGCGCGAGATCCAGCACTGAACGCGCAGAAAATCCACGCAGGTCGTCGTTCGTCAATGCCGCAAGCGCCTGGCCAACTTCATCCGGACGGTGAACGAGCCACCAAATCAGCGCCTTCTCCGCCTTGGTCACCTGTCCGAGCGCCGGCAACTGACTGCTGCTCGGTCCAGCCGACCGCTGGGTCACCACTTTCGTAATCCGTGGCCAGACAGCGGCTTCCGACACGCCGGCTCTGGCCGCCACTTCCTTTACGAACAATTCCTGGCGTGTCCGGTCGGGAATGCGGTTCACGATAGGCAGCGCTTCGTCGACAAAACGGGCCCGTTCTTCCGGGACGTTGAGGTCATGCCGCCGGGCTGTCTCTGACAGCAAATACTCGAGATAGGGGGTAGATCGTTTCAGTTCAGCAAGGTAGGCCTGTCCACCTTGACGCCGAACGAAGGTATCAGGATCCCCGCCCTCTGGCAGGGTGACGACGTTGACCTCAAATCCCTCCGTTACCAGCATTTCGCAAGACTTCGCCGCGGCACCCTGGCCGGCGGCGTCGGGGTCGAAACTGAGGATGACCTTCCCGCAGAAACGGCGCAAATACTGGCCCTGCTGGGGTGTCAACGCGGTGCCGCACGAGGCCACCACTGCTTGAAACCCGGATTGGTAGACCTGGGCGAAGTCAAAATAACCCTCTACCAGCACGGCGAATCCCCCTTGCCGGATGGCGGCCTTGCTCAGATTCAGGCCATAGAGGGTTCGACCTTTCGAATAGATGGGCGTCTCCGGCGAGTTCAAGTACTTCGGTTGCTGCCCCTCATCCACGGATCGTCCGCCAAAAGCGATAACCGAACCGGTATCCCGGGCGATCGGAATCATCAGACGGTTACGGAAGCGGTCGACCGTCGTGCCATCTTCCCTTTGAACAACAAGGCCGGCGCGCAGTTGGAGGGCCGCCGAGAACCCCGCCTTTGTCAATGCCTGCTTCAACGAATCCCGACCGGCCGGCGCAAACCCGAGGCCCAGCGCCTCTGCCGTGGTCGGCGTGATACGTCGATCGTCCAGTTGCTGGCGGATACGCGCACCGGCGGGCGAAGCAAGTTGCTGGCGGAACCACGCCGCGGCCACTTCATGAATCTTGAGCAGACCCTCGCGTTCGGCGGTGCTCGCGCGCTGTTCGTCGGTTGCCTGTTCCGGCTCGGGAAGAGAGATGCCGAACCGCTGGGCGAGCAGCTTGACGGCGTCCACGAAACTCACCTTGTCGTGCAGCTCGAGAAATTTGATCACGTCTCCGCCGGCACCGCACCCGAAGCAGTGAAAGAAGCCCCGGTCGCGGTTGACGTGGAATGAAGGCGTCTTCTCGCCGTGAAACGGGCACAGGCCCTTGTACGTGGCCCCAGTCTTCTTCAGTTGGACGTAGTCCTGAATCACCACCACGATGTCCGCCTGGTGCTTCAGTTCTTCGACGAAATGCGCGGGGAAGAGGGCCAAGGGTTAGGGGTTAGGGGTTAGCAAAGCTCAGTCCTTCAGCTCGACCACGGTGGCTCCGCCGCCGCCCTGGTTCTGTGGGGCGAGTTCGAAGCTTGCGACAAGCGGATGTCCACGCAGAAACTCCGCGATGGCCCTTCGCAGTTGCCCGGTGCCGTGCCCGTGAACGATGCGGAGTGAACGCTGATCGGACACCGTTGCTTCGTCCAGAAACCGTTCGGCTCGCGTCAATGCTTCGTCCACCGTACAGCCAATCACATTCAGTTCCGATTGAGACGACTCGCGGGGTTGCAGGTCCAGGTTGACCGTGATCTTCGCACTCGAGCCGCCTCCGACAACGCGCAACTCCGACACACGCGCGCGCAGACGCTTCCCGCGGACGTCGACTTCGGCCTGGCTACCGTGCACGTCAATGACGATGCCCTCGAGGCCTAGCGCTCCCACCAGCACACGCGCGCCGGCCACGACTGACGATCCCTCGAGAAAAGCCGGTTCGCTTGCGTGTGGTTCGACGGAGGTCGAGTGCTTCAGACGGGCCACGACTTCGTCCACGGCGTTACGTGCACGTCCGCGTACCGCTCCCGTGTCGCCGGTGGTGATGGCTGGACGCAGGCGAGGTCCGTCACGGAGCTGCCGTGCCGCGGTCTCGGCGAGTTCTGCGGATTTGGCCTTCAGGTCTTCGATGATCCTGTCGATTTCCTTGCGCGCTTCCTTGACCTGGTCGTCAACCTTCGCGCTGACTCGACGGCGGTGACTCTCCTCGCGTTCAGTGACCGACTCTTCGCGACCCCGCAGGCGCTTCTCCCCTTCGGCTACCGCGGCACGTTCCTTGTGGAGGATCCGGCGCTCGCCCTCGAGCCTCCGCAGGTCATCGTCCATGCGGGAAAGATGATCGGCCAGTTGCTTCTGTTCTTCGCTCAGGTTGTTCCTCGCGGCCGCAATGACCGAGGCCGGCATGCCCAGCCTGGCCGCGATCTCAATCGCCAGACTGCGACCGGCTGTTCCGTAGAGCAAACGATAAGTGGGGGCGAAATTCTCTGGACTGAAGCCAAACGCTGCGCCCACGACGCCTTCGGTGATCGTTGCGTACGACTTGAGCGCATCGTAGTGAGTCGTCGCAACCAGGTGCGCTCCCCGCTGCCGAAAGTGGTCGATTACGGCTATGCCGAGCGCTCCGCCTTCCGCCGGGTCCGTGCCCGCACCAACCTCGTCGAGTAAGACGAGCGCCGGCAGGGCCAGGTTGCGATCCATCGACACCACATTGGTGATGTGTGCGGAGAAGGTGCTGAGGCTGGCGGCAATGGACTGGTCGTCCCCGATGTCGGCGAACACCGAGCCGAACACCGGCAATCGGGAACCATGCTCGACGGGGATATGCAGACCGGCCTGTGCCATCAGCGCAAGGAGTCCGGCCGTCTTGAGCGCGACGGTCTTGCCGCCCGTATTCGGGCCAGCAATAACCAGTATACGAGTTGGCGGGATGAGCAGAATGTCCACGGGCACCACACCGCCCCGGCCCTGAAGCACCAGCAGTGGGTGACGAGCCCCGCGCAACTCGAAGGTGCCGTCGGTGCTGATCTCAGCTTCGATGCCCTGCAGCTTCTCTGAGAGGCGGGCTCTCGCCTGGATCGTGTCGAGCTCAGTGGCGACGGCGGTCGTTGCGCTGACCTCAGGCGCTCTCAGCCGAAACGCATCTGTGAGCGCAAGCAGGATGCGGCGAACCTCTTCAGCCTCATCTTCTTCGAGTGAGACGATGTCGTTGTTGATCTCGACGGTGCCAAGCGGCTCGAGATAAAGGCTGGCGCCGCTGGCGGACGTGCCATGCACAATGCCCGGAATCGCCCCACGGTGTTCGGCGCGTACCACGAGGACGTAACGGCCATTCCGGTCGGTGACGACCTGATCCTGCAGATACTTCGCGGTCTCGCGCCCGCGAATGAACGATTCAAGCGTGCTGCGCAGCCGTCCCCGCTGAGCGCGCAGACGATTGCGAATCGAACTGAGTGCCGGCGTGGCATTGTCGGCAACGTCGCCTGACGAATCAATCTTCCTGCGGACGTCCGCCACCTCTGATTTGAACGACGCAACTGGGCCGACGACACGTTCGAGGATAGGGAACTGGCCGGTACTGGCTCGAAGGACGGTCCGACACTGCTCGACTGACTCCAGATAGTCGGACAGCGCGAGCAGATGCGCCGGCTCGAGCGCTCGGCCTTCGACGCCCAGTCCACCGAGGATGTCGTCAAGCTCGGACGGGGCGCGGAGGGGGAAACCCGGGTGACCGGTGAGGAACCGGACCCCTTCGCTCGTCGCGCGCTGGGCGGTCACAACGGCGGAGGTGGTCGTCAAGGGCGCGATCGCACCAAGTGCCCGGCGTCCTGGCGGCGTAACCGCCAGGGTCTCGAGCACCGAAACTACACGCGCGAATTCGAGGGCGCGAAGCGCGCCGGCATTGATTGGAGCCACGGGAAGGGCGCTGAAAAGCGGTGCCGATCAGGGTACACGATCACCGCGTGCATCTGTCCGCCGGGTCTAAAGACCCGGCCTACGTACGAAGGAGCGAGTGTGTACGCAAGGCGCGTCTTCAGACCCGCTGGTGTGCGTAGGCCGGGGTCTTTAGACCCGGCGGGCCCCGCCGTCCTCGGGATGCTCCTCGACGAAGGGCTCGCAGACACGACCGAGCGTCGTCCGGCCGTGGCGTGTTGCCAGCCTCAGCAGGCGCAGGAATATCTGAGCCGTCAGGAATGCATCGCCGCTCGCGGTGTGCCGATCGTGCGGAATGACACCGAACATGTCGCAGAGGGCGTCCAGCGTGAAGTGGCGAATCGGCGGGCGGCCTGCAAATGCCCCGTCTCGTTCAAGATGCAGCGTCAGATCCATCGTGTCGAGGCTTCGGTTCATCGTGCGGAAACCCCAGCCACGCTCATAACCGGCGTCGAGTGCCCCGATGTCGTGGCCAATGTGGTGCCCGACAATGACGCCGTCGCCAAGATAGTCGAGGAAGCGTGCTAAAGCGTCCTCTTCCTGCAGCCCCCCACGAGCTTCGTCGCGAGTGATGCCATGCACGGTTACCGCACTCGTATTTTCCGTAACCGCGATCAACGCGTCGAAGGAATCCTCCAGCAGGATCGCGTGTGCGCAGACAGCCACCGCGCCGATCGTAATGATCCGGTCGGTACGCGAATCGAGTCCGGTGGTCTCCGAGTCGAGCACGACGAAGCGTACTCGGTCCACCGGAGTGTCGTCGGTCCAGGTGACATCGAAACGTCTCTGGTAGCGTTCGACGATCGCTCGCTCCGTCATAAGCTGTCGACCCAGGGCGAGTTGCCCGTGAACTCGAGCAGTCGAAGGATCGAGCGGAAACCGCTCTTCAAAACGTGTCGGTCGTGACGGCTCAGCAGGGCCGGCGGCAGCTCGGAGCCGGTGGTGTCCTGGTCGATTCCGATGCGCGCCTGTTGCCACCGCAATATCCGCAGCGTTTTTGAGGCTTCGCGGAAGATTGCTTCGTGATCCGGCAGCAGAGTCCGCGCGTAAGCGAAGCGTTCAAGCGTGGATGTGCCGAGTACCTTCCTGGCTGCCATCCCGAAGACGCGCCCGACGTCCACGAGCGGTTGAAGTGCGCTGTGTTCGAGGCGAAAAACCGTTGCCTGCTCGCCGGATTCGTCGATCACCGCATCCTGGAAGAACGTCAGGGGTGGCAGGCTGGTCAGACAGTCGTTGGCCAGGATATGCAGAAAATTGTGGTCAACGGCACCATTGATCGCGCTCTCGACGCTGTGCCACAGCGACTCGTCGCCATGGACTGGGCGCAGATCGAACAGAGGGCGGGCCTGATACATCTGTGTGAGTACCGGGTCCCGCACCCAGTTCTCGTATCGGCTGCACCACTCCGTCCGGCTCGCCACGTGGAACAACCGGTCGAACGCCATCTCGGTTCGGGCGAGGTAGCCACATTCGGCAAGCGCGTCTGACACACGCTCGAACGTGTGCCGAATTCTCGAATCCTCTCCGTCTCCCTCAACAATGAGCACGAGTTGTGGCGCGTGTCTGGTGACCGACTCGCCTCGTCCAGACGCGCCAGAGAAACACCAGCACGCGGACTGGAGTTCCCCCTCCACGAGCGCGAGCGTCCGTTTCAGGATCGCCACGTCGGTGCCGGACACGAAGCGTGAGACCCAATCAACAGAAGCCGCACTGGTAAGGCACTGAAGGGCGAGCGCGCGCGCCCGATGATTCAGGTCGCGCAGCTCCTGCGTATTCGCGGCGACTCGAATGTCCCTCAGGACCGAGAGGGGCTGATCTCCAAAGGCACGCCCGATGTCTTTGGCCGTTGCGAGTGCGTGAAGCCTGCCGCCGCGAGAACCATCCGACGTGACCGCCACGGCGTCAGCGTTGGCGTCGGCGATCGCCAGCATGGCCTCGATAACCGATGCGCCAGGGCCGACAGTAGGTAACGTGTCCTGCAACAGTCCTGTGATGGGCTGTTCCGCACTGCCGGCGCCCTCGGCCACCCACGCAAGGACGGACGCGACCGTAACCACGCCCTGCACGTGCTGGTCTCCATCGACGACCGCAATCGTGTCTGACCCACTTGTGCGCATCACCCGCGCCACTTCGCGAATGCTCGTGGTTGCATCGCAGCGCTCGTGTGCCCGTCGCCCGATCACGTCGTGCAGGAAGGTCTTCAGAGGATCGCGAGCGTCCTTGGCCGCCTGATAGTCGGCCGTAACCGTGTCGTACGCCTCGACGAAGCGACCTGCGGAGGGATATTTCAGTACCAGTTCTTCGAAGTAAGGTGCCGGAAAGGAGTAGATCACGACGTCGCTCGCAGACCTTGCCGAGTGAAGACAATGCGGCGCGTCGGTAAAGCGCTCGATGCCCAGAAGGTCGCCGGCGCCGCGCACATCTCGCAGGGACGCGTGTCCGTCCGTTTCATCCCAGAGCGACACTGTTCCCTGTTGAATCACGAATATGTGAGATTTGTGCGGCTCTCCCTGCCACAGGATGTATTCATTGGCTTCGTGAAACTTGACGCGCCCGCGCGAGGCGAGCTCGATGAGGTCGCTTTCCTCCATCGCCTGAAAGGGCGGGTGCTTCTTGAGGAAATCGGCGACACGATAGCTGATGGCGGAAGTGTCCACGGACGTTCCTGTTCGACAGACGAATGTTGGCCTGTTATTGATGGTTGATCAGGCTGGCGATACAGGCAGCCCCGAACCCATTGTCGATGTTGACCACTGCGACGCCGTTCGCGCAGCTATTGAGCATCCCAAGGAGAGCGGCAACACCTCCGAAGCTCGCGCCATAACCAACACTGGTGGGAACCGCGACGACCGGCACCTTGACGAGCCCGGCCACCACGCTTGGGAGCGCGCCCTCCATTCCCGCGACGACCACGATGACCCGCGCCGACTCGAGACGCCTTCGCT
>Ga0075420_100001082_pt1 | contig 22706 bp, 17 predicted proteins | sample SoiMetdeltSBSDD4_FD_75296 | JGI IMG/M metagenome (GOLD analysis project Ga0075420, IMG submission 75296) | Bulk soil microbial communities from a Populus tree surrounding site in Tennessee, USA - Soil MetaG P. deltoides SBSDD4 | ecosystem: Environmental > Terrestrial > Soil > Tree plantation...
CCAACATCGAGCACACACCAACATCGAGCACACGACAGAAGAGAGACTCAGATGCCATACATCAACATCAGGATCACGCGCGAAGGCGCGACGCCGGCGCAGAAGGCGGAGCTGATCGGCGGAGTGACCGACCTCATGGTGCGCGTCCTCGACAAGAGCCCGGCGACCACGTTCGTGGTCATCGACGAGGTCGAGATGGAAGACTGGGGGATCGGCGGCGTGCCGGTCGACGAGTTTCGCTCGCGACAGGCGCGAACGAAGTAGGCGTGTCGGGTTCCGCCCGTGATTTCCGATCGATGAAGTAGCCCCGGTTTCTCCTGCTCCGCACCGCGGGCCCTGAGACATGGCGGTCGTGCAACTCGACGAGAAGCACGATGGCGACTCATATGAATGCGAGCTCGGCGCCTTGGCGGCGGCACGGGCGACCGCGGCGGGTGCCGGCCGCGCGGGTTGCTGTCGCGCCGTGTGCCGCCTCGCCTTTCGGCACTTGCGCCGTGGCGCGCCGTTCGGGACTTCGCGCCGTTCGGTCCTCGCCCTACGGAGTGAGGGTTACGCCGACTGTCACGCGCTGCGCTCCAGTCGCCGCAGTGATCGAGACCGGGGCCGATGCCGCGACGACGGACGTCCCGAGCGTCACCCCGTGCGCAACCGACGACGGACTGAACGTGAGGCTCGACGGGAGCTGCACCAGATCCGGGCGATCCGTCGTGAAGGTCACGACCGTGGGAACCGTCACCGTCGGAGCGAGCAGGATGCTCGCGAGCAGGTTCCCGCCTCCTCTCGCCGTCGTCGGTCGGATCGTGAAGGTCGCGATCGCCGGCGGGGGCGTGCGGACCTGCACTGTCGCCGACGCGTTCCGCCCCTCGAGCTTCGCGATGAGGCCCACGGTCTGATCGGCGTTAGGCGCCGAGGTCGTGCCACTGATCGCGACCGAGGTGCGGCCGACGGGAACGAGCACCGTCGTGGGAAGCTGCACCAGATCGGGGCGGTCGACCTCGAGCTCCGCCGTCCGCGGTGGTGGGAGCGGCCCCACCGGGAAGCTGGTGGGAGCATCCAGCTGAAGCGTCACGCTCACGCCGGAGCCGCCGAGCACCGGCACCGGGTCTACGGCTACGGATCTCAGCACCGGCAGGGGGAACACCCGAAGACTGGTCACGGTCTGGCTCGAGACGACCTCCGTAACGGGCACCGTGTTCGACGTTCCATCCGTTACAGTCGTGTTAGTCGGCGCAGCGCCTGCCGTCGCCTCGATGCGCGCGGTCGTGAACGCGGTCGTGGCGCGAGCGGTCGCAGCGAACGTGGCGCGATCGGCGCCCGATGGAATGAGGACCGACGCGGGCACGGCCACGGTCGCATCCCCCGACTGGAGATTCACGAGGAACCCGGTGCTCGGCGCAGGGCCATTGAGCACGACGGTCCCAACCGCCGACTGCTCGCTGTACACCGCGGCCGGCGACATCTGCGCTGTGGCGATCGACGGCGGAACGACCGTGACGTAGCCCAACGCCGATTGCCCGAGGGTGGCTCGGACGGTGACGGTGCGGCGTGCCGACGTCGGAAAGGTCGAGACGATGACCGAGCCCGAAGTGGCGTTCGGTGCGATGAGAATCGTCGGCGGCGCCGACGCCGCCGGAGGGCCCGTCAGCTGCGGCCCGCTGCCACTGCCCTCGAACACCGCGATCGCGACCGTTGCGCCGGTACCGGCAGGCGCCGCGCCGTCGAGTGATACCGCGACGGTCGCGGCCGCACCGCCCACCACGCTCCCTCGAGGGCTGGAGACGGCACGAACCGACGCTGGGGTCACGGTGAGGGTCGCCGACGCGCTCTCGGTCGATGTCGCCGCCGTGATGGCAACCGGCAGGGAAGTGCTGACGCCGAACGTTCGCAGCTGGAACGTCATGGTGCTCTGACCCTCCGGCACCGTGACGCTCATCGTCGTGAGGGCGGAAAACGGACCCAGTCGTGGTGACACGAGAGCCGCCACGGCGACCGCGGCCGTGGTCAGTCGCACCGAGGTCCCGCCAGCAGGCGCGGGTGCGCCGAGTCCGATCGTGCCGGTCACCGGATTCCCGCCGACGACGGTGGCGGGTGTCAGGCCTAACGTCAGGCGCGGCGTCGCCTCCTGTGCCCGTGCGGTCCGAGCGAACATGCCCGCGGCGAGTGACAGGCACGCGGTAGCCAGTGCCGCCGAGCGCGAGCTCGGAAGCGCTCGCCAGGATGAGCTTTCATGGTGTCGCGTCATTCGACCCCTCGTGGTCTCCGACCTTCGTGTAGCCGTTGGCGCCCGCCGATCGTCGGGCGTCATGCTCAACCCGCGGGGAAGGCGATCGCCCGCCATGTGCTCCGGGCGATCTCGCGCCCCGCCGCATCGAGCGCGCGCACGCGCCACCGCGCCGCGCCGCCGCCGACCCGGGCGGCGAGAAAAGGCGGTGGCCGGTACGCCGCGAGCGATCCGGCCACCAGCGCTTCGAACATCACCGTCCCGTCAGCGCGGGCCACTTCGAGTCGGTACCGAGCCGCGAGCGGCGATGGCTGCCACATGAACGCCAGGGGTTGGCCCGTTCCGAGGGCGCCCTCACTGGGGGCGAGGAGCAGGAGCGACCGCACGCCTGGTGTAGCCGATGCCGGCGATCCACTGCCGACCAGGTAGCGCAATGTGGGCATGGGGAAACCGGCGACCGCGCCACTCGCGATGACACGCAGGTCGCCGCCGGCGGTCACGGCCGCCGAGCGACTGTCGGCGTCATCCGACGCCTCGACACGCAGAAGGAGGAGATACGCGCCGTCCACGTTTCTCGGCAACCGGCGCGGGTCGGGCCCCGTTAGGCGGTAGCGGCCCGTGGGCGGCAGGAACACGTCGAATCGGTCGAGCTGTGTATAGCGCGCCTGCGCGCCGCGCTCCTCGAGCGGGAGCGACGCCTCGGTGAGGAGGTCGGTCTCGGTGGGGAGTGGCTCGCCGGGAAGCACCACCTCCCACCTGCCACGAAGCCGGCCCGTTCCCGTGTAGGCGATGTCGGCGTGCCACGCCGGCGTCGGGGCGTCAGGCTCGAGCGCGAGCACCGGCGTCTCGACATCGAAGTCGAGGCGCACGTCCACGAGCGACAGCGGCGACGTCGCGCCACCGCCGGTGAGGCGGCAGGTCACGGCGACGTACACGTCCGGTCCGCCCGTGCGACTGATGAATCGTCGAACATAAAAGAAGGCGGCCGGACTTCCCGCCGCCGCGGCCTGATACGCTCGCCGGGCGACCGACGCCGGAATCGTCATGATGTCGGTGAGTCCGGTGACGCCGCTGGGCCGCGCGAGGTCGAAGCGGAGTGGAAGGCGGCCGAACAGCGTCGCGGGATCGCAGCGCAGCCCGATGTCCGGGCGCGCGTCCTCGAGCTCCCCACACCAGAATGCTTCGGCGGAGATGAGGTCGGGACCGACACCATTGAACGTGAGAAACACGGTCGTCGCGTTCTGGCTGGCGACGTTCACGCCGGTGGGATTCACCGTCACCTGCGCATCGAGCGCCGACGTGAGAATGACCACGGTGACACTGGAAATCGCACGCGCGGCGATGGAACGCATGCGTGACACGATCAGAAGAGGCGCATGCTCACGCCGCCGTTCAGAGCCCATTGCACCATTCGTGGCTGTGTCGCTCCCTCGGCCTGCACGTCGGCCACGGTGCGCGCCCATCGTAGAAACGCGCGCCCCTGTGAGCCACCGGCTGGACGCGTCCATGCGTTGAAGCCCTGGGATGCCTCGAGACGCAGTTCGAGGTTGCTCCCGCGTTGGGTCGACAGGTTGTCGCGCGTGCGCGTGCGTGACGCCGCACCCCCGAACGTCGTGTGGCGGAACGGTCGCACATCCACCTGAGTGGCCACTCGTTGATTCGTCGCGCGCGATCCGGCCCCCTCACTGCGCTGCGTCTCTCGCGACGCGTCGACGGCGAACGAAACGGCCGGCGACGGCGTGAAGGCGAGCGCGACGCCGTTCGCCAGTGCGGACTGGTCGTCTCGCGCGCGATCGACCTGTCGGTTGTCGACTCGCGAATGGTTGAATCGGTAGGTCGCGCTCCACTGCGTTCGCTGCCACGCGGCGCTCACCGCCGTGCTCGCGGTCCCCTGGTTGGGAATCTGGAACGGTGCCCGGAAGCCGCCATTCGGTGGCGTCGTATCGCCGCGTTGCGTGGATCCCTGCCAGGCGAGTGTGAGCGCGGGCCACCACCAGTCGGCGGCGGTTGCGTTGACCACGGCGGCGACCGGCAGCGCGGCCGTGACCGTGTGCGCTCGCGTCCGCGTGATCAGGAGCGACGGGACGTTGGCGAGGTTATCGCGCCCGTGTGACGTGGACGCCTGCACCTGGAGCGCTCCGAGCGAACCCGTCGCCTCGAGCGCATCCTGACGGCGATCAGCCTGCACGAACGCGCTGATGCTCCGGTACAGCGGATCGACGCGCTCGTGCCGCGCGGCGAGCGAGAGATTCGCCGTTAGGCGGCCAACCGTGGCGGCGCGAACCGCCTCGACTCCGAGCTCGCCGAACCGCGCGGCGCGGGTCTCCGGGCGTACGGCAACGATGCTCGAGTCGCCTGCAAGCAATGGGTCTCGTGGATTCGAGAACCGGCTCCGCGCGACACCCGCGATGAGCCGGATGCGCTGCGACGGGTCGGCCGCGGCGAGCTGCACACCGAGCCCTCGGCTCGACTCTCGATCGGTGACTGCCTGCTGGGTGAACGCCGGTAACGGCTGCAGCGCGCCGGTCAGCGCCGTGAGCTCGACGCGGACCAGGCCGGGCCGCGCCGGAGCGGCTTCAACGCCGAGCACGCCGGTGATCAACCGATGTCCCGGGCGGGCGAGCCCCAGGACGTCGGTCCAGCCCACGATCTCCGAGCCGGCGGTCGACCCGACGGTGAGGGCAACCCGCCTGCCGGCACGGACGTCCGCGGCTACGCCTCGAGTGCGAAACTGCGAGGTGAGCAACCGGTGTCCGCCTAACGCCAAATGGCCGGCCTGCAGCGCGAAGCCCTTCCGGACGACGCGCGCGGTGTAGGACGCCAGGTCGAGCATCGGGGCGTCGGGGCCGATCTGTGCGGCCCGGAGTCGAGCAGGTTCGTGCGAGGCACCGGCGACGAGCCCCTGCCATGTGACATCCCACCCGTTCCGCCGCATCGCCCCGTCGATACCACCGTTGATCGTGACGTCCTGGTACGTCCCTCCCCGTGGCAGCGGCGGTGCCGCCGGGCTCGCGCCCGCATCCAGCTGGCCGTCGCTCTGCACATCGAGTCGTGGCCGGGCCGTCGCCGACTCGAAGCCGGTTGGCGTCAACCGCTTGAGCGCGAACTCGCCCGCCGCGTGCCAGTGACCGTCTGGCGTCACGAGCCACGCTTCGACGACGACGTCGCCGGACGCGAGTCGTTCGCGGCGCAGCGGGAGCATTGCGCGCGTTCCGCGAACCTCCAGGAGCGCCGTGAGGTCGGCCCTCCCGACGATCACCGCAAGGTGACCATCGCCGGGGCGCAACGGCCGGCTCAGGACGAGCGTCAGCGTCGCGTCATGAGATTGGTGCCGCTGGATGTCCCACCCTGCCGTCACCCGTAGCGAGTCGCTGACCGTGTCGCCCGCGCCTACGGGCTGCGCGACCGCCGGCGTGATTCGGTGCGTCACCACGCCGGCGATCATGGCCAGTATCAGCCACTGATGACGAGGCACGTCGTGTCGCTTCGCACGTTGCTCTGGACGTACGTGGCGGGGGTCGTGAGCGACGTGGTCTTCGAGGCGCTGGTCTTCCGAGCGCGCACCTGGAAGTGGGCCAGAAAGCGCAGGGTCTGCACGGAGGAACAGGGGCCGGTCTGCTCCGCGTTTCCTGTCCAGGTTGGCGCGTTGCCGGCGTACGCCAGCCACGTCGCATCACGAAAGTCGGGGTACCTGCTCACGCGATAATGCGAGGGCGTGAGGCCTCCGATGAGCACGTGATTGAGCGTCAGCGGCCCGCTCGCGAAGGTGGCACCATTGGCCAGCGCGAACGACGAGAGGATCACCGTGTCGGCTAGAACGAGGGGCGATGGGAGCGAGGGCGACGTCGTCGGCACCGGCGTCTGAGCACCAAGCCGCTCACCGGCGACTGCGACCATGAACACGGCGGCAAGGAAGCGGGCACGCATGAATGACCTCCGTTCAGGTTGCGATGGGTTCGTGACGACCGCAGCGCCTCGACACGTCTGTTGTCGCCGGACGCGCGGTGGAAACGCACGGAGGCGTCGAGTATTCTCACTGCCTTGCCGACCCAGGCACCGCCAGTAGATTCGCGGGGGCAAGTCCATCCCAGCCGAGCCCCGTGCTTCTATCAGCACCGCTGATCGCCGCCGTTTCACTGCTGCTGCAGGTCCCGGCCGGTCGGCCGGCGCCGAACGACACCGAGGCGCTCCTCCAACGCGTGCAAACGGCGGTCGAGACGGGGCGCGATTCGGCCGAGCGCGCTCACTGGGCAGCGGACCTCGCCGCCGGCCACGCGCGGGCGCGCCTGGCGGTGGCGACCATCGACCGCCTGACATACCGGAGCCGCGCGGCAGAGGATGCGTATCTCGCGCTCGCGCGGGATACGCGCGTCGGCGCAGAGATCCGCGCTGGCGCCGCGCACGGACTCGGCGCGCTGCTCGTGCAACAGGGGAGATACGCCGAGGCGGTGCCGGTATTGCGCGACGCCGCCGTTCGATCGCGCAGTGTCGGCGACGGCACCGGGTACGCGCTGTCACTGACGCTGCTCGCGTCGGCATACGCGCGTACTGCGGACATCAGCGCAGCACGACGCGCCTTCGTCGACGCGCGCGCCGCCATTGCGACGGGTGACACCGGGCTGGTGATGATCGTGACCTGCTCGGAGCTCGTGGTGCAGGTGCAGGCCGGCGACTCCGCTGCCGCGTCGCGCGCTCGGCGTGTGGCGACAGCGGCGATACGCGCCGGCAACCGGCGAGCGGCTGCGGCCTGCCTAACGGGCCTCGCGGTCCACCAGGCCCAGCACCGCAACCAGCCCGACAGTGCCCTGGCGACCTTCGACGAGGTCGCGGCGCTCCACGTGGCCACGCGCAACTTCGGCGCGCTGGCAACGACCCGACAGTGGCAGGGCAGCCTCCTGTTCACGTCCCTCGATCAACCCCATGCCGCGCGCGCGAAGCTCGAGGAAGCAATCACTCTCGGCCGCCAGACCGACGTCTTCGTCGCGCAGGGATGGGCGGCGCTGGAGCTGGCGGTGATGGCGCTCAAGCTCGGCGATCTCTCATCGGCCGGCGCGTACGCGCGCCGCGCCGCGGCGGCGAACGTCGTCATGGGCGACCGCCGTCTCGCGATCCAGGTTCGACTGCACGAGGGGTCGGTCGCCCTGTTGAGTCGCAACCTGCCAGCCGCCCGCGCCGCCTTCGAGCAGGTCGCGCGCGAAGCGGAAGCAGTCATTCCGTGGGTCGCCGCGCGGGCGTATGCGGCGCTGGCGATCGTCGCGCTGTACGAGGGAGATTGGCCCGAGGCCGAGCGCCAGATGGACATCGCGCAACGATTGGCCGAGCGCCTCGGCATCGAACGCTGGTGGCGCTTCGACGACTACTCCCGCGCGCTGCTGGCGCTCGAGCGGGGGCTCCTTGGCGAGGCGGAGACGCGACTGCGGGACTTCGACCGGCGCGTCGAACCCACCGACCCAGGTCTCCAGGCCGACGTCCTCACGCGGCTCGCCGAGGTGCTGGCTCGCGCGGGACGGGCAGCTGAGGCGGAATCCGCCCTGGTTCGGGCATCGGAGCTGATCGACCGCCGCCGGGCCCTGCTTCCCGAGCGGGCGTTTCGCGCCTCAGTGCTCCAGTATACCCGCATCGATTGGGACCGAGATCTCGGGTTTGCGACGGCGATCGCGGGACTCGCGCGCGCCGGGCGCACCGAGGCGGCGTTCGAGCTGATGGAACGCCGGCGCGCGCGGCTCCTCCTCGAATCTCTCGTTAGGCGGCGAGCGCTTGCCCCGCATTCCGAAGGGCGGGGGAATGCCGCGCCTGTGATGCTCGACCTCGCGGCCGCGCGCCGGACCATTCCCGACTCCACCGCCATGCTGGCCTTCGTGACGGGGCGAGGCCGGGAGCCAACGACGGTGTTCGTCGTGACCCGTGACGGACTCTCGACTGTCGAGGTGGCGCCGGTCGACGACCATGCGCGCGAGTTCGAGCGTTTCGCCGGTCTCCTGGCGGCCGGGGTCGACGCGACCGACCTGGCGTGGCGCCTCGGAACCGCGTTCCTGCGAACGCCGCTCGCGCTCGTGCCCGCGCATGTCCGTGCGCTGGTGATCGTGCCCGACGGACTGCTGTACCGCGTCCCGTTCGACGCGCTCGTGGTCGGCGATCGCGACGGCACGCCACTCGTCGAGCGCTACGCGATCTCGATGGCGCCATCTCTCACCGTCGCGGCGACGTGGTGGCGCGAGCCCCTGCGGGCGCCGCGGCCGCGAATGGTCGCATTCGGCGACCCGGAAGGAGCGAGGCTGGCGGTGAGCGGCGACACCGGAGGCGCCGTCCCACCACCCTTGCCAGTGGCGGCACGCGAGGCACGAAGCGTGGGCCGCTTCGCGCCAACCGCGCACGTGTTCACCGGCCGCGACGCGAGCGAAGCGCGGTTGCGGAGCCAATCACTGAGCGACGTCGGCGTGCTGCATTTCGCGACGCATGCGGACGTGGAAGAGTGGTCCCTCATGCGGAGCGCGCTGGTGCTGGCGCCCGGCGAGGGCGAGGATGGCCGCGTCACCGCACACGAGCTGCTGGATCTCCAGCTCGACGCCAGCCTGGTCGTCCTGTCGGCCTGCCGTTCCGGCGGCGGGACCGTTCTGGTGGGAGAGGGACTCCAGGGGCTGACGGTCCCCTTTCTCGAGGCCGGCGCGTCGGCGGTCGTGGCGACGCTCTGGCAGGTCGGAGACCGGCGCGTCGCGCCAATGATCGACCTGCTCTATCGAGAGCTCGCATCGGGCGCCACGGTCGGTGACGCACTGCACCGGGCGAAGCGCTCGGCGCGGGCGCGGGGGATCTCGCCTGACGTGTGGGCGGCGTTCACACTCACCGGCGACGCGCGCGTGAAGACCGCACTGCGACCACCGCCCCGGCGACCTGCGACCTACGCGTCGTACCTGGTTCCCGCCGGTCTCATGGCGCTCGGGGTGACGTACGTGGGCCGGCACACGCGCAGGCGCCGGCGTAGCCCGACAGACTGAGCGAGGTCGCTAGCGCGCACGAACCAGCAGCCTGCGAAAGGGTGAACGGCGCTGCGTGCCGTCGGGAAGCTCCCCGGCGACCCACCATCGATGCTCGACGCCCGGTGCGAGCTGAACATCCGCCGCGAGCGTCACGGTCGTGTCGGTGGTCCGCGTGGTGAATATCGGAGTGCCCGTGGCGGTGAGGATCTCGAGCGAGTAGCCGCGGGCGCCGGCCACCGGGTGCCAGCGGAACGTCCGGCTGTCGCGCGGCAAGGCCTCCTCCGTAGGGGAGATCAGTGCGGGACCGTTGCTCTGATCGCGCATGGGCTCCGAGCGCGACACGCCGACGAAGTCACGGAGCGCCGGTGTCGTCACGACCAGCAGGGCGGCAGCCGCGGCAAGTACCGGGATCGTCATCCGCCAGCGCGGCCATGCCTGCCGCGGGCGGTTCGCGGCGACCGCGCGCAGGAGCGCCAGCTCACGAGCGCTCACGGGGTCCGCCATCACCGCGTCGAGTGTGGCGACCCGTTCAGCCTCCGTGCCTCTGCCTTCGACGAGCGCGAGCATCCGCTCCAGCGAGACCTGACCCTGCGCGCCATCCGAGCTGCGCGCCTTCAACAGCGCGTCGTACGCGCGCCTGAGCTCCGTGTCGTTCATGCTGTCGCTCCCGGACCAATGCCCTGCGCCGTCAGCAGGCGCCTCAGATCATCGAGCCCGCGATAGAGAAGGTTCCGTGTCTTGGCCTCGCTCCAGCGGAGCAGATCGCCGATCTCCTCCCGATCGTACCCCGCGAGATACATCCTCACGACGGCGCGGCGGTTGGGCGCAAGGGACTCGATGGCACGCGCGATTGCGCCCAGCGTCTCGCTCGTGAGCATTGCGTCGTCGGTGACCGACGGCGACGGATATGGCGCCCAATCATCCCGGTTCGAGGCGCTCATGGGCTGCTCGCGCCGCGCCCGCCGCCTTCGTATGAGGTCGAGCGCCGCCGAGCTGGCCGCGCGGTAGACGTAGGCCGGCGTCAGCGTCTCGAGCTTTCCCACGACGTCTCCGGCGCGCCAGAGTCGGATCCTGACATCCTGGAGCACTTCGTCGAGATCGTCGCCGCGTACGCCGTGCGCGGCGCCCGCGCGGAGCGCCACTTCGTGAAAGCGCGCGAGAACAGCCTCGAATTCTGGTGACGACCCAGTCCGCTCCCGCAGTGCGCTACGCTCCCGTTCGTCGGCCAAGGGCCAGGCTGACATGGTCTCCAGGAATCTCGACAAGTGAGAGGCCTCTACCATCTCGCGCGTTTCACCGCGGTTCCGCGCGATCATCGTACACGTCGAGACGGACGGCGCAATGAAACGCTCCGGCTGGTGGGTTCTTCTCACTCTCGTCCTGTTCCCGACGGGGCGCGGCGCCGGTCAGGGAGCACCGAACACCGCGCCGTCCACCGATATCCAGGTCCGATCGGTTTTGGCCACTGGCCTTTCCCCATCGGGCCACATGTGCATCGGCAATCGAAACACCGTTCGGGTGGAGGTCGCGACACAGGGCCTCGACAAGCCAGATCAGCGAGTGCCGATTCGACTCGTGTTGTTGCTGCCCGGGGGCAATCCAATCGGGCAGCTGATCGCCGAGGGAAGCGTCTCGTTCAGGGCGGGTGTATCCACCGCGACGTTCACGTTCCTGAACGTGGACGTTCCGGAGCGATTGCGAGGGCGCGACGGCGTGTTCGAGGCGCAGGCCAACGTGGAGGGCGCCGTCGTGGAGCGGAACCTCTCGAACAACGTGCGCGGCATCCGCGTCGATACAGCGACCGACTGGACATGTCGACGCTGAGCGTGGAATCACCAGTCCGAGGTACGGTATCCCGATGGCCTTCGAGGCCGTTGGAAAGTCCTGGAGCTCGTCAGCGTCGGCGCGCACGGCCGGTGTGTACTCCGCAATGTCCGTGAGCGTGATCGCGAAGGCGCCACCACCACGCTTCTGCGTGCGGGCGCCGGACGTAGTCGATGACCAGCCCTCCCGCATCGCGCGCTACGCGTTGGTGCCGGGGGCGACCACATGTGGAATCGTCAGGCGGAGTCGGCGCTCGCGCTTCTGACGCGCTAGTATATCCCGCATGGAACGCCCCAACCCGGCAGTGCTGCGCATCGGCGACTGGCGCGTCGATCCGAGGTCAGGCGAGATCTCGCGAGATGGAACGACGGCTCGGCTCGAGGCGCGGACGATGCGCTTGCTGCTCCACCTCGCCGACCATGCCGGTGAGGTCGTCAGCATCGATGACCTGCTCGAGCACGTCTGGGCCGGCGTGATCGTCACGTCGGATTCCGTGTATCAGGCGGTGGCGGCGCTCCGTCGTGTACTCGGCGACGACCCCAGGAAGCCCGCCTACATCGCGACCGTGCCGCGGCTCGGCTATCGGATGGTGGCGGCGGTCGGGCCCTGGATTGAACGCTCACAGACCCCGAGCAGCGCACACCCGAACCCGGCGGTGACCGAAGTGAAGACACCGCGCTCGCGTTCAGGAGTCGGCTTCGTGTGGGGCGCAGGCGTCGTACTCTGCGTCGGGCTGGTCGGCGCGCTCTGGTTTTATGCCACCTCGCGGAACGGCACTCGCCCTGGCGCTACTGCCACCGCTCCGGTGCCGCGGCGATCGATCGCGGTATTGCCGTTTCTCGACCTGACCGAAGCGATGGACGAGGAGCCGTTCGCGGATGGCATGACCGAGGAGTTGATCAACCGACTCGCGAAGATCCAGAGTCTCCGAGTGCCGGCACCCAGGTCGTCGTTCTATTTCAAGGGCAAGCAGCTCCCCGTCGCCGTGATCGCCGAGTCCCTGGGCGTTGCGTATGTCCTCGATGGGAGCGTGCGCAAGGCGGGATCGAGGCTGCGCGTAGCCGCGCGGTTGGTGCGCGCCGACGATGGGTTCGTCGCGTGGGCCGAGACCTACGACCGTCCGTTCGACGACATCCTGATGGTCCAGGACGACATCGCCGGCGAAGTGACGAGAGCGTTGATGGCTTCGATCGAGGTCCGACCCGACCACGATCGGCCCGAGTGAGCATCGGCGCGATTCACCGCAGTAGTATCTGCGCGGTCGCCACCCAGGCCGGCGCGCCGCTGTGGTAGATCCACATCGTCGCTCCCTGGCCGAGCACGAGCAGAGGTAGTCCATAGAGGTAGACCGGGTGCACGCGGCGCATAACGAGCCAGTCCCGGGCGACGCCGGCCCCAATCAACACGTCGACCCCGACGTACCAGGCATCGTCAGGCATCAGCCAACCCGGAAAACGCGCGAACGCGGCCACCGTCAGCCCACACGACGCGATCAGGAGCAGGCGGCGATGATACTCCGGCCGCCGGCGCCAATGCATCGCGAGCCCGAACGTGACGGCGAACGCGAGCATATCGAAGATCGGGATGATCAGGAACGACTCGCCTCCGGTCTCGCCCTCGGCACGATTGAGACGGGTCATGGTCAGCGCCGTCGCGACGCCGACGACCGGCACGAGCGCGCCGAGCACGATGCCGGCGACGCCGAGTCGCCGGTGCCACGCGACCCGGCGGGAGCGAACGAGCGCCGCTTGCATGAAGAAGAGCAGCACCCACGCGGTGAACAGCGCCGCGTGCACGTAGAGGATCAGCGGGCGAGGCGAGGGAGGGTGAAAGAGCCGTGCGTTCGCCGTCGGGCCAAAACCGACGGCGACGACGGCCGCGATGGTCAGCGCGATGGCGAGATAAAAGTTCCGGTCCGCCCTCGATCGCTTGGTGGTTGTTGCGATCAGGTCCGATGGCTCGGGTTGACGTTCCATCGGATCACCGACCCTCGAACAGCGCGAGGGGAATCGCCTTCCCCATCGCGGTGTAGCCAGCGTCGTTGGTGTGCAGATGGTCTCCGCTGTCGTACGCCGGCAGCAGACGCGTGGGGCGGCTCGGGTCGCGCAGGACCGCGTCGAAGTCGACGACCACGTCGAATGCGGCGCTGTCTCGGATCCAGCTGTTGACCGCTCGACGCACGACTTCCTTGTCGGGCGTGTACGAGTCGCGCCCCTCGAAGGGCGTGATCGTCGTTCCGATGACCCGAATGCCAGCGCGATGAGCGCGTGCGATGAGCCGGCCGTAGCCGCCGATGATGTCTCGAGCGCTCACGCGCTCGGTCGGCGGTGTGAAGACCCCGGGGAACGCAATGTCATTGATGCCGAGACCGATGATGACGTACCTGACGCCCGGTTGCCCGAGCACGTCGCGTTCGAAGCGCGTCAGGCCGGCCTGGCCGAGGGCCTCACCGAATCGAGCGCGCGCCTGCGGAGGGCTGTCCTTCAACAGGCGATTGCCGATGATGCCCTGATTCAGGACGCCCACCTCTCCCCCGCGGACGGCGGCCTTCTGCAGCCGCTCCGCGAGGACGTCGGGCCAGCGCCGGTTGGCGTCCGCGGTGGAACCGTCGCCGTCGGTGGTCGAAGAGCCGAACGCGACGATGGCCGCGCCGTTAGGCGAAGCCTCGACATCCACCCCGGTCAGGAACGGCCAGGAGGTGATCGTCTCGGCCGCCGGGAATCGTGCGTTCGCGGTGAAGTCCCCTGGATCGGAGGCGACGTAGCTCGTCTGCAGCGCCAGCGCGTGCGACGTCGTGGCGGCGGTGCTGTCGGGTAGATAGAGGCTGATCGCCAGATCCGACAGCGCCGGGGCGTCCAGCTCGACCGGATCGCTCACCACCGTCGATCGCGCCGGCACGGTCGTGGAAGAGCGGCCGTGAAAGGCCAGCGTTCGGCTGGAGGTCGAATCGACGTCCGCCCCCGCAGCCCGCCGCGCGATGCGCGCGCCGCCAATTGTCAGCGGGCGATCACCGAACGTGTTCGAGATCCTGATCCTGACTTTCGTTCCCCCGGCGCTGGTGCGCACGACGAGGCGCAGGGTCCGGTTTCGAAAGCTGCGGAGCGTCCCTGGCAGGAACGGCTGCGGCGCCGTCGCCCACGTCCCGATCCATCGTCGGTTGTCCTGCTCGCCGCTGCCGCTCGACGCCATCGCTGGATGAGTCGGTCCGGGAATGGCGAGCGCCGGGACGAGCAGTATCCAACGGTAGCGCCGGCGCGCCACGACGGTCGACCTGAATGGCACGCTCGCCATGCGTCGCGCCGAGTCGATCAGGGCTGCCCACGTCGCTCGTCGCCCGAGCGCGCGGCGACGACTCGTGCCCAACCAGTTCATCATCTCCAGACCTCGAGAAGAGTATCGAGGTCCAGAGTACCCTCGGAGACGCGAGCAGTCCTGAAGCCGGTCTGAAATCGACCTGAATACTTCTGAACCCGCCGACCACCAGGCGTGTCGCGGCGATGCCACCCACGGTTGAGCGTTCGTCAGGCCGCAGGCGCGAGTCGCGCCTCGCGAGTACGGGCCCGGGACACAGAACCTGACCGCGTTTGACAGTGAGCCGACCCTCTCCGAGCGCACGGATATCGCGGACCGGATCGCCATCGATGACCACGATGTCCGCATAACGCGAGATGCAGCCCGCATCCGTGCCGAGCAGGATGCGGTTTCGGGGCGGTCCGACGGTCGTGCCGTTCTGGCGGGGCGTGAGAGGCCGCGGTATATACTGGCGACTCGTCGATCGACGGAGGAACCATGGCACTGCGTTCTGGCGTCTACATCGTTCCCACCGATCGCTGGTACATCGAGCGGACCGTCTGGCTGATCGCCGGCCTCTACCTCCTCTCGGCCACAGGGCTCGCGGCGCTGCACGCCCCCGTGTGGGCCGTCATGATCGTCGCGATGGGTTGCGCCTCCATCGCCGTGGCGCTCACGGGCTTCTGCATCGTGGGCAACGTGCTCTACCGGTTCGGCTTCACGCCGAGACTGGGGAGGAGCTCGCCCTCGCGGCGGAACCTCTACTTCATGCAGACCGACCGCTGGTATCTCGAGCGCCGGATCTATCTTGCCGTGGGGGTCAACATTTCCATCGCATCCGTGCTGAGCATGACGCACAGCAGCTGGTGGCTCGCGTTTACCGGCTTCGTCGGGGTCGCGATGGTGTGGTTCGCCGCGACCGGCTACTGCATCATGGCCAACGGGTTGTACTGGCTCGGGGCGGAACCGCGTCTCAACCCGGAGCGCTGCGACGTGACGTGGCCCCCTCGACCGACTGCAGAGGTCGGCGCGTCGGTAACGCCGGGCGCGGCTCGATGACCCGTTAGGGAGATGCCCATGTGCGTTACCGTCCGCGCCTGAAATTCAGTAGTTGAACCCTAACGTCAGCCCGAACGTACGCGGTTGGTTCGTCAGATAGCCGACCCGCGCCCGCGTTCCCCGCTCGCGGTCGAGCGACAGCAATGCGCGCTCGTCGGTGATGTTGTTGACATACAGTGCCGCGTCCCAGCTCGCCCGCGACACGCCGAACCGCAGGTTCACCAGATTGTACGCCGGCAGCTGTGGGTCGAACGTGAAGGTACGCTGCGTCAGCGGTCCGCCGATCGTGGCCCCGTCTTCCGCCTCGAACCCCGCGAGGTCGACGCGGCCGAATCCCGCGGCGAGGTCGTCGATCTGCGTGTAGCGGGAGCCCACGTGATGGTACGTCCCGGTGACGTACCCCTGTGACCGGCCCCCGATCGGCTGGCGAAACGTCACGGCCGCTGCACCCTGCACGCGCGGGACGCTGGGAAGACGGTTTCCGTCGGCGATGCCCGAGACGACGCTCGCCTGCCCCTGCGCATTGGTCGAGGTCAGGGTAGAGCGCAGCTCGGAGTTGTTGAAGGTGCCCGATACCGAGAAATCGAAGTGCTCGTTAGGCGCCACGGCCAGCTCGATCTCCGCCCCCTGGCTCACGGACTTCGGCACGTTGAAGACGAGCCGCGACGAGCAGGAGCCCGCGGTCACGTTCAATTGCAGATCGCGAATGTCCATGTGGAATGCGGACACGTTGAGTGACGTGCGCCCGCCCATCCACGACGTCTTCGCGCCAATCTCGTAGTTCCACGCCGTCTCGTCCTTCCACGACTCGCGGCCGCCGAACGTGACGCGGTCCTCGGGGGTGCAGACCGGGACGTTGAGCGGGTCGTTGATCCCTCCGAGTCGGAATCCGCGCGAGACCTGCGCGTTCAGCGTGATCCGGTCCGTCGCTCTGAAGCTGGCGATGAATCGCGGCGCGAAGCCGTCGGCGCTCGTCTCGCCCGGGACCGAGACGATCTGGGTCCCCGTGTTGTCGTGAGCGAAAATCCCGTCGAAGACCTGATCGCGCTCCTCGTCGAAGCTGTAGTAACGGAGCCCCGCCGTGAGGTCGAGCCGATCGAGCACACTCACCGTCGCCTCGCCGAAGACCGCCGTCTGTCGAAGGTCGTAGGACAGGTCGGAGTAGAACAGCTCATCCCGCTGGGCGCGAAGCCCCGTCGTGGGAATGTCCGACGCAGCCTCGAACCCGGACACGATGAGACTCTGGCCGTAATCCCGCTGGTTGCTGCTGAAGAACCCTCCCACGAGCCAGCGCGCACGGGTGCCGCCACCGGCGAGCCGGATCTCCTGCGTGAACACGCCCGACCGCGTCGCATCCCCGAGCGGCGCGTCGAGCGTGTACACCGCCTCAGGCAGGCCGATGCTGCCGCCGGTGATGCTCGACGTCAGCGCGCTGGCGTCGCGCACGACGAACAGGTCGCGGTACGTGTACGAGCTGATCGACGTCACACGCAGGTGACCGAAGTCGTAACGCAGGTTCAGGTCACCGAGCACGAAGTCGTCCGTGAACGGCTCGGGGACCTGCGTGAAGAGCTCGCGTTCGCCGAGCCTGACCGCGGGGCGAGTCGTGGTGAACGGGTTCGCGAGAATGTTGTAGGCGTCCATGCGATTCCAGCCGTCCATCTCGACGGTCTGATAGACGAGCCGCGGCGTGATGGTGAACCGCGGAGTCGGTTCGAAGCGCAGGGTCGCACGCACGCCCGTCCGCGTGCCCGTGTTGACGTTCTCATCGACGCGGAGGTCAGGCTGCACGGCATCCATGTAGCCGCCGAGTTGGTTGTGGTACGCGGCGAGTCGCACGGCCGCTCTCTCGCCCAGGGGCACATTCGCGCCGACCTTCACGGTCGCGCCACCGTTGCCGCCGCCGATCGAGCTTCCACCGACTTCACCGAACGTGCTGCGCAGGCCGAGCTCCGGCTGGTTCGTGATATACCGAACGGTGCCGGCGAGCGAGCCAGCGCCGAACAGCGTTCCTTGCGGACCGCGCAGCACCTCGACGCGCGACACGTCGAAGAGGTCGAGGTCTGGAGTGAACAGCGAGAGCGAAATGGGCGAGTCGTCGAGATACGCACCGACCTGCTCTTTCACGCCGGGCTGGTCGCGGGCGATCTGGCCGGCGGAGGCGCCGCGAATGGCGACCTGGCTCTGACCGGGCCCGAGGTTCTGCACGCTGAACCCGGCCACGTTCAAGGCGATCGCCTCGATGGTCTCGGCGCCGCGCTCCCGCAGCTCGCGTGCGGTGGGAGCAGCGACGGAGAAGGGCACCTCGGCCAGCTCCTGTTCCCGCAACGAGGCCGTGACGGTGACTGCCTGGAGCGGCAGTGTCTCCAGCACGAGGTCGACTGTGGTCTCGTCGGAGACCTGCACACCGGCGCGGGTAGCACGGCGAAGCCCGATCTGGGATGCGGTGACTGTGTACGTTCCCGGGACAAGGCCGACCACGGCGTACCTCCCGTCGGGGCCGGTACTCGCGCTTCTCGTCGCTCCAGTCGCGGTGTTCGTCGCCCTGACCGTGGCTGCTTCGCGTCCGACGCCCCCGGCGTCGCGCACGACGCCGGCTATTCGGGCCGTTGGCGTTTGTGCGAGCGCGCTGGATGCGAGCAACGCACCAGCGATGATGGTCGTTAGGCATCGACCACCCGAACGAATCATGGAGCCTCCCGTGTCATTGGACAAGTGCGCATCAGCCGACCACTCGTCACCGTACGCCGCAACCGCACGACCGGATTGGCTACCGACCAGCGTTTTGCGCACCCCGATCGGCCTGGTCATGTTTCGCCCGCGGGCTAAACGCCTGGACTCGGGCTGCGCGGTGGTCTTGACTCTCACGCTGCGTCAAACTCCATGTTCCACTGCCGCGGTGTCACCAAGGCAGCGCCCGATGAGGGCCATCTTCAAGAGACGGCATGTTCCGGATCGGAGACTTCTCACGCATCGCTCGCGTGTCCGCGCGGCTCCTGCGCTTCTATGATGAGATCGGGCTCCTCGAGCCCGCCCATGCCGATGCGCACAGCGGCTACCGCTATTACACCGCGGCGCAACTGGCGCGGTTGAATCGCATCACGGTCCTCAAGGATCTCGGGTTCAGCCTCGAGCAGATAGGCGACATTCTGAAAGCCGACATCAGCGCCGGCGAGTTGCGTAACATGCTCCTGATGCGCCGGAACGATGTCGAGCGGACGCTCACGGTCGAAGCACAGCGCTTGCGGCACATCGAGCTTCGCATCACACAGATCGAAACAGAGGGCCGCTTGTCCTCTGAGGATGTCGTGGTGCGACCCGAGCCAGCTCGGCAACTGCTGTCGATGCGCCGCACCGTCGCGTCGTTTCGTGAGGCGCGAGGGATGCTCGACGCACTGCAGCAATTGGCGGCGCCACTCCTGTCAAAGCGTCACGCCGGCCAGGCCGTGGTCATTTCGCATTCACCGCAGTTCGAGCAGGAGGAGCTCGACCTCGAGTTCGGCCTGGCATTCGATCTCGAAGCGCCCATTCACCTGCGCGCTGGCTCCAGTCTCACGCTCGGCGAGTTGCCCGCGGTGGAGCGCATGGCCGTGTGCGTGCGCAACGGGCCACCGGACGAAGCGTATCTCGTGACCGGGCGTATAGGAGCCTTTCTGGAACAGAACGGTGAAACGCTCGGCGGGCCGAATCGCGAGTTGTTTCTCCATTTGCCCGAACCGAGTCGCATACAGGATTCGGTGGTCGAGATGCAGTTTCCTCTGCAGACACGGTAGTCGCGCAGTCAAAGTCGAGACGCGGCGATCCACCCTGCGCAGGCATGCATGTCGCGGCGCCTGCGCAGGGAAGGATCAGCTCACATGGCGAGCCACGCGAGCAGGTCGCGCGTTACACGCTCTCGTTCCGTTACGAGCAGGCCGTGAGATGCGCCGGCGTACTCCACCAGTTTCGCCTGCTTGATGCCAGCCGCCGCGCGGCGCGCCGTCAGGTCAATTGGTACGGGCTTGTCGGCGTTGCCGTGCAGGATGAGCGTAGGCTTCGTCACCGCAGCCAGATCGGGGACGAAGTCTTCCTTGCCGAACGCATCGACCGAACCGATCAGCGCCAGCAGGCTGGCCTGCATCGCCATCTGCATCGACCAATCCAGGACGGCTTGCGATACCGGAGTCGTGCTCCTGGCGCTGGTCTCGACATCGTAGAACACGTCCTTGAGCAAGCCAGCGAGAAAGGTCGGCCGATCCTTGCGCAGGTTGTCCTTGAGACCGTCGAAGAATGCACCATCGACACCCTGCGGATTGTTGGGACCCTTGGCGAGTCCCGGCACGACGGTCGCGACGAGCGCGACTTTCGCAACGTTCGCATTGCCATGGCGCGACAGATACCGCACGATCTCCCCGCCCCCCATCGAGAACCCGGCCAGGGTGACGTCCCTTACGCCAGTAGCCTTGATGACTGCGGCCAGATCGTCGGCAAAAACGTTGTAGTTGTATCCCCGGGACGGCTGCGCCGACCGCCCGAATCCGCGCCGGTCGTAACTGATCGCGCGGTAGCCCGCTTCGGCGAAAGCGATCGCATGTTGCTCCCAACAGTCGGATGATAGCGGCCACGCGTGTGTGAGGATGATCGGGCGCCCTGTACCCCAATCCTTGACGAACAGGTCGACGCCGTCTTCGGTTTTGATGTAGCCGGACCGACTCGGGGACGCAGGGCGGTTGTCTCGAGCCTGCGCGGCCAGGGGCAATGTGACAGTAGCCGCTGCGGCTGCGGCGGTGCCGAATGCTTCACGACGATTCATGACTGGAGACTCCAGTTGAAGTGGGAGTCTCGACGATCGCGCTTGACGTTACGGCAAGGTCAAGGGAACGTGGGGCTCAGCCCCTGGCGCTGCCGCGCGATGGCCAGCGAGACGCCCGCAATGCCGCCGCCGACGACAGGAATCCGGTCCGGTTGCGCGCCGAAACCCCGATGGCCTCGCAGATCGAGTGACAACCTCCAGCCCGTCGCACATCTTGTTCGTGTCCCGTCGGCGTAAACCATGTCCAATCGGCGCACCTTCCTCGAGCAGACCGCCGCGCTCGGCGAACGGGCTCGGGCTTTTCACCGCTCGCGAAACTCCCGCTCGAGGCCGACGTGCCACGCCCGTCGCCCAGGCCCAGACGCGCGAGCGCGCCGGTCGACATCCGGAGCAGTTGAGCCCTTTCACTCGGCGCCTCGTGCGAGCGTCGAGCCGAATCGTCCGACGTGCAAGGACGTCGCGACGCGCCGCAAATCATCGACGATCGCACGAAGGACATCAGCAGCGTTCAGAGAGGGATTCATGTCGTCACGCCTAACGTGCATCACCACGCTCGCTGCGCTCACCGCGCTCGCTTCGGTCGATGGCTCGCGTGTGTCGGCGCAGGACCGGCCGGCGCCGCCGCCCATCCCCGCGGGACAGACGAACAACCCGTTCCCGCAGCCGATCGTCGACACCGAGGGCGTCATCACCGTCACGCTGCGTGAGTTCGCGTCGCTGCCGGACATCAATGGCGTCGCCGCGCGTGCGATGACCCTCGTCGAGGAGCCGGCGACACGGCGGCGTCTGTTCGTCAGCGACATGCATGGCGTGTTGTACGCCCTGAGCCCGGATGGCCGAACGGTGAGTCCGTATCTCGACCTCCGCGACCCGAAGTGGGGCGTCGCCGTGCAGTCGCAGGGCCGCGAGCGCGGGCTGCAGAGCTTCACGCTCCACCCGCAGTTCGCCCAGGCCGGCGCGCCGGGGTTCGGCAGGTTCTACACCTTCGTTGATATCGCGACCGACACGCTGACACCGGACTTCACGACGCCTAACGCGACATCGACCCACGAGACCGTCCTGCACGAATGGAAGGCACGGACGCCGGGCGCCGCGACCTATGACGGCGAGCGTCCGCGTGAGCTGTTCCGATTGCGTCAGCCGTTCGCCAATCACAACGGCGGCGCGATCGCGTTCAATCCCACAGCGCGCGCGGGCTCGGGCGACTTCGGCCTCCTGTACGTGGGCGTCGGCGACGGCGGCAGTGGAGGCGATCCGATGGGGCTCGCGCAGAATCTCGGCTCGGCGTTCGGCAAGATCCTCCGCATCGATCCGCTCGGCAGGAACGGCCTCGGCGGCAGGTACGGTATCCCGGCCACGAATCCGTTCGTCTCGACGACCGGCGCGTTGCCGGAGATCTTCGCGTACGGCGTGCGCAATTCGCAGCGCTTCGCCTGGGACGCGAAGAACGGCGCGATGTTCCTGAGCGACATCGGCCAGAACATCGTCGAGGAAGTGAGTCCGGTGACGGCCGGCGCGAACCTCGGCTGGAACACCTGGGAGGGGAGCTACCGCTTCGCCAGCCGACAGGCGGTTCGCACCGATTCCGTGCGCGGTGATCCGAAGGTCACCTACCCGATCGTCGAGTGGGACCACGTCGATTCGGTTCTGCTGGACAACGGCCGGTCCGCTTCCGTCGGCCTCGTCGTCTACCGGAGTGCCGCGATTCCGCAGCTCGACAATCGCATAGTGTTCGGGGACATGCCGAGTGGCGAGGTGTTTCACGTGAGCGCGGACACGCTGCCGAAGGGCGGTCAGGACGCGATCCGTCGGGTGCTCTTCGTGACCGCACCGGGTGCGCCGCGGCGCCCCGTGCTCGAGATCATTCAGGAGAAGAACCGCGCGCAGGGCAGGACGGCCGCTCAGCGCGCGGACCTCCGATTCGACGTCACGTCAACGGGACGGATCTTCGTCCTGAACAAGGCCGATGGAATGATTCGCGTGATGGAGCGTTAGGCGGAATCACAGGAATCGAAGCGCGGGTCTCCGCTCCGCTATCGCCCGTTTCTCCTGTCACGCCGTTATCGCCGGGGTTGAAAGAGCTCGATCGGATTGTCCGACGGGTCCTCGATGATGACCTGCGCGCCGCCCGGTCCGGTCGCGATGTCATTCGTCCGGAATGGCACGCCGAGGGTACCGCACGCTGCCTTCGGACATTCTGTGACGCTCCTCTCGCACGATCGCCACGTTCAACGCCCGAGGCAGACCCTAGATAGCGAACCGCACAGCGTCAGACTCTGCGGGCTACTGTGAGGCGTCCCGTGCGCGCAGCACGCGGCGTCCCGGGCGAAGGGGTTCAGCTATGCAGCGTGCGGGCGAGCGGACGGCGGCCAGTCTCGCCGCCGTGCCGCTGCGTCACCTGGCTCTCGGCCCGCCGTCCTCGCCAGCCGAAGTCGTGAGTCGGACCAGATCCGTACCGTCGTCCGCCATCGAGAAGAGCTCGACGTCGCCATTGGTGCTCGGACGGAACGACATGAAGTTGATCCTGCCGTTTCGCGACCAC
>Ga0075420_100001086_pt1 | contig 22653 bp, 21 predicted proteins | sample SoiMetdeltSBSDD4_FD_75296 | JGI IMG/M metagenome (GOLD analysis project Ga0075420, IMG submission 75296) | Bulk soil microbial communities from a Populus tree surrounding site in Tennessee, USA - Soil MetaG P. deltoides SBSDD4 | ecosystem: Environmental > Terrestrial > Soil > Tree plantation...
TGGATCGTTCCTCCTTCCCCTGTTATCGATCGGCGATCTGAAGGGTCTCTCTCACCCGCTGAAACGCGCGTTCGTACGTGTCTGCCTCGGGTTGAGGAGCGACGCCGATGACATAGAGGATGTCCCCGTTCCGCAGTTGTGCAGTTGCGAGGTTGACGTATTCACGCTGACCGGTCACTTCCGACATGTTGACCAGCGGGGTGGAGAGACCTTGTCGTCCACCCATGCTGACGCGTCGCGTGTTGCCAGCGCGTTGCAGCTCAGGATTGCTGCGGGCGAAGTTCTGTAGCAGCTGCTGCGTATCGCGCTGCAGATTTCCTGTTCCGCCCTCGACCACGCCGACTTCTACGCCATGGGTGAAGGCGGTCTGACCGTCACCTTGAACGAAACCGCCATCCGGCGCGTACGTAACGCCGCCGCCCGTGTTCACCTGCTCCCAATTGGCGGGCACGCTCACGCGCAGGAAGTTTGACGGCGAATAGGTCCGAAACTGTGTCGACGGCGGCTCAACGTTCACCGTACTTCGGGTGGTACGTCCGGCCGTCCCGGTGGGACGGCTGCGGGCCTGTCCGCGAGCAATTTGCTCCGCTGTGTACGCCGGAGACATACCCTGCAGTTGCGACTTAATCGACGAGAACTGGCCTGTGTCCGCGTTTCCCTGCACCCGAAGCATCGACGCTTCACGGGTGATCGCGGCTGAGCGGTTGCCTGGATCCGGGTGGCTGCTCAGCCACTCCGGCCCGCTGCGGCCGCCTTCGCCCTGAATCGTCTGAAACATGGTCGCCATGGCTCGCGGGTCGTACCCGGCGCGCGCCATGAGCTGGGCCCCGAGAAGATCGGCTTGACGCTCGTACTCACGGCTGTACTTAAGGAAATACGCGCCGAGTCCGAACTGCGTGCCCTGAGCGATGACGGAGCCGGCAGCGCCTCCGACGATGGCGCCGAGAATCTGGCCAGCTACGGCGCCGATCTGAAATTTCTGTCCCTTGGTAGCCTGCGCAGTGCCGTGGCGCAGGATTACGTGTGAGATCTCGTGCGCCATGACGCCGGCCATTTCAGCTTCGCTCCGCGAGGCCTCGATCATTCCTCGGTTGAGAAACATCGGACCGCCTGGCAGGGCGAACGCGTTAATCTCCTTCTGGTTGACGACGTCGAAGGTGTAGCGGAATCCGGCGTGCCGAAACTCCGGTGGAATGGCATCGACCAGATTCTCGCCGACGCGCTCGACGTAGTTGTCGACGCGGCTGTCGTTGAGCATCGGCAGCTGCTTCCGTGCCTCTGCGGCTGCCTCCTGCCCGAGCTCGACATCCTGCTGCAGCGAATACTTGTTCGGATCGGGCGTAATCTTCGTCTGGGCCTCGGCAGTGCCCAGGCCGACCGCCACGAGCAGGATGCCCAGCAACCTGGTGTACTGAAGAGTGGACAATGCTCGAGTCATGCTTCTCCCCTTTGTGCAAGGCTCCGACCACCCCCTGTGCAAGGGTTCAACCAACTTGGTTGGCTTCGTTATCGGAGCACGATGCCGACGGTGGCGCGCCAGAAGCTCAGGCGCGAGATCCCCGGTCGGGCGAATGGCCCATCCGCGCCGCTCGCTGCTTTGATGTGACGTATGTCGAACCGCAGACCTGTGCGGTCGGTTACGAATCCGATGGCACCGCCGCCCAGATCCACAGCGAGGAAGTTCTCATCCAGTGGGAAGAGCCCTGCCGCGTTCTTGCTTCGTGCTTGCATGAGTCCAAGGCCAGCGACGACATACGGCCGCAGCGATTCACGTGTGACGGCGAGAGGCAACGCCAGCATGACATTGCCGGTAACGGTCGTGACGCGGCTCGACAGTACGAGGCCGAGCGGATCGTCTCCCTGGAAGAAACTTGGTGTATGGCCGACCTCAGCTTCGAGGCCGAACAAGCTGTCGCTGAGGAGAAGGACCGCTGCGCCGAGCGTGAACTTCCGGCCGGCGCCTTCTTCGGGAATGAGCAGCGTCGTCTCAGGCGCGAACGATCCGCCGGCAAACGGGGTAATCAGCAAGTCGGCGTGAGCAGCCCGGGGCGCTGCGAGGATGATCGCCGAGAGCAGTGCCGTCAGCTGCGCGCCGCGCGCCGCTGCCCGCCCGGAAACCATCAGGTGAGAAAGAGCTTGAGGAACAGCTGTGCGAAGAGCGAGACCGAAACATCGCCGTTGGCCAGCGTGTAGGGCGCGGCGAGCCCATCGCTGTTCGCGAGAAGAATCAGCGTCAACTTCCGGTTGGGCACCTTGATGTACAAGGCCGAGTACGCATCGCGCGCGAGACCGAAATGCCACACGATGCGCTCGTTGTTGTACTGCTGGACGAACCACCCAAGGCCTGTCGGCGCCGCTCCTGCTGCTTCCCATGCACGGCGGCGTGTGTCGGCCTCGAGGAGGATGTCCTCGTCGAGAGCTGCATCGAAGCGCGCAAGATCACGTACGGTGGAAACGATTCCCGTCGCCGCACTGAGCGCTGGCCGCGCGTAATCGGAACGGGTAGCGCGGCCCGCCGTGACTTTGTAAGGCACCGCAACCCGACGGAGGATCGCGTTATAACGATCCCGTTCGTTATTGGTGAACTGGTGCCGCGTCGGAGTTCCGTCAGCAAGGTCATGGCTCGGGACCGAGTTGGCCATACCGAGCCGATTGAGAATCTCCTCAGTGATGAGGCGTGCATACCGGCCGCTTGAGCACTGGGCGATAACCTCCGTGAGCGCTGCATAACGGCCTGAGTTGTACTGGAAATTTCCACTAGCCCCTGCATGGGAGAGGAGCTGCGCTACCGTCGTGTTGTCTTCGTTGAACTCGGAGTTCCAGCGGCGCACCCGATCGGACAAATCGAGATATCGCTGCTCCATGCACTGCTGCAGAAGAACTGTTGACGAGAGTGTCTGAGTCAGATCGAGAAGAGGATAGGGCGTGTCGCCCGTGGCGCGCTCTAGCGCTTCGACGTCCTGATATCCGAACCCGTTGTCCCAAACGAGTTGTCCGTTGCGTGTGATCGCGGCTGACAGGCCCGGGATACCGGCCTGCTGCCGCAGCGACTCCAGATAACGCTCGAATAGCGCGACTGGCAGACTCTGACTCTGCGCGCGCACTTGCGCTGCCATCACTGCGAGCGGCAACAGCGGGACAATAAGGATCTTTAGAGTGCGCACGAGGTACCCACAAAATCTTACACCGGCAGAGGTTAACCTGTGCTACAGTCGCAGGCGCCACGGATGTCCGCTGCATCGCGCTCGACGGTCGGGCGGCTCAAATCGGCGCTTTTGTGCGCACTCTTGCTGTTTTCGGCAGTTGCGACGCTGCGCGCCGCCGAGGGTTTGCGCATTGTACCCCTGGTACGCGATGACCACGTTCTGGTCACGTTCGAACTGGCTGACGGGTTTACCGAAGAGGTCCGGGCGGCCGTTCGCAGCGGACTGAAGACAACTTTCACCTACACCGTGGACCTTCGATTGGAAGTTCCTGTGTGGGTGGATCGCACGATCGCTACATCGACCGTGACCAACAGCGTCGAGTACGACAACTTGACCCGTCTTCATACCGTTGTGCGCGTCGTCGACGGAAAAGTCGAGAGCAGGCAGGAGCTCGAAAGCGAAGGAGCCGTCCGCCAGCTGATGACGAGTTTCCAGCGGCTGCCCTTGTTCAAGACCTCGATCCTCGAACCCAACCGCGAATATTACGTGCGGATCAGTGCCACGGCGCGCCCGACCAATGGCGCGTTTCTCTGGCCGTGGGGTAGCGGCACGTCTGGGCAGGCGAAGTTCACCTTCGTTCGATAGCCCCTCTCTTTACATTCTTGCAGTCCAGTACGCTGCGTCGGCGTAAGATCTCGCCATGTATCCGTTGTTGCTGGTGGTGCACTCGCTCCTGCGGTGGGTGGTCCTCGCCGCGGGTCTCGTGGCGTTCGGTCGCGCCGTGGCAGGCATGCGGGGACGCCGCCCCTGGACCCCGGGCGACAACCGGGCAGGTCAGCTGTTTGTCGGGATCCTCGACCTGCAGTTCCTGATTGGTATCGCGCTGTATCTCGTATTCAGCCCGATCACCAGAGCGGCATTTCAGGATTTCGGCGCCGCGATGGGGAGCCCAATACTGCGATTCTGGGCGGTCGAGCACAGCTTCGGCATGGTGATCGCCGTCGCTCTCGCCCACGTCGGTAGGGTGCGCGTGCGTAAGACGACAGACCCCGTGCGGCGCCATAGGCTCGCCGCCATGTTCTTTGGACTGGCGCTGATCCTGATCTTCGCAACGATCCCATGGCCGGGAATGCCTGCCGGCAGGCCTCTCTTCCGCGGCTTTTAAGCGGCGCGTCGCGAACCGTTATTGCGCGGCCGAGGCCGGCGTGCAGAAGCGGTCGAACGCAGCGGTCAGCATCGCGGCAATCTGCTCGGGACCCTGGTTCTCGATCTGCCGCCGTTCGAGCATCCACACGAGCTCACCGTTCTTGAGCAAGCCGATGGACGGAGAAGAGGGCTGGTAGCCGGCGAAGTAGCTCCGTGCGCTCTCAGTGGCCTCCACATCGGCGCCCGCAAAAACTGTCGCCACGCGATCGGGTCGCACGTGATGTTGCAACGCCAGCGCGACGCCGGGGCGCGCCTTGCCTGCCGCGCATCCACAGATCGAGTTCACGATGATCATCAGCGTACCTTGCGTACCGCTGACTGCGAGGTCGACATCGTCGGGAGTACGGAACTCTTCTACGCCGAGACGGGCGAGCTCAGCGCGCATCGGTGCCACGAACTCTTCGGGATAACGCATGAGGCCATTATGGCCCAGGCGTCGCGCGATAGGACAGGTCTTGCGTGCCGACCGCGACGGTACGAATCCTGAAGCCGTTCGGGGCAAGAGGAGGAGGACCTCATGTACCGCTTAGCTGTATTTGTGTTTGCATTGGTCTTTCCATCCGTCGCTGCGGCGCAGCAGCCGTGCACGACGGATGGGCGTCAGGTCGTCAATGAGCTGTACCGGCACATGCTCGAACGGCAAGCGGACGCCGGCAGCGCCCACTGGGTGCAGCAGCTCGAGAGTGGCCGAATGACAGTTCGCGATGTGGTGCGCTCGATCGCAACCTCGCCTGAGTACGCCGAGCGATTCTTCTATGCGGAATCGGGCGAGAACACTCCGTACGAACGGTCGGTCGGACGCCTGTATCGGCACCTTCTCGGACGGCAGCCGGATCCCGACGGGCTGCGCGTGTTCGCGCGGGCTGCACAGCAGAGCGGACCTGAAGTCGTCATCGATCGGATCGTGAACTCCAACGAATACCGCCAGCAATTCGGCGATTGGGGAGTTCCCGGGTCAGGGGGGCTTCGATACTGCGCGCCGAACAGCGCGGTGGGACGTCGGCAAACTGGACAATCTGGCACCGGCACCGAGGCATGGCGGTTTCGTGAGTTAGACCAGAATGGTGACAGCGTTATTACGCGCAACGAATGGCGGGCCGCGAACGGCACGATGCCGTCGTTCAATCGGCTCGACGTAAATAACGACAACAGGCTTACGCGTGGTGAGTTCCGCGGCCAGGTGTTCGACGAAGGCGACGCCACTGCACCGACCGCGGGCGAAGAAATCGTCGTTTATCCACAGGAACGCTGGACCGACACGAGCCTACGTGTCCGCGCTGGCGATCTCATGTACTTCGACACGACTGGTACAGTTCGCCTGAGCAGCGAGCGCGGCGACCTGGCAACGGCAGCCGGCGCGCGCAGCGGCCGGCGTGCGGCGGACTCGCTGCTGTCGAATCAGCCTGCAGGCGCTCTGATCGGCCGGATCGACAACGGGGAACCGTTCTTCATCGGCAACCGTCGAACGGTTCGAGCCCCGTCGGGCGGTCGCTTGTATCTAGGTGTGAACGACGATTATCTCGAGGACAACTCTGGTGAATTCCGCGTGATGGTCGGGGTTCAGTAAGGCACAATGCCTGAGCTACATTTCGACCTGAACTCCTAGTTCGACAACCCGTTCGGGCGGCAGGCGGAAGAACGCCGTCGCCCGAACGGCATTCCGGGCCATCAGCACGAACAGCTTTTCCCGCCAGATCGCCATCCCCTGACGGCGCGTGACGATGATCGTTTCGCGCCCGAGGAAATAGGTGAGATCGTCCACGTTCATCTCGACGCCCTTCTCGCGCGCCAGCAGCAGAGCGTCGGGAACGTCCGGGTCTTCCATGAACCCGAACTGGGCCCGAACGTTAAAAAGACCATAGCCGAGCGCCTCGAAGACGATCCGATCTTCGGGGGCGACATATGGCACCTGTGCGGTTGTGATCGTGAGCAGGATCACCTGCTCGTGCAGGACCTTGTTGTATCGAAGGTTGTGTGCGAGCGCGGGAGGGGTGCCGCGCGGCTGCGCCGTCATGAACACGGCTGTTCCGGGGACTCGCACGGGCGATTGCGCAGCGACCATCGCCACGAAGTCTTCCAAGGGCAAAGCGCGGGCGGTCAGTCGTTCCGCAAGCAAGCGCCGGCCGGTCTTCCACGTCGTCATCAGCGTGAAGATGATTCCCGCGACGACAAGTGTGACCCATCCCCCCTGGACGATCTTCAGAATGTTCGCGCCGAGGAAGGCGAGATCGATCGTGAGGAACGTGCCTGTGACTGCGCAGGCGAGAGGCAGCAGCCACCGCCAGCGTTCTTTCATGACCACGAACAGGAGCAGTTCGTCGATCACCATCGCGAGCGTCACGGCAATGCCGTACGCGGCGGCGATGGCGCCCGATGAACCGAACCCGATCACGATAAGCACGGTGGCGATCATCAATCCCCAGTTGACCTGAGGAATGTAGATCTGTCCCATTTCATGTGACGAGGTATGCTCGATGTCGAGGCGTGGCGCCAGGCCGAGCTGGATTGCCTGCCGGGTCACTGAAAACGAGGCCGAGATGAGTGCCTGTGAGGCAATGATCGCAGCCGCCGTTGCCAGGCAGACCAGCGGAATCAACATCCATTCCGGCGCCAGCAGGAAGAACGGCTGTCGTGCACCGGGATTGAGCAGCAGTAGCGCTCCCTGACCGAGGTAGTTCAGGACCAGCGCGGGCAGTACCAGCGAGAACCACGCGAGCCGGATCGGCTGTTTGCCGAAGTGGCCCATATCCGCATAAAGCGCCTCGCCTCCGGTCACAACCAGGAATACCGCTCCGAGCACGGCGAAACCCGGAAGACCGTTCTCGAGAAAGAAGCTCAAGCCGTGGCGCGGATCGATGGCCGCAAGAACGGCTGGCGCGCGAATGACCCAACTCACGCCGAGCGCTGCGATCGTCACGAACCAGACCACGACAATGGGTCCAAAGAGTCGACCTACCCTGTGCGTGCCGAACTGCTGAATGACGAACAGGAACACAAGGATCGTGACCGTGATCGGGACAACGTAGGGGGTGAACAACGGGGTTACGACTTCGAGTCCTTCGATGGCGCCCAGCACCGTAATCGCCGGCGTAATCATGCCGTCGCCGTACAGCAATCCGGTTCCAAATATCCCGAGCGCAATAAGCAGCGGCCGGCCTACGGCGAGCCTCGACGTAGCATTCGCGCCGCCGTTTCGGCTCGGCACAAGTGCGGTGAGCGCCAGGATGCCGCCCTCGCCCTGGTTGTCGGCGCGCATGACGATGGCGACGTACTTGACTGAAATGACGATTACGAGCGCATAGATGACGAGCGAAAGCACGCCGAGGACGTTGTCGTGGGTGGGCGGGACGGCGTGTGACCCGAAAAAACACTCGCGAAGCGCGTAAAGAGGACTCGTGCCGATGTCGCCATAGACAACGCCGAGTGCCGTGAGCGTGAGCGGGAGCAGGGCGCGGCGGTGGCTGCTGCGTTTCCGCTTTGCGGCGTGCTGCACCGAGGTCGACGTATGGGACACGAACGCCCAGTATAATCTCCGTTCCCTCGTATATGCGGGACGCGCGGCGGCTGGTTATCGGTGGACGCGTTCAGGGCGTCGGCTTCCGCTACTTCACGCAGGAGGTCGCTCTGCGCGAAGGAGTGACCGGATGGGTGAGGAACCGGTCAGACGGCTGCGTGGAGGTATACATCGAAGGCGAAGCGGACACGGTCACGAGGGTCGAACGATTACTCCGGCGGGGACCACCGAGCGCGCGTGTCGAAGACGTTCACGTCGAGATCGAGCTACCCACCGGACAGTATTCAGAGTTCGTGATCAAATAGCGAGGCGCTTGAGCACACTACATGGATCTCAAACAGCACATCAGGCACGTCCCTGATTTTCCGAAGCCGGGCATCCTGTTCTACGACATCACAACGCTGCTCAGAAACGCGGAAGGGCTGCGCGAGACGATTGACACGCTCGCGAACCCGTATGCAGCCGATCGCATCGACGTCGTCGTCGGCATCGAAAGCCGCGGGTTCATTCTCGGCGCTGCCGTTGCAGAACGGCTCGGCGCAGGCTTCATTCCAGTGCGCAAGCCGGGCAAGCTTCCAGCGAAGGCGATCAAGGAGACGTACGACCTGGAATACGGCAAAGACGCGCTCGAGATTCACGCGGACGCCGTCGAACGGGGTCAGCGCGTGCTCATCGTAGACGACGTGCTGGCGACGGGAGGCACCGCGGCTGCCGCCGTACAGCTCGTGCGCAAAGCAGGAGGCGAGCTTCATGGACTGGCATTTCTCATCGAGCTGCTCGCGCTCAAAGGCAAATCGAAGCTGACCGGCGAGAACGTCTATTCTGTCTTGCAGTACTAAGGTGCCGAGGGTGCCTGGGGTGCCTAGCGATCCGCGAGTCCCTCGTTGAGAAACGCGACGAGCGGCGGATAGGTCTTGTCCGGCGCCTCGAGGTGCGGCACGTGCCCGAGACCTGGAATCAGGAGCAGGCGTCCCCGGCCGTTGGGAATGCGTTGGGCGACAAACTGCATTCTCTCTTTGAAGATCGCCGCTGATCCGGGGAGGACATCCTCGGCCCCGCCGAACAACAGCGTAGGCGCCTTGATGTGCTCCCAGTCGTTGACGACAGGATCCAGGTACTGCACCTGCTGGAGCAGCGTCTGCACCATCGCCAGCCGAGGCCAGTCGGCACTGAGGGTCCATGCGTAGCGGTAACGCGTGTACTTTTCGAACTCCGGGTTCCACGCCGCCTCGTTGTGCGCGACGTACCTCATGATGCCGGCGCGAACGGTCTGATACGTTGCGGGAAGCGCACGCTTGTAGGCCTCGTCAGTGCTCTCCCAGGGGCGGGCGAACCGCGGATCTACCAGGCCAATGGGGTTGTAGAGCACCAGTCGTTCGGTCATATCGGGATATTGCGTCGCGAAGCGCGCGGCCAGCATTCCGCCCATCGAGTGACCCACGACCATGGCTTTGTCGATCTTGAGACTCTGCAACACGAGCCTTGTGTTGCGTGCCATGTCATGGAAGTTGTACGGGATGATCGGCTTCGACGATCGGCCGTAGCCAATCTGGTCGGGTACGACCACTCGAAAGCCCTGTCTGCGCAGGATGTCGATCGGCCCGCCCCAGTAGAAGCCGGCGAAATTGTTCCCATGCAGCAGCAGAACGGTGTGGCCGTTCGGTTGGCCCATAGGCGGCGCGTCCATGAAGGCCATGCGCACGTCCTGGCCGTAGAGTGTGAGGGCCAGGTACGAGACCGCGTGCGGGTACGGAACGTCCTCGGAAGTGATGCTGCCCGGCTGTATGTCAGGGGCAGGTACGACGGGAGCTTGCTGCGCGCGGGTGGCCGCGCTCGCCGCGAAGAAGAAACCGAGGGAGGCCGCGAGAATGGTCCTCTTCATAAGAGTGTCTCGAAGCTTATACCAGGAACGTTCCGACCGGCGATGCCGTCCGGCGGGTAACCAACGATCCTCTCTTACGTTGTCGGAGAACGTTTCAACATCAACTGAATCAGCCCAATCGCCTTGGCAGAGAGGAGAGCTCGATGGCGAACGCGCCAAGTCCGGTTCCCGCTACGTCATCGCAACTAATCCCCATGTTGGTGTGCAGAGATGTGGGGGCGGAGCTCGAGTTCTGTCGGACGGTGTTTGATGCGGTTGAAGTAAGCCGCAGGCCCGGGGCGGACGGCGCCGTTGTGCACGCGCTGATAAAGATCGGTGAAGCGATGGTGATCATCGAGGGGGAGTGGCCGACGCTAACGAGTCGTGCGCCGCAGAGAGACGGTAGCTCCCCTGTCGTTATTTTTGTCTACGTCACCGATGTGGACGCGGTGACAGAGCGAGCGGGCAACGCGGGTGCGACGATACTGGCGTTCCCGCAAAACCAGTTCTGGGGTGACCGTACGGCTCGAATTCTCGATCCAGCTGGCCATGTATGGCTTGTGGCAACGCGCATAGAAGAAACATCGGAAAGTGAGCGCGCCGCCCGATGGTCGGACATCTTGGAGGAGAAGTAGAGCCTTCGGAATGACGGTTAACGCGTGTGGGCCTCGGTCGGCGACACCGTGGGTGGACCTCACGTTACACCTCACGACCATGATTCGGATTCGACTACCCCGCGGCGAGTGGTCCTTTGACGAGTCGCGTCCTTTGGGTCGACCGGGCGGCTTTGGTGAGGTATTTCGAGCGCCAGGATTCTTCCGGTCAGCCGAATCGCCCGAGTTCGCGATGAGCGGCATCGGCGGCAGATACCTTCAATCGCTTTACGCTGGCGGTATCTACCGTTTCCACTGCGGAACTAGCGTGGTAGCTGGCGACGATCAGGGCTGAACCAGACATGACCGCACTTGCTGCAGCGCCAATGCAAATAGCGAGTGCTGTCAAAGTGGAACGTGGAGACGGTTACATGGTCGGTGTGCTGGCACCGCGCGCACGGTTCGAGGGTGATGCGCTCGAAGTCCCCTGGAACGGGAGGATCCGTCACCAAGCGACCGCAGTGTATTAGGGGATCGGGCACAGGCGCTAATGAGCTTTAGGCTCAAGCGTTAAATGCCCGTGGTTTGTGAACGGCATAATCACGAACCCGAAGGCGCGGGAGCGGAAGGCGGCAAAGAAGCGATGAGACGGCTGTTTCGCGGCTTACAACCCTAGCGGCATCCCTGTTCTGCCTTGTTAGAATCCGCACACACCGAAATCAACCATCGATGGCGCTGGCCCCCCGGCACTCGAATCGGCCCGTACGAAATCACCGCCCTTCTTGGAGAGGGTGGGATGGGCAAGGTCTGGCGGGCGCATCACACGGGACTCAAGCGGGACGACGCCCTCAAGGTGCTGCCAGATGAATTTGCGACGCACCCGTCGCGACTGGCTCGATTTCAGCGAGAGGCGCAGGTCCTCGCGTCACTGAATCATCCGAACGTGATTGCGTAGACCCAGCGGTCTTTGACAACTGAATGTCCCTGCGCGGACCACGGCTACACGTTAAGTGCTGAGGGCATCTGGGCGGTCCCAGACATGCTCACAGGCGGGACAAAAACACATCATCTCGCCGTAGTGGGTGCCGACCACAACCGCCTTGGGCGAATGGCATTTCGGACATTCGACACGAACGATTTGGCGCGAGTCGCGTGGTTGGGTTTTTCCCGACGGCGGACGCTTCCGGGTCATGTCGGACCTCACGCGGGCAATTGCTTCTGGGAACAGGTCACAGATGGGGAAAGCGCAGGACAAGTTACTTGCCTTTTACGAACACTGTCATGCGGGTCGGGGTGGTGAGACTTATCCACTAGCGTTTCGTCGCCGCCTTCCGTTTCCGCACCGCTTGTTTTAGTTCAGGGTCGAGGCTTTTTGCGGCGCTCGACGTCGATGCTACGCCCTCTGCCCGGAGGCGGTCGGCTTCTCGTTCGTGATGCTCGGCTTGTTGCTGGTGATACGCAGCTTGATCTCGATGACGTTGGATGCGCTCCAGCATTTCAGCGATGCGGGCTTGCCGCTCTTCTTGCTGGTCCCTGGGATTGGGACCGACCCGGATGGAAGATGGCTTCGGTTGCGCCATGTTCGATCCCCCGAATGTGTAGCGCCGATTTTTTACCGCATCCTTTTGTGGCGGATCAAGCTGGGGAAATCCCTAACCAGCTCATCCGTGTTCGTGGGTGCGAAGCGCGCGCCCCATTTGCCGTTGGAGTGGCGGGAACGGGCGCCGCTGTCGGCGAGCGCCGTGCCATCTGGCGAACATCGTTGGCACTGGTACTGTTGCAACCCTTGAGAGGATTCCGGTAGCGGGTACCATTCCTCCGGCGCCCAACGCTCATCCTCGATGTCCTTCGCGTGCCGTCCACAGAGGACCGTGCCGCGAATCGACCAATACAGACCGCTAGCGGATTCTGGTCGCATAAAGGCGGAAGGGCATTGATCTTCTTTGGAATCTTAGGTTGCCTGTCGGGAGTCTACGTACTCAGTAACGACCCCGCGATGCGCGTCTACGGCATGGCGGGTTTGGTGTGTGGCCCTTATCTAATAATTCAATGATGGCGAGCCAGGCGTCAGCGCTCGCGTGGTTTGTGAAAGGCCTGATGACCAAGCCGGAGGCGCGGAAGCGGAAGGCGGCGAAGAAGCGATGAGTGCCAGCGGTAAAGGACGGCGGCACGGTGACATCGCTGAACACCCGTTCATCGCTGCAGTTGTGTTCGCTGCGTTGATCCTCAGTGTGTCGTTGGTGGCTGGCTGGGACCCAAACCCAGGGCTCGCATTTGCCGTAGGGTCGGTGATTTTCGGAACGATTAGATGGGCATACAAGCGGCTGACGGGCGCCAATGGCCGTGGCCGTGGTTTGGGAAAGGCATCATCACCAGAAGCGATGACAGCCCCTACCGCATCGTGCAGCCGTACGGGCGTCATAAGGCGCAAGAGTCCACGGTCGTCAGCGAGCACCAGACCGCTGCCGATGCCTTCGTCGAAATCGATTCGGCTCGCATCACAGATGGTCCGAACCGGTGCGCCGAGCGATGCGATCGAGCTGATCGTGGTGGACGCGGATAACCAGATCGTCCGACGTCCACATCGGCACTAAGGCAAGGCATGACGCGATCAAAGGAGTTGCGGCGAATCGAAGCAGCCGTCGAGCATAGGAATAAACCTGAACTGCAATGGGCGTTAGGTCAGTGTGAGATCCGGAAGAAGTACATGAAGGGGCACAGCAGCTACTGGTATCGCATCGAAAAACGGATTCGCGCGGCGCTCGATGAGATTCAGGGCGACTCGAAATGACTACGTACGCGCGTTTCATGCCGACTCGAAGTGCCGATCTGTCCCGCGTAGTACCACCCGCCACGACACTCCCAGAACAGCATCAGGCGCGTGTATTCGGTGCCTTGCAGGAGGCAATGCGGCGGCTCGATGCCTCGCGTTGCAATCCCGTTGCAAGCGAGTCCGAGACCGACCGCGCGCCTCATCGCAACGGTGACACGGGAGCGGGCACACAACCGCTGGTAAACTAACGTGTTAGCAACCTCACGTCCCCGTAGCTCAGATGGATAGAGCGCGCGCCTCCTAAGCGCGAGGCCGGCAGTTCAATTCTGCCCGGGGACGCCAGCCCACGGGAAAGTTCGTTCAAACAGACCGGCGAGTGTCCCTTCGCCGCACATCTCCCATTCCGCGAGTTCCTCGTCGGCGCGATCGTCACGCGCCCGACTGCGCCCTCGGCGATGGCGCGCCTTCGATGTTCAGCTGCTTCGCGATCGCCTTGATCCCGTAGCCAGCGGCGGACAACTCGAAGATGCGCCAAATAGCCGCCGAAGTTGATAACCGCGTACGCCTACGCCGCGATCAGGCCGCCTTGAACACGGCGAGAAGGATTGAACTTGCTTGTCCGCGCGCGCGGTAGAGAACAGTGTGGTTGGCGTTCATCCAGTGAAATTGACCCCGCCCCACTGATGCAAATCGAGCTCTCGCATTCCCACGTTGTGCCAAAGCGGTGAAGTAGTGCCCAGGCACGTGCACTTGTGAAACTTCTGCTGGCTCACCTCCGCGACGAACTCGCCCGCCCAGTATGAGCCGTCGTCCGCCTCGGCGTAATAGTAGAACCAGCGGTTGTTGGTAGGATTGGGTCGTGTCTGTGTCTGCCCCGGCTCGAGGTTGATCCAGCCGAGCACATCCCACGGATCGCCGCAATCGTCGCCACAGGCATAATCGAGACGCATGTAGGCGACGTAGAGCTTGCTGGAGTAGGAATTCCTGAATCGCACGGCGCCCATGTGTCACTCAGCCTTTCGTTCGCGAATGCGATCGGCCAGCGACGTCCGAGTTTGATATTTCTCCGTGTTGGGGCGCCTTCGATGTTTATCGTCCGTCGCCGCTTGACGCGCCGAGCTGGCCGACTCGACTCCAGGCTTCAGATCTTGGAGCTCGGATCGTGTCGCACCGAACGAATCGTTGTCGTCATCGCCGGATTCATATCGTGATGCCATTGCATGCTCCTCGTTGATCGTTCGAAGTGGGGACGGCCGTCACGGCATTTCAGTGCGAAACGTCTTCGCCGTCGTCGCCGCGCATGTGGCCCAAGTCGTGACGAAAACGTTCGCCGTGCCGCGGTTGATCACATGAACGATCCACCCGCTGAACAGATTCCCCGCGAACGTGAAATGGGCTGGAAAGGACGCGGCCACTTCAAACCCGGACTGGCTGTCGGGCGTCGACGGACTCTTAGAGAATCCTCCTCCGAGCGGCACTTTGCCCTCAGGGCATTCGGCGCCGAGCTCGGCAGAAGAGTTGGGCTCGAGTACGAATTCCCCCGACTGGACCAGCTCCCACCCTGCCAGCACTGCAACCTTCGAGTTGCCGTTGCCATCGTCCTGGGCGAGTCCCACGGCGACACAAACAATTGCGAGAGCCACCGCAAAGACGCCGATGAACACGGTCCTGCGAACCATCATGACGCACCTCCTTATGAGCATAGGCAGGATGCTGAGCGTCTTTGGTTTCGCCGGGAAGCGTGGATACTCGCCGCCCTGAATCCCCCGCACAGCATCTAGGGACTCGAAAGATGGACCGGCTTCCTCGTCAGAAGTTGTTTTGGGGCATACTCGGTCGCGATTGTAGGTCGGCATTGTAGATTTGACCAACCCGCTGGTAACCGCCACGCCGAGGAACCAGTCAAGCCGCTTTGTACAGCGGTACTCCCTGCCCATCGGTAAAAGATCAAGGCTTGCGGTCCGCCAGGACCTTTGCTGAGCAGCTGCCGGCTTGGTTCCGACGTGCTCGCCGCCAGGCGCGACAATTCAGCATTGTGGTTCCGACTCGGAATGCTTGAATCGTCGGGGTATCAGGCTGCTCGAAAGGCCCTGTTAAACCGAGTGATTCCCGCGGGGTGTGCTTCTGCCCGGGGACGCTACCGTTCTTGTCACGAACGTAGCAAGCCAGCCAACATCCCCTTCAATCTCAAGCATCTCGAATCGAGCGCATCAAGAGCGCATCATCGACGCCAAAATGTTTCCGAGCCCTCTTCGAATTCGCGGTGCGAGCGACGATGGCGATACGTTTCCCGCAATCGCGTCCCTCAGGGGGCGCGCATTTGGGTAGGCAAGTACGCGCTGCACATCGCGGAGGGAGGACGTATCTCCGAGCGCGTCGCAGAAGATCGCGGTGGCGGCCGCTATTTCCAAAGGCTCTGTCGGTGTCGCATAGCCCCGGCTATTGCCGATGCCCGCCACGCGCAGCAAGGCGGCAGCGAGAACGACTTCGCGGTCCCGGGGATCGCCGACATGATCGAGCGCGATGCGGGCGCAAGCGGCAGCCTGCTCCGCCCACAACACGATCAGTTCCTCGCGCGGCCGTGTCGCGATGGACAACGTAGTCGAATGGGCGTGTGGGCAGGGCGCACAACGCGGCGTGCGGAATCCAGCGTCCGAGAATGTCCATAAACCGCGCCGCGCCGCGGAGCATTCTCTCCGCCGTCCGAAAGGAAGGGTCCGCCGCGTAGACGAACCCCAGGTGCAGCTTGCCTTCGTTGTAAAGGCTCGCCTCCGAGAGCGGTTCGGCATTGCGCTCGAACACTGTGAGCCGGAGGCCGCGATCGGCGAGTTCGAGCGCGGTGCACGTGCCGAGAATTCCTGCCCCGAATATCGCTATCGACATGTCGTCGTTGGTTATCGGGCCGTGACTCGAACCTCAAGTCTTTCATACTGCGGACCGACCGGAGAGCGGCGTCATGATTGACTCCTTCGTCAGATAGTGTTAAGACGCTGACGCCGACAGCCGGTCAGTCAATGCTGCAAACGAAAGAGCCGTAATGAAACTCTCGAATCTCGTTACGAGCCTGTTCCTCACCCTGGGCCTCGCCTTCACCGCGCAAGCCCAGTGGATCAAAGTGCCGTTGCCCGGTACGCCGCGCACCACAGACGGCAAGCCCAATCTCACTGCGCCCGCGCCGCGTGCTTCGGACGGCCATCCCGACCTGAGCGGCATCTGGCTCTCCAGCCGCCAAGTCACCAATCCCAAAGGCCGCGGCCTCGAACGCTTCATGCCCGCCGGATCGAAGGTCCCCATGCTGCCGGCGGCCGAAAAGTTTTACGCGGACGTCACCGGGAACGGCCGTTACGATGCGCCAGATCCTTCCGAGCGCTGCCTTCCCGATGGAGTTCCGAACCACATGATCCCGCTGCCCATCAAGATCGTACAAACTCCAGGCGTCATCATCACACTGTTTGAAGAGTTCTTCGTCTTCCGTCAAATCTTCACGGATGGCCGGAAACTGCCGGTTGACCCCCAACCAAGCTGGTTCGGATACTCGGTCGCGCGTTGGGAGAAGGACATTCTCGTCGTGGAAAGCGCCGGCTTCAACGAGCTGACCTACTTGGACGGAGAAGGGTTGCCGCACTCGGGAGACTTGCGCATCACCGAACGCTACCGCCGGCCCGACTTCGGCCACCTCGTGGTCGACTTCACATTTACCGACCCGAAGTACTACGAGCGACCGTGGACCGCGACCATTCCGTTCGATCTCATGCCGGACACCGAACTGATCGAGCACTTCTGCGAGAACGAAAAAGACTCCGGTCAGCTGATCCGGAAATAGCTTGCGACTGTGGCGCACGCCACGAATGACGGGTGGACGCCCTCGCCGCGGCGACGTTCAGCGGCAGGCACCGCCTTGAGCGCGCGCCGAAACTCGGCGGTATTGAATGCTGCTGCTAGAATGACGAAGTCCGTGACGGAAATCGCGCGATTTGGAACTGACGCAGACCGGCTTTAGGCTGAAGGTCTGGGGCAACCGATGAAAAGAAAAGAACGCCATCAACTCAAGGGAAACGAAGTCGCCGAGATGATCGTCGGCGCACGCGCCGCCTTCGAGGCCAACCGGAGCCGCATCGGCCTGATTGTGGTCATCGTTGCGGTGGCGGTTGCTGCCGTCGGAGCCTTCACTGCATGGCGCCGCAGTACAGAAGCTCGCGCCGAACAGCTCCTGGCCGAGGCCATGGTGGCGTTCAACGCGCGCGTGGTTCCCGTGACTGCCTCGCCCACGGAGCCGGGCGAGGTGCCAGCGGCGGCCAGCATAGGCGCCACGGGCTCTTTTCCAACGGTCGCGGCCAAGCTCAACGCGGCGCTGCCCAAGCTCAAGGCAGCTGCCGATGCCTATCCCGACAGCGACGCCGGCATTACCGCACGCTACCACTATGCGTCTTCCCTCGCGGGCGTTGGCAAATACGATGAGGCGATCCGCGCCTTTGATGAAGTGGTGAGCCGCGCCGGTGCGTCTAGCTTGTACGGTCGCATGGCGCTGTTCGGCAAAGCCGACACGCAGGCGCGTGGAGGTCAGTTGGACGCCGCGATTGCCACCTGGCAGTCGCTCGCCTCGAGCACCGACGAGGCGCTCCCGAAGGACGCTATCCTGATGGAGCTCGGGAAGACATATCAAGCAGCGGGGAAGACCGAGGAAGCGCGAAAGATGTTCACCCAGCTCGTCGATGAGCATCCGACGTCGCCGTACACCACAGAAGCGCGGGCCGAGCTCGGCAGCTGACATAGGCGCCGTTCCACGACAAGCTCATTAGCGCGCAACGGGCCCGTCGGCGTAGTCTGTGCCTCGGGAATCTTCGATGCCATATCGTGTTGCGTGCCCTCGCTGCGGTAAACGCGGATACGTCCGCGCCGAGCGAGTCATCGCAAGAGCCGAAGCGCACACGCATTACTTTTGCGGACACTGCATGCACGAATGGGACGATCCCGATTCGCCTCCCGCGCTCAATCCCCCTGAGACGACCGAGCGCAGCTAACCCAAGACCCGCTCTACTCACTAACTGCTTTTTCTGACGTCCTTCAACCAGAGGAAGTCAGCTTGGGCCGACAGACGCATGCCGCTCACGTTCGGTCGCATGACGGCGATGTTGGTTTTGTACCAGAGGCTGATGTACGGCACGTCGTCAGCAACAATCTTTTGAACCTCGCGGTAGTAGCGGAGTCGCTCGTCGTCGGTGGTGGCTCGCGTCGCGAGATCGATCAGGCGGTCGACTTCGGGATTGCTGTAGTAGGTCCGGTTGAAGCCCACCGGGGGCACCTGCTCTGAGTGGAAGACCCGTCTCAACATGTCCGGATCTGTGACGCCAACCCACTGAAGCGTGTACATCTGCACGCTGCCCGAGAGCACGTCGGCGTAGAAGGTGGCAAACTCGTACGACCGCACGTCAACGTCGATGCCGACTTGCCGCAGATTCTGCTGAATGACCGTCGCCTGGAGACGGAAGAACTCGTCGGTCGATGTTGTGAGGGACAGGCGCATGCGCGGCAGTGGACCATCGTCATCAGGGTCCTTGTATCCGGCTTCGTCGAGGAGTGCCTTTGCCTTCGCGACGCTGTGCTCGAATTGTGTGACGTCCGGCTCGAACGCCCATGCTACGGGTGAGAGTACGCCGACAGCCGGCGTTGCGAGACCGCGGCGCAGGTGCCTGACGATGGCTTCCCGATCCACAGCGTGCGCGATCGCCTGTCGGACGCGCTTGTCCGCAAGCAGCGGATCGCGAAGGTTCATCCCGATGTAGGTGTAGTCGACGCCTTGAGCCTCCGTGATGCGAACCTCACGACGGCGCTGAAGCTCGAACGCGATGTCTGGGGACACGTCGTTCACGGTCATGTCGGCGCCGCCCTTCCGAAGCTCCAACCCGCGCATCGTTTCGTCTGGAATGATCTTCAGGACGACACCAGCGTTGAGTGGCAGGCCGTCCCAATAACCCTCGTATGCCGACAGCTCGACCTGTTCGTCGGTGACATACCGGACGAATCGATAGGGTCCGGTTCCGATCGGAAATGTTCGCAGCGTGTCACCCGCGTCCGCGGGCACGATTGGCATGACCAGCTGAATGGGAAAAGACCCGAACGGCTCCTTCAGCTTGAAGACGACCGTGTAATCGTCAGGTGCCGTCACGCTCGCGAGCATGCGGTACGCGCCCTTTCGGGGCGAGACGAAATCCGGATCGAGAAAGCTGCTGAACGTGTAAACCACGTCATTCGACGTGAGCTCGTGGCCGTCGTGGAACCGCACGCCGTGGCGGAGGTGTGCGATATAGGTCAGCGGATCCGGATTGTCGAGGCGCGCGGCCAGGCCGGGTGAGACGCGCAAGTGATCGTCGTGCACCATCAGGCGGCTGTAAACCAATTGGTGCACGCGCTGGGAAATCTCGTCCGTGCCTATGCGCGGATCGAAATTCAGCGGCGACTGGCGCACGATGACCGTCACGTAGGACGAATCCGGGGCTCCTTGCGTCGCGGAGCAGCTCGCGCTAACTCCCACTATCCAACTCCCAATTCCCAATAGGACCCACCGTGGAAGCTTCGACGAGCGCGATGCACGCATCGGCGCTGCACCTGGGCGTTTGGGAGTGGGGGATTGGGCGTTGGGAATTGTCATCAGCCGTCCGCCAGTCTCTTGAGCTCCGCGATTAGTTCCAGCGCCTGACGCGGTGTCGTGTCGTCCACGTCAACAGCTCGAAGCCGCTGCAGGATCTGATCGTCGCGCGTCGATGGTTCGCGGTCGAGACCGCCACGGGCCGGGTCGGCTGGCGACACGAACAGCCCGAGCTGGCGGGTGTCGGGATCGCCTGGTGTACCCGAAAGGGTTGGACGGCCACCTCGAGAGAGCTCATCACGCTCGAGCCCTCGCAAAATCTCTCGCGCGCGCGCAACGACCGTCGGCGGCAGTCCGGCGAGCCGCGCGACTTGTATCCCGTAACTCCGATCTGAGCGGCCAGGCACGATCTTGCGCAGGAAGATGATGTCGTCTTTCCACTCGCGCGCCGACACGTGCATGTTGACCACGGCCGGATAGGCGTCGGCCAAATCGGTCAGCTCATGATAGTGAGTCGCGAACAACGTTTTGGGTCGGGCCCTCGTGTTGGTCACCAGGTATTCGGCTACAGCCCAAGCGATGCTCAAGCCGTCAAAGGTGGAGGTGCCGCGGCCGATCTCATCGAGCACAACGAGGCTCCGCGACGTCGCCGCATGCAGGATGTTGGCGGTCTCCTGCATCTCGACCATGAACGTGGACTGGCCGCGGGCGATGTTGTCCGACGCGCCCACCCGCGCAAAGATGCGATCAATGATGGGTACCTTCGCGTCGCGTGCAGGCACGAACGAACCCATCTGGGCGAGGAGCGGAATCAACGCCACCTGGCGGAGATACGTCGACTTGCCTCCCATGTTGGGACCAGTCAGGACGACGAGCTGACGGCTGGTTCCGTTGAGGTCCACGTCGTTGGGGACGAACGCACCCGAGGCGTACCGCTCCACGACGGGATGCCTTGCGTCGGCGGCGACGAGTTCGTCGCCGTCGTGGACGTGGGGTTTTGTCAGATTCCCGACGGCCGCAGTTTCGGCGAGCGCGGTCAGCACGTCGAGGGTGGCGAGCGCGCGCGCCGTGTCCTGAATACGCGGGGCCTCAGCGGCCACGTCGCTCCGCAGCTGCTCAAAAATTTCAAGCTCGCGTTGGAGGATCCGCTCGTCGGCTCCGAGCACGCGGGCTTCGTACTCCTTGAGCGCGGGTGTCGTGAAACGCTCGCCGCCCGCAATCGTCTGTTTTCGGTGGTAGTCCTCCGGCACGGCATGGAGGTTCGACTTCGATACCTCGATGTAGTAGCCGAAGACGCGGTTGAAGCGGACCTTCAATGATCCGATTCCGGTGCGCGCCCGCTCCTGCTCCTCCATTTGAGCGATGACCTGCCGACCGGACCGGCTCACCGCTTTCAGGCTGTCGAGCTCGGGGTCTATGCCGTCCCGGGTGAACCCTCCATCGCGCGCGAACGCGGGCGGTTCGTCGACGATCGTCCGCTCGATTCGATCGCGTACATCGGCGAGATCGTCCAGCTCCGCCGTCAGGCTGCGGACGAGCGGCGCCTGAAGCTCCGCCAGCGCCGTCCTGATGCGCGGCATCGTGGTGATCGACTGCCGCAGCGAGACGAAGTCCCGGGGAGCAGCGGTTCCAAGCGCGATGCGCGCCAGAAGCCGTTCGAGGTCGTGAACCGTCTTGAGCGCCTCGCGGAATTTTGCCCGATCGGTCGTCCGGAACGCGAGCTCCTCGACGGCATCGAGCCGATCGCGAATGCGTTCCAGCGTGCGAAGAGGTCTCAACAACCACCCGCGCAAGAGTCGAGCGCCCATGGACGTCATGGTCCTGTCGATTTCGTGCAGCAGCGAACCTGCTGCGGCGCCGTCACTGCCCGCGACGACCTCCAGATGCCTCAGGGTGATCGGGTCGATTACGAGGACATCGGATGTCGTCTTGTAGGCAATCGATCGAACATGGGCGAGGTCGGCCTTTTGCGTATCACGCAGGTACGCGACCAGTCCGCCGGCCGCTTCGATGGCTGCGGTGCGGCCATCGAGACCGTACCCTTCGAGGCCGAGGACCTTGAGTTGCTCGAGCAGCGCCCGGCGCGCCGATTCGGACTCAAAGATCCATGGTTCCGCCGTGGTAACGGGCACCTGCAGCCGCCCGATCTCGGGAATACGGTCGGTGATGGCCACGTCTGACGCGACGACGATCTCTCGGGGACGAAGTACCGAGATTTCATCGGTGAGCGCTTGAAGCCCTTCCGCGCCGGAGTATTCGGCGCTGGTGAACTCGCCGGTCGAAAGGTCGATTAGGGCGACGCCGTACAACTCCTGCCGGAGGACAAGCGACATCAGATACGCGGGCTCACGCGCAGAAAGGTAACTGGCGTCGGTGAGCGTGCCGGGCGAGACGACGCGGACGACTTCGCGTTTGACCAGGCCTTTGGCCTTTTTGGGGTCTTCGACTTGCTCGCAAATCGCGACGCGAAATCCTTTGGTTACCAACCGGGCGAGATAACCGTCCACGGCGTGGAACGGCACTCCGCACATCGGAATTGCGCCGCCATCCCCGTCTTTCGAACGTGACGTCAGGGTGAGGTCCAGTGCGCGCGCAGCCACGAGTGCGTCTTCGTAAAACATTTCGTAGAAGTCACCCATCCGGAAGAACACGATTGCATCGCGGTGCTGACGCTTGGCGTCGAGGTACTGACGCATCGCAGGGGTGACGGATGTGGCTGAGGACACGCCGTGGCCTTCGTGACACTAACGCGCTGAAGTGTTTTTGGCAACAATCGTGAGCCGCGTTAGTGTCACGTTCGTGCCAGAGCTGGACCGCAGGCACAGCGCGGCCTTGGTTGACGCTGCCGCACGGTGACACTACCGCGCCAGGCTTTATTTTCTTACACAACTTCGGCGCGGTAGTGTCACCGCCGTGAGAGGGCCTGGGTCACAGCGCGGCTATTTGGTTGCAACTCCGCCGCGCTGTGACCTTC
>Ga0075420_100001087_pt1 | contig 22651 bp, 26 predicted proteins | sample SoiMetdeltSBSDD4_FD_75296 | JGI IMG/M metagenome (GOLD analysis project Ga0075420, IMG submission 75296) | Bulk soil microbial communities from a Populus tree surrounding site in Tennessee, USA - Soil MetaG P. deltoides SBSDD4 | ecosystem: Environmental > Terrestrial > Soil > Tree plantation...
GGCTATCGCTCGCTGATCACCGTGCTGACCAAGCGGATGGCCGAGGACCTCACCGAATACCTGCACGAGCAGGGCATCCGCGTGCGCTACATGCATTCCGACATCGACACGCTGGAGCGCATCGAGATCATCCGCGACCTGCGGCTCGGCGCGTTCGACGCGCTGGTCGGCATCAACCTGCTGCGCGAGGGCCTCGACATCCCGGAATGCGCGCTGGTCGCGATCCTCGACGCCGACAAGGAAGGTTTCCTGCGGAGCGAGACCTCGCTCATTCAAACGATCGGCCGCGCGGCCAGAAACATCGACGGCAAGGTGATCCTCTATGCCGATTCCGAGACCGGCTCGATGCAGCGCGCGATCGCGGAGACCGGCCGCCGCCGCGAGAAGCAGGTCGAGTACAACACCGCCCACGGCATCACGCCCGAAAGCGTGAAGAAGGGCATCTCCGACATCCTCAATTCGGTCTACGAGCGCGACCACGTGCTGGTCTCGACCACCGGCGGCATCACCGGCGTCGGCGACGAGGACACCGCAACCATCGGACACAATTTCGAGGCGGTGATCGCCGATCTCGAAACCCGCATGCGCGAGGCCGCCGCCGACCTCGACTTCGAGGAAGCGGCGCGGCTGCGCGACGAGCTCAAGCGCCTGCGCGCCACCGAATTGGCGGTGGTCGACGATCCGACCGCGAAGCGGCCGGCCCCTTCACAGGGTGTGGGGCAACGCAAAGGCGGCCCGCAGCGCAGCCGCATCCACAAGCCGTCGCTCGACGAGATGGGCATCGCCCTCTCGCACGAGGTCGCACCGCATCGCCCGGACGACAAGCGGCCGCGCAAGCCCGGCCTCGACGAGATGGGCCCCAGCCCGGAAGCAAAGCCCTATCGGCCGGGCACCAGCCCACGCTCGACCGGCGGCAAGCCGGGGCAACGTGGTGGATGGAAGCCGCGGGGGCGTTAGCATCATGATCCCGAAAAGCGGGTACCGGTTTTCGGAAAAGGTCATGCTCAATCGATAAGCCCCAAGGAGAATCCATGGCCAATTACTTCATCTTCGGCGCGATCGGGCAGTGCCCGAACTGCGCCGATCATCGCTTCTCGGGCCCGCCGCTATTGGCGCCGGACAAGGAGGTGACCTGCCACAAGTGCGGCCACGTCTGCACCGTCGAGGCGGCCGCATCCGCCGGGCTCAAATCAGGGGTGGTAAAAAAGCTCAGCGACCATCGCGTGGTGCAGGACAATTGAGCTAGACTGAGTCTGCAATCACCAAAACAGGAGGACGCCATGGCCAAGGGTCAGATGCGATCGAACAAGGAAAAGAAGAAACCGAAGCAGGACAAGGACAAGAAGAAGAGCGGACCGGCGCCGTCGCCGTTCGCCGCGGGACAAGGCCAGGCCCCGGGACAGAATCCTTACGGCAAGAAGTAGCCGTCACTGCTCGTAGGCCATATACCGCACGATCCGCCAGCAGCCGTCGGCCTCCTTGCGAAACACATCGAGGCCGGGCTCGATTGATGTGATCGTCTTGCTGTCCTTTGGTGTGATGGTCAGCGTCCACGTCAGCCGCACCACGGCGGCGTCGTTCAACACCAGAATTTCCTTGATCGCCAGCGCGTAGGAATAGCGGCGCGTCGTGTCGCTCAAGGAGCGTTTCAGGATATCGCATTGCTCGTAATAGTCGCGCTCGGACTGGCCGCGATAGTCCGAGCGCAACTCGCGCGAGAACAGCGCGCAGGTTTTTTCCGCATCGCCGGCATTGAAATCCGCGGTCCATTGCGTGAGCGCGTCGGTGATTTCCTTGCGCGCACCTTCCTGGCGCGATACATTCTCCACACGCGAGAGATTATCTTCGGCGCGAACGCTCGCGCTCATGAGCATGGCGATCAAGACGGCTGCGGCGACATATCTGCAATGCATCATCGCGCGCTCCAATTTTTTGCGAGTATTCCAGTATGGAATTTCAGCTAAGCGCATATCGCTCAACGATAACTTATCAACATTCGTCAAATGAATTTTGTTGGACTGCGCTTTCCATGACACAGATTGGCCGATTTCTTTAACGAACCTGCGTGCATCGCTTGCAAGGCGATTCGGGGGGCACTTCAGCCGTTTCAGCTTTGCACATCGGGGGTCTGCCGAAGGCTATGCGCTTGGTGGCGCGTCGTCGACGGTGATGCACGGGGGTGCACGCATGTCTGTTCACGCGAACAGCAAACCATCACGCGAACAATTCACGATCGGTCCGTATCAAGTTCAACATTTACCCACCGGCGCAAAGTTCGGTGCGTATCCTGGCGAAAACGATCTCTGCTACATCAATTGGGGACGGCTCGGCGAGCGTTACGCCGAGCAGGATTATTGCGACGAGCTGCGCAAGATCGCGCGCGAGCTGTTGCAGGAGCGCAAGAAGTATTGACGCGGCTCTATCACCGTCATCCGGACTCTTTCCCCCGTCATCCTGAGGTGGCCGCGAAGCGGCCCTCGAAGGATGCACGGCCCGGGCCGTCGTCCTTCGAAGCTCGCTACGCTCGCACCTCAGGATGACGGGGATAGGTTCGGAAGCGCGAAGCGATCATCGCCCGCCGGTGAGCGCCAACAGCGCCACCGCCGCAAATCCGATCCACACGGCAATGAGCAACACGCCGAACCAGTCGCGCGCGATGCGCTGCGCCTTCTCGGCCAGCGTCAGGTTCGCACTCACGATCACGCCGTTGATGCCGTAGCCGTAGTCCGCGCCGCGCCAGGCGCCGACCAGATAGAACGCGAAGCGCAGCACCCACACCAGCGCGAGCATGCGCGCGACGCCTGCGAACGGAAATCCTGGGATGAAGCGCACGAACGCGCCTTCGAACTGTCCGGCGATGAGCACGATCGCCGGCGCCCACAAGGTCGCGCCCAGCGCATAGGCCGCCAGCAATGCCGGCGCGCAAAACGAGCGCGGCGCGGCCAGCGCGGGCCCGCGGGCAACCGGTTGATGCGAACAAGCCTTCATCACAGGTCCTGCTTCTGCGGAATACCGCGCCTCTTATGATGCGCCAGCACCACGCCGCATGATGTGACCGCGGTCACACCCAGCTCCTATTAGTCGGCCGAGCGCAACGACCGGTTCGGTGCCCATGCACCACCGCACGAAGGCAATCCGAGCCTGCCGCGCACGCCATGACGCAAGTTCCCGTCACCCCACATGTGACGATCGCGTGCGCAGATCGCGACGTTCCTGTGGATTCGTCGCTAAACGGTAGGCTCGCACCGCGGCGCTCCCGAATTGTCACAATCACGACCGACTGCGGCCGGAATCCCTAAACAACTGTTCACAACACTCATTCGCGAATGGGGAACACGTGATTCGCGAATTGATCTCGGGGGAGTTCAAACATGCGCAATCGAATGACACTGGCGGCGTCATCCATCGTCGTGTTGGTCGTCGCCGCAAGCAGCCTCAGCGCGCAACCGGGCCGCGCCCAGACCGCGAAGGACAAAGCCAAGGCCGACGAATGTCAGAGCCGCCCCGGCACTTCGACGCCACGCGGCAGCCACTGGTTCTACCGCCTCGAACGCGGGACCAACCGGCGCTGCTGGTATCTCGGATCGGTGAACCAGAAACGTCAGGCGGCATCGACGGAGCAGGCGGCGCCCGCCGAGCGCGCGGAACGCGCAGCGCCTGCGCCGCGTCGCGCCGCATCGGTGCCGGCACCGTCGCCGCGTCCGAACAGACTGCGCGCGGACGAGGATACAGATATTCCGGCCAACGCAACGGCGGCGAACGCCGCGAATGCCAACGCACCGGCCACCGCTGCAACGACCAACGCCGCGCCGGCTGCCGCGACACAGTTCTCCGCAGGCTGGCCCGCACTTCCGAACGGCGCTGCCATGCCGAACGATCGCGACGTAACGGCGACCGTCGCTGACAACACCGCAACGACGGAAGCGGCGCCGGAAAACATGTCGCAAGCAGACACGCCGCAGGCGGACTCATCGCAGGCGGACATGCCTGCGGTCTGGCCGGTGCTGACGGCAAACGAGCGCACCGCCCTCGCGCCGACCAGCGACGCGCCTCCCGGCCTCGGCCAGTTGCTGATCTTCCTCGCCGCGACGCTGGCGTTCATCGCCATCGCCGTCCGCGCCATCCTTAAGCTCGCGTCGGCGTGGATCACCCGCAGCCGGCCGATGGCGCCGGCGGCTCGTGCTGCGGCGCCGGTCATTCGCCGGCGGGTGCCAGGCTCGCCGTCCTCGCCCGAGAGATCGATCCGGCAAACCGACGAAGCGACGACTGCGCCCGCGGTGGAGCGCCTGCGCGAGGTCGCCAAGCGCTGGGAAGCGCCCGCGCGCATGCCGCGCCAGCCGCGCATCCCGGCTTACGAAGTGATGTCGGAGTATGAGGACCGGACACCGCCGCTGCGGCGTCGCGAGGTGGCGTAACCTCGCTCTCATCAAATCGGGGGTAACCTCCGGCGGGTATCCAGAATTGTTTTCTGGGTCCCGCCTTCTTTTTTTTAGTCTCCGCACGCGAGGGAACGAGCGGTTGAAAGACTCAGCCCGCGGGAGGCGCGACCGTCGCCTCCTGCCCGGCCCGCGCGATCGCCTGTTCGACGAAGCCGGACGCCTTCATCTCCTCGACGAAAGCACGCAGATACGCCGCACCGGCGTCGCGCCCCTTCGGCAGGCACATCGCCTGCTGGATCTCCATGAACCGGCCGGGCAGCAGGCGCGCCACCGGGCTCGTCTCGACGAACCGCACCACCGCCTGCTTCACGCCGGCGACCGCCTCGAGCCCGTCGCGCAGGAATTTGTCGAACGACTCCGCGTCACGCACCAGCGTCGCCTGCTTGAGCGAGCGCGTCAGGAATAGGTCGTAAGCGGCGCCGGCGTTCACGGCGACCCGCACGCCGGCGCGGTCGACATCGGCATTGTCCTTGAAAGCGGAATCCGCGCGCACCGCGTACACGCCCTCGATGATCACATAGGGCGCGGTGAAATTCATCTCGGACGCGCGCGCCGGCTCGATCGCCAGGAAGCCGATATCGCAGGCCGCGGTCTTCACCGCGTCGAACGACTTGCCGGCGCCGTCGATCACCACCTGCTCCAGCGGCACGCCGAGCCGCCGCTCCAGCTCGCGCGCGAGGTCGACGGTGACGCCCTGGGGCGCGCCGGTCACCGGATTGCGCTGCACCAGCACCGGATTGGCGATGTTGATCGCGGCGCGTAGCTTGCCGGTGGGCGCCAGCGATTTCACGACGTCGGCAGACGGGGCGGTGGTCACGATGCTCGTTCTCCGAATTGAGAGGTCATGCCCGCGCCGGTCAGCGCAAGTCGGGTATACCCGACTTGCGCCACTTCACAACATGCGCAACTCGGGCAAGCCCGAGTTGCGGGGCATCCACGCTCCCTTGAGGGAACGTGGATGGCGCCACAATAGGGCGTTTGTGTGCGGCTTCAACGCGCCGATCAGTTGCTCGCGGGCGGCGCGACCAAGTCGGGCGACTGGTTGCTGCGCTTCAATCCGGCGGCGACGAAACCATTCTTCTTCACTTCTTCGACGAAGTCGCGCACATAGCGCGCCGCTGCCGGCCGGCCCGGTACCACGCCCATGGCCTGCTGGATCGCCATGAACGGCTCTTTCATCACGCGCACCTTCGGGTCGGTCTTGGCATGCTCCTCGAGCGGCTGCCGCACGCCGGCCGCCGCGTCCGGCTTTTCCGAATAGAACAGGTCGATGGTGGCCTGACCGCCGCCAACCTTGGCGCGGATGATGGTGGCGTTCTTGAGCGTGCGCGTCAGAAAGAGGTCATAGGCCGATCCCAGGCCGACACCGACCCGGATGCCGGGCCTGTCGACATCGGCGGGCGTCTGCAGCGGCGAGTCCTTGGCCACCATGTAGGCGCCGTCGATCACCGCATAAGGCGGCGAGAACGTCACTTCGGCGGCGCGCTTAGGCTCGATCGCGAAGAAAGCGAGGTCGAGGTTGCCGCCCGCCATCGCCGCGACCGACTCCCCGGCCGCCTTGAATTCGTTCAGCTCGACCGGCACACCCAACCGCTTGGCGAGCTCGCGCGCGAGATCGACGCTGATACCGGTGAGCTCGCCACTCGCGGACTTCTGCGCCAGCACCGAATTGCCGGTGTTGATCCCCACCCGCAGCTTGCCGGTCGGCGCCAGCTCTTTCAGGACATCGGCAGGGACGCCTTGCTGGGCGCGCACGGGGCCGATCGGGGCGAAAGCCATCAAGCCGGCGACAGCGGCGACCGTCAGGGCGATCAGCGTTTTCTGCAAAACATTTTTCTGTATGGCGTGTTTCTGCATGGCGTTCCTCCGCTGCGGGCGTTCCCGCTTGGCCGCAGGGTGACGCGTGATAGCGCCAAGCGCAAGGCCGTTGCGGGGACTACAATGCCCGCCGATTCGAATACTTCGGAATCGGAACACCTGTGCGCCGCTCGACGTCCATCATTGTCTGGATCGCGATCTTCGCCGTGCTCGCGGTGGTCGGGCATTTTATGCGGCCGCCGGCGCGGGCGCCGGGCGAGCCGGTCACCGGCGCCGCGCGCGTCATCGACGGGGATTCACTCGAAATCGCCGGCGTGCGCGTGCGCCTGCACGGCATCGATGCGCCGGAGCGCGACCAGGATTGCCGCGACGCCGGCGGCAAGAGCTATTCCTGCGGGCGCGCGTCGATGCGCGCGCTGTCGGCCGTGATCGCCGGCCGCAGCGTGACCTGCACGCCGGTCCAGGTCGATCAATACAACCGCGACGTCGCGCTCTGCTCGGTGGACGATACCGATCTCGGCGAAGCGATGGTGCGCGGCGGCCACGCGCTCGACTATGCGCGCCACAGCCGCGGCCGCTATGCCGCCGCGGAGCGCGAGGCGCGCGCGGCACGGCGCGGCCTTTGGGCGGGGACGTTCGAGACCCCGGCAGTGTGGCGGCAGCAGCACACGACGCGATAGGATGGCGACGATGTTCATGCGAATTGCCGGACTCGTATTCATGCTCACGGCGATCTCCGGCGCGGCGACCGCGCAGGAGCACGTCACGTTCCCGAGCGCGGACGGCAAGACCGCGTTGTCCGCCTACCTGTTCCTGCCGGCCAAGCGCGACGCCCGCATGCCGGCGGTGGTGATGTTGCACGGCCGCGCCGGGATCTATTCGAAGGCGGCCAAGGGCCGCTACGACGCCGGGAGTCTCTCGCAACGCCATCGTGAATGGGGCGCCTTGTGGGCGGCCAACGGCTACGTCGCGGTGCTGGTGGACAGCTTCGGCCCGCGCGGCTATCCGGCGGGCTTCCCGCGCTTCAGCTATGACACGCGGCCCGAGGCCGTGAACGAGGTCAGCGTACGCCCGCTCGACGCCTATGGCGCGCTGAGCTGGCTGCGTGCCCGCGACGACGTCGCCGGCGATCGGATCGGCTTGCAGGGCTGGTCGAACGGCGGCAGTGCCGCGCTCGCGACCATGGCGGCGGGCGCAGGATTTGCGCCGCCGACATCGCTCAAGGGCTTCAACGCCGCGCTGGTGTTCTATCCCGCCTGTGGGCTGCGCGGCCGCTTCGACGACGGCTACCGGCCCTACGCGCCGGTCCGGGTGTTTCACGGCACCGCGGACGAGGAGACGTCGTACCGGCAATGCCGCACGCTGGTCGAACGCAGCCGCAAGGCCGGCGGCGATATCGACATCACCCTCTATCCCGACGCCAGCCACGGCTTCGACGATCCCGGCCGTGCGCGGCAGGCAGTCTCCGCCAACCGGACCGCCAAGACGGACGCGACGGGGCGCTCACTCGCGTTCTTCACCGAGCAACTCGCACCGCCGCCGCCGAAGCCATAAGGTGCCGCCATCATGCACGCGAACCTTGCGATCGATTCCTGGAGCGTCTTCGTACCGTACACGCTGTTTCATGCTGTGACGGTCGCGGTTTGCGTGGTGCTCGTCGTCGCGCTGGTGATGCTGATGGCTCGGCGGCGCGACATCGCCGCCGAGATCGTGCAGCGCCGCGCCCTCGCCGGCTTCGCGATCGCTGTGTGGGTCGCGTCATATGTCTGGCTGAACTGGCCTGCGATCGACCCGAAGATGCTGCCGCTCCAGGTCTGCGGACTGCTGGGCGTGGTGGCGCCGCTGGCCTTGCTCACCGGTAATCGCTGGCTGCGGGCGGCGATGTATTTCTGCACCTTCACCCTCACCATCCAGGCCTTCATCCAGCCGATCCTCGTGCTTGGTCCGGTAACGCTCGAGTTCTGGCGGTTCTGGCTGCTGCACAGCCTGATCCTGTGCTGTGCGGTCTACGATCTTGTCGTCCTGCGATTCCGGCCGGGCTGGAGCGACGTCGCACGCGCCTGCGTGATGAGCGCCGTCTATGTTGTGCTGATCGTTCCGGTGAACCTGATGCTCGGCACGAATTACGGATTCGTCGGTAATCCGCCGGACCAGGCGCAGCCGGCGATGATCGCGTTGCTCGGGCCGTGGCCCGGACGCATCGTCGTGCTCATGGCGCTGGTGTACTTCGGATACCTGCTCGCGATGCTGCCATGGATCGGCGCGCGGCGACGCACTGCTGCCGCAGACACGCGGGCATCACAGGTCGGTTAGTCTTGTTTGAGCATGATCTAGTCCGAAAACCGGTTTCCACTTTTCGGGATCATGCTCCTAGTTCGTAATCTCGCCGACGACGATCCGGTTCGACGGGCTGATCAGCAGGATCTTGTCGGCGGTGCGGACGTAACCGAGGTTGCGCGCCGCCGGGATCTGATCGGTGATCTGGCGCGGCAGCTCGCGCACATTGACGCCGCCAGGCAACAGCTCGGCGGCGCGGGCGTTGGCGCCTTCGACCGGCGCCTTGCTCACGGCGTCGCGAATGCGCTGGCGCTGCTCGTCGGTGAACGGCAGCGGAAACGCCATCGTCGGCAGTTTGTCGAGCGCGGCGTTTCGCTCTGAGATCGTGGACGGGACGGTCTGGCTGTCGGCGGGCGCGCCCGGCGTGTTCAGGCGGCCATTCTCGAACACCCAGGATTCGTCGCGCGTGGTGGTCGGCGTTTGCGAACTCGGTTCGGTGGTGCCGGCGCGGCCGTCGTCGCCGTGCTGGGCCTTCTCCTGCTCGTTCTTCTGCTGCGGACTGGCAAGGTTGTCGCCCTGCTGCGCGACCGCGAGCCCGAGCCCCACCACAATTGCAAGCGTGGCCAAACAAAAACGCAAGGCGAGCATGGCGGCCTCCTCTGAAGGGTCGGACCGGAAACGCGCGATCGGCCCAATTGGTTGCTTCGGGGAGCTGCCAAAAATCGACGGCACGGCAAATAGTTAGCTGAAACCTGGCCGAGCGCGGCCGGCGGCGGGAGCGATGCTGTTTTCGGGTCGACCGGGCGCCGGGGCCGGAAGTAACACTCCGGAAACATTTGACGACATCAGCCGGAAACATGGGGTTGCTACACAAACATCACTGCAGGCCTTCACCCCCGTGGCCCGCACCCGAGATGAGTAACAACCGATGCTCACCGCCCGCTTCATCGCTATGCCCGCCATCGCGCTGGCCGTGATCGCCGGGCTCGCCCACGCCCACAGTGGCGCCGGGATGAGCCAGACGGAGACCCGGACGGTGTATCGCGCTGTGAACTGTTCGATGCAGGCTCCAAGTGTCGACGCCACCTGCGCCATTGCCGGCAATGCCCCTGCCAGCATGGTGCGCTGAAAAGGAATTCGAGTTTAAGGCCCGCCTAAGAACGGCCAACCCCGACCAGGATCGATCCCCCCCGACGATCTTGGTCACTTAAGACCCCCCGACCTGGATCGCTCCCCCGACGATCCCGGTCACTAAGACCCCAGACCCGGATCGCCCCCCCCGACGATCCGGGTCATTTCATTTTGAATCTGCCCTGTTGTTGATTTGCGCCCCTGCGGCGGTCACCGACATTTGACCCCGACTACGAACAACGTGCGCAGCCGCCGTCGCGAACGACAGCTAGCATCCTGGCACGACATCCGCCGCCAACGATGCGCATGTCGTTTCCAGGGAGGCTTCACATGACCTTGCTTCGATCCATGATTCTGTCAGCCGCCGCCGCAGCGATCGTGACCAGCGCCGCGGTCATGTCAGGTCACGCCCAGCGTGGCGACCTGATCGTATTCCCGGCCGATTACGCCAAGGGCGTGCTCTACCAGACGGTTGACCGCGCCGACCTCAAACAGGTGCGGCTGCTCTATGCCAGCAGCCAGGCCGCGATCGACGCCGCCAAGGCCGGAAAGCCGCTGCCCGACGGCACGGTGCTGACGATGGCGCAATACGCCGCCCAGGTGGACGACAAAGGCGAGCCGGTGAAAGGCCCGAACGGGCGGTTCGTGCGCACCGAGAAGATCGTCGGTTACACCGTGATGGAGAAACGGCCCGGCTGGGGCAACGACGTCCCGGAAGAGATCCGCAACGGCGACTGGCAGTATCAGGCGTACCTGGCGGACCGCACGCCCAACCCGAAGGCGCAGCTCGCGGCCTGCTTCAAATGCCATAAGCCGCTCGACCAGCAGGATTTCGTCTTCTCCTGGGACGGCCTCCGCACGGTCGCGAAGTAGTCAAAATCGTCTATAACGAACGCAACGGGGGCTGGTGTATGTGCGCCAGCCCCCGTTTCGTCGGTCAGGTGAACGGCCCGCGCCGCGTCAAAACGCAGCGCGCCGCGTCCAACCTCGCCACAAATTTGTGTATGATGCCCCGGCTACAATCCGGGTGGGAGTTCCTCATGGTTCGTCGTTTGATTCTCTGGGCGGTGGTTGCAGCGTTTGCGGTGCCCGCAGCCGCACAACAATGGCCGGATGCGCCGCCGGCGCAGTCGAAAGCCAAGCCGAAAGCAAAGGCCAAGGCCCCGCCCGACGACGTCGAGGAGCTCACGCCATCGCAGATTCAGCGCGCCCAGGAGGCCGACCCGCGCCCCGGTTCGCCGAAGGATCTGCCGCAGGCGGTGAAGCGGCCGTCGTCCAAGGGCACCGCCCAGCCGCGGCAGATCGACTGCCGCGGCGCATTCGCGCGCGATTCCAGCCACATCCGACTGGCGCAGGTCTTCGGATCCGACAATGTGACCTTCACCGACGTCGAAGGCCCGGACAACTCCAAGATTCAAGCCTCGGTGCTGTTCCCGCGCGACCCCGCGCGGCGGCTCGAGATGCTGTGGAACAACCCCACGTCGCGCTCCGGCACGCAGGTAATCGCGATCAACGGCAAGTCCGCCTGGGCGGGACCGCGCGGCGTCAAGCTCGGCGCACAACTTCAGGCAATCGAGAAGATCAACGGCAAGCCGTTCAAGCTCACCGCTTTCGGCGCCGACGGCAGCACCGCCGCAGACTGGCAGGAGGGCGCGCTGCTCAAGCTGCAGGGCGACTGCAAGATCGGCATGCGTTTCATCGCCGATCCACGCGCCCCGCAGGAAGCGCGCGCGCAACTCGCGGACTCGAAGGAATTGCTGTCGAGCGACGCCAATGTGCGGGCCTTGCGGCCGACGGTGGCGGAAATCCTGATCGGTTACTAGCTAGGGAGTCGGCACGTTGCGCCATGAGGCGCGCAACGTGAGCACAAGGGGGTGCACGTGTCGGCCGTTGGTGGCGGACGTCGCAAGGCGGCGGGAGCGGCGCTGGCGCTGCTGCTGACCGCAATTTCAGCGGCAGCGCAGGACGTGCCGGACATACAGGACTTCAAGGCACAAAACTTCAGGACACAAGAGTCGGCGGCGCCGAAACTGAATCCCGGCGAGCCGCCGACCGCCGTGACGGCGCCGCCTCCCACCGACCACGACACCATTCAGGTCCCCTCCGGCGGACGGCCATTCGTCGTGACCCAGGCGGACCGCATCCCGCGCCAGCTCAAGACCGCCATCGATCGGAGCAATTGCACCTTGGCCGATGCGCTGGTGGCAAAATACCCGGTGTTGATCTTCCGCCCCGCTGACGGTCGCAGCCTGATGGCGATGGTGCCGTGCTTCGGCATCACACCGGACAGCCGCGCCTTCCTGTTCGATCGCTCGGTCGAGATGGAGCCGTCGCTGATGACATTTCCGGTGGTTGCTCCGACCGGCGGGTTCAGCGCGTCCAGCCAGCCCGGCCTGTTGGCCTGGGAGGCCCAGACTCAAACGCTGACGGCCTGGCGCGGCAGCGACGTCTGTCCGGCCCGGGAGCTTCGCCACACCTACCGGCAGGGCAGCGGCGAGCTCAATGGCTTCGCACTCTCCAAGGTCGAACATCGCCGCCTGCGTTGCACCACGCCCGAGGCAAATTGGCAGACGCTGTGGCAATCGCCGGCATGGAACCTGCCACCGTGAGAGGTTGAGACTGGTACTATTGGGCTCGCCCATCTTTCGCCGGCACAGTGCAATAAATCGCCGTTATTCGCCTCAAAATCGTCATGTGCATCAGCGGTTAGCGGCCGCGAAGCGGTCACATTCTGATGCCGCAATCACACTGGGTGTGGTTCGGCGCAAAATGCGCTTCTGATAAGGGGGTGTCTCATGACTGCTATCAAGTCCACGAAGGCCGTCGAGAACGACCAGCAACCGCGCGATTCCGGGGTTGAAGGCGAGATCCGCGAGTTCGTCCGCCGTGACGGTCAGGCGCTGCGACGGGCGCCCGAAAACGACAGCGAACTGGTGGCGCACAACATCGGCACGCTGCTGCAGCGGGTTGCCGGCACGTCGGTGCAGGAAGTCGATCGGCTGATCGGCGAGCTCCAGCAACTGCGTGAGTTGCTGCACCAGGAAGGCGCGCGCGTTCAGCGGGAGATCACCGAATACGCGCACCTCAGCCAGTCGGCGATGCAATCGACCAAGATCATCGCCGAGAGCCTGTCGCACTGGAAGGGTGACAGCGCCGCTCGCGCGCGCGGCTAACGCTTACGCACGCGGCTAACGAATACGACAAGACGGGGTGCGCCTTACACGCGCGCCCCGTTGTCATGTTCAGTGCAAGCTATGTTCAGTGAAAGCTAGGTTCAGTGAAAGACCAGCTTGTAGCGCGGGAGCATCGACTCGACCTGACGGGTCTGCGCGCTGACCAGCAGGATGCGGTCGTCGAGCTTCACGAATTTGTAGCCGCTCATCTCCGGGATCTGGCGCACGACCATCGCCGGGATATCCTGAAGCTCGACCGTCCGCGGTAGCGGCACGCCAGGCTCCGGCGCCTTGATGGCAAGCTCCGGCACGTCCGGCAGGTTGATCACGCCGAGAAAGATGAATCCGCGCTGCTCTTCGGACAAGTCCAGCCGCTGCACTGACGCGAGGTTGAGGCTGCCGGTGATCTCGGTCTCGGCCTCATAGTCGTCGACGATCGCGGCCTGGCTGGACCCGAGACCGACCGTCTCGTCGGCCGTGCCCGTGTGATGCTGCGCCGTGACCAGGCCCAGACAGCCGCCAAGCGCAATAAGCAATGCGCTGATCTGGATTGCGGATCGCATGGTAGTCTCCCCAAAGTCCCGGTTTTGAGGCTAGTGGGCGATCACTCCTGCACTCTTAACGGCCGCCCGGCGGCCGCCGTAAGCCGTGAGAATGGTCAATCAAGTGCTGCGGCAAATGGTCAACGGACCCTGAAGATGGCGCCCCTGCCGTAAACACATTTCTCCTCGGCCTTCGTTTTCACTAGGTTGCGGAGGTCACTCATTGCTCTGGCGCGACTCGCGCCCACAGGGATCCCGTCGGTGCTCGGTGCGGTTTTCGCTGCCCTCTCGGCAGCCTCCTTCGGTTTGAACAACAACCTGACGCGGCGCGGAGTCCTGACCGGCTCGGTCGCCCAGGCGCAGGCGATTGGCGTGCCCATTGGCGTCCCGATGTTCTTCCTGTTCGCCCTGATCAGCGGCGGGCTCGGCGCGATCACAACGTTCTCACACGACGCCCTGCTGATCATGGCAGCCACCGGCGTCCTGCATTTCATCTGCGGCCGCTATTGCAACTACCGTTCGGTCAAGGCGATGGGCGCCAACCTCTCGGGCCCGGTGGTACAGCTCAGCCTGATCGTATCGCTGCTCCTGGCCGTCACGGTGCTGCAGGAAGGGCTGACGCCGCTGCGCGTGCTCGGCATCGCGCTGGTAATCCTGGGCCCCTTGTTGATGCACGGCTCCGAACCCGCCCCGGCCGCAGGCGTGGACGCCGTCGCGGCCGCGGGCGGACGCTCGATGGCCGCCGGCCCACCGCCGTTCCAGCCGCGCTATGCCGAGGGCTACCTGTTCGGGCTGCTCGCCGCCGCCTGCTACGGCGTGTCGCCGATCCTGATCCGGAGCGTGGTCGAACGCGGCGGGCTGGCCGACAGCATGGCGGCCGGGCTCGTCTCATATTGCGCCGCCACCACGGTCATCGCGCTGATGATGGTGTGGCCGGGGCAGCTGCGCCACGTGCTGTCGATCGACCGGGTGCCGGCCAAATGGTTTCTCGCCGCCGGCGTCATGGTCACGATCTCGCAGATGTTCTTCTATCTCGCGCTCGCGACCGCTCCGGTTTCGGTGGTGTTGCCGATCCTCCAGCTACACCTCGTCTTTCGTTATGTGATCGGCCGCGGATTGAATCCGCATCACGAGGTGGTCGGCCGGAAGATGATGGCGGCGACGGTGCTGTCGGTCGCTGGCGCGACGGCGCTGGCGCTCGACCCGGAATTCATGATCGCCCAGCTCTCGCAACACATGACGCTGCCGGAGCCGCTGGTCGCCATGCTGCGGTGGCGGCTGCTGTGACCGGCGGTTGCCTAACCAATTGTTAACCTCGCTGACGGGGATTTGAGACGGACCGTCGCAAAAATGCCCGCAGCTCTGGGCAGTACAGCGGCGAGATCAAGAGAAACTGGCACGGGACACATGGTCCGAACTGAAAAATTGGTCCGAACTGAAAAATTGGTCCGAACTGAAAAATTGGTCCGAACTGAAAAATTGAGCGCCCTGGCGCTGGCGCTGCTTGTCATCTGCGCCACCTCGGCACGCGCGCAATATTCGGCGGCCGCGCAATATGCTGCAGAGCCGGAGGCCGTCGAGAACGACGAGGCCGACGAAGTCGAGGAAATGCCGGACGGCGAGCCCTTGTCCGACCAGCCGGTCGACCTCACCACCCCGCTGTCGCCCTCGGCGCGCAGCTTCGATGCATCGAAATTCCTACAGGGATTGCCGTCGCCGGTTTGGACCGCGACGGCTGGCATCAACGACCGCGAAGCCACGCCGAATTCCGCGATGCGTCCAAGCCACTGGCTGCCTGGCACGATGCCGGAGCAGACCGTGGGCGTCGCCTGGGCCACCGTCACCGCGCCCGGACTGATGATGTGGGACCGTTCGGCAATCGAAACCCGCGTCGATCCCTACCAGCAGACCCGCTTCGGCGTGACGCTGAGCCGTTCGGTGCCGGTCGGCGGCGACGCGGCCCTGACGTTGCAAAATGGCTTCGCGTGGGTGCAGCCACTGCTGCAGGGCGCGCCGATCGTCGCGCACGGCGGCTCCGGTGTCGTCGAGGGAAATCACGCCGTCCGCTTCACGTTCGTGCCGGCGGATACGACGCTGTCGATCGGCGCGACCGGTTCGAGCGCGGAAGACGGATGGCGCCGCTCGCTGAGCGCTGAGCAACGGCTGTTCGGCGGCCCCGTGAGCGTCACCGGCGCCGTCAGCGAAACATCGTCCGGTGAGCTCAACCGCAGCCTGAAGGCCGGCTTCAAGCGAAGCTGGTGAACCCGGCCTCCGCACGCATGGTTGCGGCGTCAGGTCTTACTGCGTCACGTCCGCGACGATCACACCGGTGTCAGGATCGACCAGCAGCACGCGGCCGCCGACGGTCATGTAGCGGTAGGAGCGGATCGCCGGCACGTCCGCAATAAGCGCCGGCGGGATCGGCGCCAGCCGGGTTTCGACCGGCACGCGCGCGCCGACGACATAGGCATTGGCGCGGTAGGCGTCAGGCTCCGCGACATAGCGCTGCCGATAGCGCGGCTCGTAAGCGTAGGCGTCGCGATAGGCGTAAGGATCGCGATAGCCATAGCTGTTGCCGTTGCTGTAGGCATATCCGCCGCCATAGGCATAGGCGTCGAGCTCGCCGGTGACGACCCGTTCGCGCACGACCGGCGCCACCGGCTCGGTGACGATGCGCTCGCGCACGATCGGCTGACGTCCGCGGCCTTGCGGGATGATCGTGCGGTAGATGGTGGTCCGTTGCGCCTGGGTGAGCGGCACCGGCTGGGTGACGACAACCCGGGCATCGTAGTCCCGGAACGATTGCGCGCTGGCCGATGACGTGCCCGCGAGCAACGCGAGCACAACGGCTGCGTGGCCGAAATTCGTCATCCTGAAGTCTCCTTGCCGTGGGGGTTGCGCCAAACACAGTTCAACGCGACGGCGGAGAGGCTGTTCCGCTTCGATGGCTTTTGACGCCAATTTGAGCGTAGTTGTTTTCAAATCGTCGCGTCGTGCGCCGTGCACGGCCGCGGCTAACCAAGTTCCATCGGGTTCCGGCTGTGGCGCCCACATCACACTCACAAAGAACTATTTCGCGCGCGCAGGACCCGTGGGTAATATCCGGTGGGACTGGGGACGTTGAAATGATTCTTTCCAAGCTCGCCGGCGCGGCGCTGATGATCAGTGTCGCCGCCGGCCCGACCATCGAGCCTGACGGCGCGAATGTTCGGCTGTCGCTGGCGCAGAAGAACGCCGCGGTGCAGGCGTTGATGCGATCGGCGACCGAGTGCATCGCGCGCACCGTCGCCGCCGATCCGCGCTTCCGGCAGGCGCCGCACACCGAGCTCGGCGACCTCATCGTTGCGTCGGTGCCGAGCTGCGTGGGTCCTGTGCGCGCAATGATCAATGCCTACGATCGACACTTCGGCGACGGAACCGGTGAAGCCTTCTTCATGGGGCCTTATCTCGACGCGCTGCCCGCCGCCGTCACCACCCTGGCGGTCGATCGGAAGGACTGATCGACGACGCTACTGCGGGATGATGTCGACAACCCGCATGGTCACGGGGTCGACCAGGAGCAATTGGTTTTTCACCACCGTGTACTTCACGCGCTTCGCAGCCGGCACTTCGGACAGGATAGCGTCCGGCAGGATGTAGAGTTCGATCGCAGGCGGCACCGGCGCGCCAACCGACGCGACAAAGCTGACCGTCGGCTCCACCGCCTTGTTGTCGCGCCGCACCGCTTCGGCGATGGCGCTCCTTTGCGTCTCCGATAGACGTGGCGTCGCCAGCGGATCACTGCTGCCAATGGTACTTTCCTGGATTGTCGGCGGCGTCGAGCCGATTTGCGCGGATGCGACGGCCAGGCCGCCGAGCAGAACCAGCGCGCACGACCCGAGCCGCAACGTACTGTGACCGAAAGATGTCTTCACATGTCCCTCCTGATGAACCTTCAACCCTAGGCAACGCATCGGCTGCGGCGACGGTTCCGCTGCACAAATGCGCGGCAGGGACGACGCTGGGTGATGGCTTCAGGAAACCCGCGCCGGCAGGAACGGCTTCAGGATCAGCGCGAGCGGCAACGTCAGCAACACCATGCAGGCGACGACGGCGAGCGCCGCGGTTATGCCGAGGATATCACCGACAATCCCGAACAACGCCGGCGCGAGCGCACCCGCACCGATGGAGCCGGTGTAGAAGATGCCGAATGCGCGCGTCCGGCGTTCCGGCGTAACCAGATCCGGCACCGATCCATAAAGAACCGACGACGTTCCGTTGAGTGCGATACCGATCACCGGCAGCAGCACCATACCGGCCTCGAGTGGCAGCGGCAGCAGCGCCAGGATCGCAACCGCCGTGAGCCCCTCGGTAAGCCACACCGTCGCGACCGTGCCGATACGCGCGCCGATGAAGGCGCACACCAGCTTGCCGGCAGCGCCGCCCGCGAACACCAGCGTCAGCGCGAGCCCGATGGTTGGAAGACTCGCGCCTTTGGCGGTGAGCAGGAACGGTAAGAAGGTAAGGAAGGCCATGCGGATCGCGCTGTCGATCACGCCGATCGAGAGCAGCACCGGAAACGCGAACCGGTTCACCGCGACCGGCGCGGCCGCAGCGCTGTCGTCCGTGATCTTGGCCTGGACCGGCTCGGGACCGTAGCGCGGGGTCAGCACGAAGATCGCGGCAGCGGCGGCGAGGCCGATCACGCCCAGAAGCATGACCGCGGGCTGCCACGTCATCACCGTGAGCAGGAGCGCCACCACGGCCGGCACGCTCATCTTGCCGATGTCGCCCGCGAAGTTGTAGGTGCCGAGCGCCTTGAGCGAGCGCGGCCCGGCGAACGCACGCGCGACCAGCGCCGAAGCGAGCGGATGCTGCGTGCTGGCACCCAGGCCGCCAACGAACAGGGCGATCACCAGCAACGCAAAACTGGTGCTGGCACCGGCGAGGCAATAGCCGATACCGGCGATTGCAGTACCAAGCGCCAGCACCGGCGCGGCGCCGATCCGTTCCGCCAAAAGCGCCGCCGGAATCTGGAATGTCGCCATGGCGCCGGCATAGATGCCGCGCAGCATGCCGACTTCGGCATAGCCGAGCCCGAATTCCCGTTGCCAGATCGGCAGCAACACGAAGATGACGTCGGTAAAGCCGTCGTGCAGGGCGTGTGCCCCGCAGGCGACACCACCCGCTCGGCGTTCGACACGCCGGACGGCAGGGTCGGTGCTGGCATCGGCGGCCTGGCCGCTCGCGACGCTCATCTTCTGAAACGACTCCCTAGACCTTGGGGACACACTACACGCACCGCGAAATCGGCGCAAAACCAACACATTGCCATCGCGATTGACCGGCACGTGCAGCGGGTGCAGTCTCCCGCCGCCCGCGGGCAGATGCGCAGCGGTCAGGGGCGCACTCGATGCGGATTGCGCCCAAGATGCGGATCGCGCCCGAGTGAAGTAGATTTGACATTCGCGATCCGTCTGGGCAGCAAGTGCGCGACGCGAGACTTCGTCGACGAGGAGGAGCCATGTTCGAGCTACGCGACTTGTTTCAATGGGAAAGATTCATAACCCCATCGATTATCAAGATTTTCTATTGGCTCTCGGTCGGCTTATCGCTCCTATTCGGCGTCGCCGGTATTCTCGGCGGCCTGGCGCAGATGTTTGTCAGCCCCATCGGCGGGCTGGTCACCGTCATCGGTAGCCTGATCGCGGTCCTGATCGGCGTGATTTTCGCACGCATCGTCTCGGAATACGTGCTCATCATGTTCCGGATCAACGAGCACCTCGGCGCCATCCGCAACCGTGGCGGCGGCGGCGGGATGTAGCTCTCACCGCATTCCCGGCGCAGCCGGTGCATCCCGCACGCTTGAGGCGCGCGGGGCACCAGCAATGATTGCGCCGGAATTCGCTAGACAAATATAAAGTCGTCTTGTGACAGCGAGCTTATCGTCACACCTTCAAGCACGATGTAGTTATTCTGATCGAACTCGATGTAAGTAGTGCCATTCCACTCCGACATATAGGTTTGAAGCTGGACGTAGGTGGAGATTCCAAGGCCACTCAGTTCGATGACGTCGCTCGCCCCAGCGCCACCGGTGAAATCACCGATCGTGTCACCGCCCGGCTGGGAAGCGAATACAAAGGTGTCGTTGCCCGTCCCTCCAAGGGTGAAATCGTTGCCGGCACCGAGGATGATTCGATCGTCGCCTTCGTCGCCGAACAACAAGTCGTCACCGGCGCCGCCGTCTAGCAGGTCGTCGTCCTCATGGCCGTGCAACTCGTCTGCCCCTTCTTCTCCTTCGACGATGTCTTCACCTTCTCCGCCGATGCCGAAGTCGTCCCCGCTGCCCATGATCAGCGTGTCGTCGTCCTCATAGCCAAAGATGATGTCGTCACCCTCGTTGCCATACAGAAGATCATCGCCCTGATCGCCATAGATCTGATCCCAACCGTCGCCACCATAGATCGTGTCGTTTCCTTCAAGGCCAGAAAGGGCATCATTGCCATTAAGCCCTCTGATCACATTGGCTTCAGACGTCGCGATGATCGTATCGTCGAAATATGAACCGACGACGTTTTCGATGGAATTGTACGTGTCGCCCGCTGCATCGCCCAGGTTCTGCTGCACCCAGCCCATGTGGACATAAACGTCGCCTCCTGCACGCGAATAGCTGACGGTGTCCGTGCCCGCGCCACCGTCCATAGCGTCGGCTCCAGCTCCTCCATCGAGGAGATCGTCTCCATCACCGCCATTGAGCTCGTCGTCACCCTCGTCGCCGTTCAGCTGGTCGTCACCCCCGAGTCCGTCGACCACGTCGTCGCCGCCATACCCGTAGATCACGTCTTCGTAGCTATCATTGCCATCGAAGTCGTCGGCGCCATCGCTGCCCCTCTCCGTCGGAGCCGGAGGAGCAGAGCCCGTATACCCGGTTAGCGTTATTCCCAGGTCGCCGTTTGAAAAGCCCTCGATGGCGCACACCGCGCGATAGGTACCGGCACCCAGCCCTTCCTCGAAGAAAACGATACCTGAAGCAGCAATTCCCGTTACCGGGTTTACCCAACTGACTGCCGTTGCGTACAAATTCCAATACCAACTTCCATCGATGGTGAGTTGCGTGATCCAGACAGGATTCAGTCCATTGACCTGGTCGGCATTGCCGAACATCCCAGGTCCGAACGAATAGCTCCCGTACAACAACTGCGAAAACGTTCCGACAATCGCATAGTCGCCAATCGAATTGCCGCCCTGCTTGTACTCGCTTTGATATGTGATCGTCCCATCACTGTCCTTAATGATGTCGATGTAGTTGAACATGTCGTAGTTGATGCTTCCGTGTGCTCCACCACGCTGAACATCGCGTTCCGCATCCGAGCCATTGTCGACGCGGTACGTGTCACTTCCTGCACCACCCTCGAGGTAGTCGCATTCCAGATCGTCGGAGCCCAGTCCCGCCGAGGCGATCAATTCATCCGCGCCCTCGCCGCCGTTCAGGTAGTCACTTCCTGTGCCACCCGTCAGAACATCCGCGCCATCGCCGGAATAAACATAATCGCGGCCCGCGCCCGCGTAGACCAAGTCATCATCGTCGTCCGTCATGATCAGGAGGCTGTTGATGTTTTGGGTATCAGCAGACCGATCCAGGCCGTAGCTGACGCCGGAGTGTATGTCGACATAGCTTATGTCAATCGAATGCCCGAACGTCGCGTTAGCCGGCGAGAATGTCGACGGCGTCCACCCGTGATAACCGCTCCGCGCATAGCCGTAACCCAACTCAGCCACGACGTTGTTCTCAACGCCGACTGTGTCTCCACGGAAATCGGCATCGACCGAATCCAGATCGGCGCGTTTGGGATCGTCGAGCCCTGCGATCGCGTGCGCGACTTCGTGGATCAACGCCTGTTCCAGCCCGAATTCGCGGAGCTGACCGTGGTCATCGAAGAACCGAATCCCGGCGAGAAAACTCATGTCGAGACGAACGATTCCGCCTGCAACAACGGCCTCGACCGCATCAGGCACGTACTCGATCAAGAGCGGATTCGTTGGCCCAATCTTGTCCAGGACGTAGCGCGCCGTCGCGGAATTATTGTAGAGAGTTGTGAGGGCGGCACGGATGTCGTTCTCTAAGGTGGGCGTGTAGCCCATGATGGTGGTGGAGTTAAAGACGTCGGTCAGGCTCATGAGACACTCCTTTTGTGGACACAGGATAGGATCGCGGATCGCGGGATCTCTCGTCGTCTTGTTGTCTTTGGCGGGCACATGCTGTGGGACCGCTCAATCAGCATCCGTGGAGCTGCCCACCGGGCCGACAGTTGCGAGCCCACCTGGTGAGCGCGCGATGAAATCACCGAACGTGTCGCGCAGACCAGGCGCGATTCGGATTTCTGAAATTTCACAGCGGGCGATCATCTGTTCTGATCCCGACTACAAGAAAGCAATGACGGACTTGCTGGCTCGCAACCCCTCACAGGAAGCAGGCCTCGCCTCGCAAAGAAAAGATTTCAGCGTGATGGGTTACAAATCATGGACGCGCATCGACTCGCCGGGCACAGACTGTCCGACGATGCGCCGATCTCGCTATCGCGAAATCTTCGGATCGGACTCGGACGGCATCTCGCCTTGTCTCGATCGATACCTTGTCATCGCAAAGCCATTTGTGGAGTTGTACAATCGCGCCCTTGGCTTTCATGCCGCCACCCTCGGTATCAATTTGTGCGCTCCAGGTAGCGAGACGCTAAAATAGAAGCGTAGCTGTGAGATGAAGACGCCAAGAAGGTCTTTCATCAACACCGCGAAAGATTCACAACAAACTTCATGTCGACAATGCGCGCAATCACAATGGATATTGCGCGCATTTCAATCCGTCCTGAACGATCAGTGATGGGGCATTGCCATCGCAAATAGCTGCCGACGCACCCTCAGTCACGACAATGAGGCACTACCAACGCTATCGCCCCGTTGGCTGCGAGGCCTCGGCGTTGCGCGATTCGAGCAACGAGCCCGCTAAGATAGAAATAGCCGTGAGATGAAGACGCCGAGAATGTCTTTCATCGGCACGCATAAGATTAAAGACAAATTCCTGAGCTGAATGCCTGCAAGGTGGCATCGATGCAGTCAAGATCCGCGGAAAAATTGACAACGAGATATCGCCGCCAATCGACCCCATAACATCGCACTAGTTCGCAAATCTGAAATGCAGCACGTCGCCGTCGGCGACCACGTAGTCCTTGCCTTCGAGCCGCATCCGGCCGGCGTCGCGCGAGCCGGCTTCGCCGCCGAGCGTCACATAGTCCTG
>Ga0075420_100001088_pt1 | contig 22635 bp, 23 predicted proteins | sample SoiMetdeltSBSDD4_FD_75296 | JGI IMG/M metagenome (GOLD analysis project Ga0075420, IMG submission 75296) | Bulk soil microbial communities from a Populus tree surrounding site in Tennessee, USA - Soil MetaG P. deltoides SBSDD4 | ecosystem: Environmental > Terrestrial > Soil > Tree plantation...
CGCCGAGCGGGTCGGCATCACGCCGATCGTCCGCACGCCGGGCTTCGACCCCGCGTTCATTCTCCGCCTGCTCGATATGGGCGTGCAGGGCATCCAGGTTCCCCACATCAGCGACGCGCGGGCCGCGCGCGAAGCCGTGAAGGCCGTGCGCTATCCACCGCTGGGCGAGCGGGGAATGGCGGGGGCGTCGCGCGCCTCGGACTACGGCAAGATCCCGCTCCGGGAGCACATGGAGCGCTCGAATCGGGAGATCACGCTGGCCGTCATGATCGAGGACCTGCCCGCCGTGGCCGACATCGACGCCATCGCCTCGACCGAGGGGATCGACATCGTCGCGGTGGGCCCCTCCGACATGTCCCGGGCGCTCGGGGTGAGCGGCACGGCGGATCATCCGAAGCTCGTGGAGACCGTCCACCGCGTGGCCGACGCCGTACGCAAGGGCGGCGTTGCCCGGCTCGCGCTCCCGATGAACCACGCGGCGCTGCCGCGCAACGCGGCCCAGCTCAAGGAGCTGGGCGTGGGTTACTGCAACTGCGCCCCGTCGCCCGAGGTGCGGATGCTGAAGTCGATGCAGGCCCAGGTCGCCGAGGCTCGCGCCGGCGCCTAGCGATCTGTACCCTCGGGGAAGCCCGCCTTCCGCTCAGATACCCCCCCGACGCGCTCAGGCCGTGGCTGCGTGGAGCGTGTCCCAGTAGAGCTTCTCAAAGCCCTGGAGGAGCCGGGCCGCGCGCTTGACGAGGCGCGGCTCGGCGCCTCGAGCGAGGCCGCCGGCGACGACGGTCATCGCCTGGCTCTCGAACTCACCCGGAGGGGCAGCGAAGAGGTCGAAGAAGGCGGTGGCCTCGTCGGTGAGCCCGTAGCGACCGCGAAGGGCGCGGCTCATCCGGCCGCAGTTCGCCCCCCATGCCGCTAAGTTCACCAGCAGGCCGGCGGCCACCTCGGCCTCCGAACCGTAGAGGGCGAGCCAGGCCATGAAGGCCGTGTAGGCGTGGGCACCGGGCGCCGGCTCGTAGGCTTGAAGCCGCGCGTCGTCCATTCCTACGGCAGTCGCGAAGCCCCCGAGCACGGCCAGCGCCGCCGTCTCGCCGCCGAGCATCGCCTGGAAGAACGGCCCGCTCGGCGTCGCTCCGAAGCGGTTCACCAGGAGCGCGACGCTCCGGAGGTCGCTGCGGATGATGTGGTGCTGTTCTCCGGCGAAGCGGGCGAGGTCCTCGCGGCGCAGGTGCCCCGCCTCGAGCGCCGCCAGGTACGGATGGCGTCGGATCTCTTGCTCTACGACGTCCAGCTCGCGCCTGAGCTCCTCGACCAACCGCTGGGCGTTGGCCAGATCAAGTTTCGGCGCGGCCGACGCGCTCATGCGTGTCATCCATGCAGCTCGACCACGTCACCGTCCGCCAGCGGATACTGGCGCCCGACATGGTGCCCGTCAGCCACGGACTTGCCCCAGACGCGGGCGTACTTGAACGTGCGAGCGAGGTCCTCGTGCACGAGGTGCGCGACGTCTTCCACGGTCTGGCCACGACGCAGGGCAAACGGCCGGTCCTGCCTGGGCGCGCGGCCAGGCGCCTTCGTGTAGACGCGTACGATACCGAGGTGGCTGAACAGCCAGGGGCCAATTCCCCACAGGCCCCGCCCGGTGGTTGCCGATACGGCCAGGGCCGGATAGCGAAGCCCCGTGACCTCCAGGAACGCCCCCAGCTCGGCGTCCGCGTCGGCAAGGCAATCGGCCTTGTTGGCGACGAGCAACGTGGGAAGCTGCACCGCGAGCGGATCATCGTCGCCCGGCGGCGCCGCTGTCGCCAATTCAGCGGCCGGGTCCCAGCGGGGCGTGAGACTCACGCGACACTCGCGCAGGACGGTCTGCACGGCCTCGGTCCGCTCGACGCACGCGGGGTCGCCGAGATCCACGACGAGCAGGCCCGCATCCGCCGTCTGTAGCGTGCTCGCGAGCCACGGCACCGGATGCTCGGACGACACCGCCGGTAGATCCACGAGCTGGAACGCAATGTCCTCGTGGGGCATCATCCCCGGCCCGGGATACTGGGTCGTGAACGGATACGGCGCGACCTGCGCCTCGGAGCCCGTGAGCCGCGCATGCAGCGACGACTTGCCCACGTTCGGCGGCCCGATCAACACGATCTGCGCCGCACCCTCGGGCCGGATCATCAGCGCCGGACCGGTTCGTGCCCCACCCTGCCTGGGCCGCTCGAGCTCTTCGGACAGCTCCCGAACGCGCCGCTTGATATCGCCCTGGAGATGGTCCGTTCCCTTGTGCTTGGGGATCACACGGAGCATCTCCCGCAACCACTCCAGGCGCTCTCGCGGATCGCGCGCCTTACGGAACGCGGCCTCGGCCGCTTTGTACTCGGGCGTGAGGTTGGCAGGCATGACGGTGTCGGCCGGTCATACATCCACAGCGATTCGCGCGTCAGTGGCCTCGACCCCCGGTACGCCCCAGTCCGTTGGCTCGATCCCGGCAACCCACGTCGCGATCTGCTCCCGAGTCCAACGGTGACGATCGTTGAGGTGCGTGATGACCCTGAAGACAGTGCGAGAACGCGTGCACCTCGGGCAGTCCGCATTCACGGTGGACGCCCAGGGCCAGCGATCGAGCGCCGAGCGCACGGCTTCTTCCGGTCTGGCTCCGACCGCGAGCAGAGCGGCGCCGAGCGCACACGCTCCGTCGTCCGTCAGCAGAGTACGAAACGCTTGGGGCCTCATCGTCGCCCCCAGCCGAATCGCCTCACTGAGTCTCATGGCAACTCGCGCACCTGAACTCGTAGCGAGGCATGGCTCCCCCGGATCAACTCGGCGGGGAAAGAAGCCTTTCGGGGGGCGCTCGCTGGCGGACCGCCCGCGTGGGTGGGGGACGCCGGGGGGTGGTCCAGGAACCCGTTCCAGGGACATCAATACCTTCCCCGCGGGGAACTGGACGGTCAGAACGCTACGCGATGATGCCCACTGGTCTCGAGGACTGTCAAGGCCGGCGGCCTGCACTCGGCGAGATGAACGCGCCCAGCCGATCGTGTTTCGTCACTTGATGATGTCGATCAACGTCTCCACGGCCGCCGGCGGCCCGGAGATGACCAGGCTATTGGTGTGGTAATAGGGAACGATCCGAACCCCGGCCGGCGCGACCCATCGAAGGGTATACGCCACCTCGCCGGCCGACGCATATTCCAGGGTCACCAGCCTGACGGTGACGGGCTCGGGGCCGAGTCGTTCGGCCGGAACGATCAACATGCCGCCGGCGCTGCTGATGACACGGTATCCGTACACGGCTAGAGCGGACTTCAGGACCTCCAGCGCCTCCTCGGGCGAGACGCTGTTTGGCGAGAGGATAGTGATCCTGCCTTTGACCTGTTCCGGGTCGAACAAAAACGTGATGCCCGTGAGCTTGCCGACGTGCTTGACGACGGTCGAGACCTCGGCGTCTTCGAAGCTCAACGGCTCGGCGGGTGTGACCCGAGCCGGCTCTGGAGGGCAAACGATCAGAACCGCCACGAGGACGCTCCAGACGAGCGGCGACCTCGACCTCCTCACATCTAGGACGGCCGGAGACGATCTTCCGGCACCTCCACCCGCTTGACGCCTTTGAAGCTGAACAGGAGCTCGACCCGATACGTCGGCGGGACGGTCGAGGTCTGCTCGAGCACGGTGCCAAGAGCCTCCTGGACGTTCTGACTGAACTGGATGCCCTGGATCGTCAGGTTCGCGAGGTTCACCTTCACTCGCTGATTCGGAGCAAACACCGGTACCCCCGACTCGGTACCCCCGACTACGCTTGGGCGACGGCGGATACCGCCATAGCCAGTATATACACGTCGCTCCCGCTGCCCGGCGTCCGCCTGGCCCTGCGTCGCCCCACTGCGTCAGCGCCCGACCGGCGTGAACGGACGGTCTTTCGGTATCCCGGCCTGGATTGCCTTCGCCGACACCTTCCGCGCGAGGGCGAAGCCGTCGTCGACGTCGAAGCGGTAGTGGATGCCGGCATAGATGCGCGACTCGCCCGCCTGCCGTCCCATGGCGAAGTAGCGGCCGCTCTGGTCCTGCAGCAGTGCGTCGAGGACGAGGCCCATCGAGCCCGAGATGGCCGCGTGGTTGCTCGGATACGACGGGTGATTCGGAAGGCCGATGGCCAGACGGATGTTCGGATCGGCCTGGGTCGGCCGCGGCACCCAGTACGTGTACTTCGCGTCGTGGCTGGCGATGGTCGCGTCGACCCCGACCATGTGGAACATGGCCAGCACGCGCGCTGACTCCGGCTCACCGAGGCCGCGGGCGGAGATCGCGCCGCGCCCGACCTCGTTCCACAGGCCGGCCGCGAACGAGCCTGTGAGGTTCTCCCAGTACTGGGCGATCCGCAGCTGCTCGTTGGTGCGCCGGTCGGAGACCGCGCGCACCTCGGCCACCGCGGCCTTGAAGGCCGCGGAGTCGTAGGCCGGCGGTGACGACGGGCGGAACTCCGAGCCCGTCGCGAGGAAGAACGTGCGCATCCCGCCCAGCTGTGGACCGAGCGGCGGGCGTGGCGGCTTGTCCTGGGGCACCCACTTGTCCGCCCCGGTCGGCAGCGACCCGGTCCAGGCCGCCCCGGCGCGGTCGCTCTTCGCCATCGCGATGACCTCGTTGGCGGCGGACCGCCCGATCTCGACACCGGCGGCGAAATCCGTGCGGGCGTCGGCGCCGATCGCGGCCGTCTCACCCGCCAGCCGCGTGGCGAGCGCCTGCTCCTCCTTGGGGAACGCGAACGTCAGGACGGTGGCGGCCGCGCCGGCGGCCGCGCCGTCCGGCTTGCGCCCCTGCTGACGGGCCAGAACGATCGCGTTGTTGATGGCGAGATTCGTGTAGGCCAGCGTCCGGGCCGCGGGGAACTGGCCGGCCTGATTGCGCGCGATCAACTCGCACGCGTGCTCGTTCCACCGCATGGTCGAGGTCGGCAGCGCCCACGGGCTCGGGTTCGGCGGCGAGGCCGCCGCCGCCGAGCCGCGCTCACGCGGATGCGCGCACGCGCTGGCGAGCACGAGCGCCAGCAGCACCAACAGCCAGGGCAGCGCCCGGCGAATCGTCGTCTTCACCATGGATGTCCTCCGTCCAGGAAGCCCTGATCCCTCACCCGCAGGTGAAGGCACCGCGCTGTGAACGATCCCGTCTCCTGACTGTGAATCGCCTCTCCCCAGGGTGATGGCGAGCCGTGGTGCGGCAGCCAGCGCAACGTGGGCCCGGCCGCCACGAGCCGCCAGAGCCAGCCGGCCCGTGCCGCGGTGGTGCGCCCGCCGCCGTGTGCTCCCGAGGCCGTCGGGACAGTCATCGCCAGTTCCTCCGCGCGGCTCCAGGTCCCCATCGATCCTGGCCAGAAAGCCAGAAGGTCGATCCCGGGGCACGTATAAGTTCCGTACAAGCGGGGTATGATGTCGGCCTCGGGGGCGGCGTGATGGAAGTGCTCTTCCCTCCCTTCCGGCTCGACCTGGCAGGCGAGCGCCTGTGGCGGGGCGAGTGTGAGATCCGGCTCCGGCCAAAGACGTTCGCCGTCCTGCGGTACCTCGCGGAACGACCGGGCCGCCTCGTCTCCACCGGTGAGCTGCTGGGTGCCGTCTGGCCGCACGTCGCCGTGACCGACGTCATGCCCAGGCTCTGCGTCCGGGAGCTCCGGGCCGCCCTCGGCGACGACGCCCACGCGCCCCGCTTCATCGAGACGCGGCCGGGCCGCGGATATCAGTTCCTAGCGCCGGTGCTTCCGCTCACGGCCCAGCCGACGTGCGACCGCGCGGCAGACTCGGGAACGAACGGACGTCCGCTCGTGGGACGCAGGGCCGATCTGGACGAGCTCGGCACCGCCCTGGGGCGAGCCCGTGATGGCGAGCGGCAGGTGATCTTCGTCAGCGGGGAGCCCGGGATCGGCAAGACCAGCCTGATCGAGGTCTTCCGCTCGGGCCTCACCGGACCCGATCTGCTCTGGACGAAGGGCGAGTGCGTAGAGCAGTACGGTGCCGGCGAGCCGTACCTGCCCATCCTCGCGGCCCTCGAACGTCTCTGTCGGAGCGACGGCGGCGAGCGACTGGTCGGGCTGCTGCGCCGGACGGCCCCGGCGTGGCTCATGCAGCTGCCCTCGCTCATCGAGCCCGACGAGCACGCCGCGCTCGTGCAGCGGCTCAGCAGCTGGACCTCACAGCGCATGCTCCTGGAGCTGGCGTCCGTGCTCGAAGCGCTCGCGGGAGAGCGCGTGCTGGTGATGTGGCTGGAAGACCTCCACTGGGCCGACCACTCGACGCTGGAGGCCATCGCCTTTCTGGCCCAGCGGCCCGAGCGGGCTCAGCTGATGCTGCTGGGCACCTACCGGCCCACGGAGCTGCTGGCGCCTGATCCGCCGCTGGCCCGCCTCACCCACGAGCTCGTTCTCCACCGACACGGCCGTGAGATGACGCTCGGGCGCCTGCCCGAGTCCGCGGTCGCCGAGTACCTCGCCGCCCGGCTCTCGGGCAAGCCGGTCTCGGCCGGGCTCGTCCGCCACGTCCATCGCATGACCGACGGCAATCCGCTCTTCATGGTCACGGTGGCCGACGATCTCGTCGGCCGTGCGCTCGTCGTCGAGCACGGCGGCCAGTGGAGCCTCGAGGACGCGGCCGCCGAACGTCCTGGCGACGTGCCGGACGCCCTGCGCCGGCTGATCGAGCAGCAAGCGCAGCGTCTCGCCGACGACGACCGGCGCCTGCTGGAGGCCGCCAGCGTGGCGGGCATCGAGTTCTCGGCGGCCGCGCTCGCCGCCGCGCTCGCGCAAGACCCGGGCACTGTCGAGGAGCGCTGTGCGCGCCTGGCGCGGCACGGCCAGTTCCTTGCGCCACGAGGCGCGATCGACTGGCCGGACGGGACGACGTCGGCCGCGTACGGATTCCTCCACGCGCTGCACCGCGACGTGCTCTACGAGGGGATCCCGGCTGGCCACCGTTGTCAGCTGCACGGCCGCATCGCCGAGCGCCTGGAGCGGGCCTTCGCCAGGCGAGCGCGCGACAGCGCGGCCGAGCTGGCCATGCATTTCGCGCGAGCGCGGGAGTGGCGACGCGCGGTGCAGTACCACGGACTCGCCGGAGAGGTCGCCCTGGGGCGTGCGGCGCACGCCGAGGCGATCGTGCACCTCTCGAGGGCCCTCGACGCGCTCGACGAGATTCCGGAGGGCGTGCAGCGCTCGCGCCTGGAGCTCGGCCTGCATCTGGCGCTGGGACCGGCCTGGATCGTCAGCCGCGGCTACGCCGCCGCGGAGGTGGAGCGCACCTATTCGCGCGCCCTCGCGCTGGCGCGAAAGCTCGGTGAAGCGAAGGAGGTCGGCCGGGCGCTCCGTGGACTCTGGAACGTCCATCTCATTCGCGCCGAGCTCGGCCCTGCCCGCAGGCTGGCGGCCGAGCTGCTGGCCCGGGCGAAGGCCGCGCGCGATCCAGGATTGCTCGGCGTTGCGCACGCCGCGCTCGGCGAGACGCTCTTCCACATCGGCGAGCTGGACCCGGCGCTCGCGCATCTGGATCGGGCGCTGGCGCTCGGGCGTCGTCGGGCCGCCGGGGTGCGGACCAGCCAGCGCCCTCGCGTCGCGTCGTACGTCGCGTGGGGGCTGTGGATGGCCGGCTATCCCGACCAGGCGCGCCGGCTGTGTGGCCGGGCCCTCGCCGAGGCGAGAGCGCTCGCGCGCCCGCACAACCGTGCGTTCACGCTCGGGTACGCCAGCATCGTCCACGATCTGTGCGGCGAGGTGTCGCGGGTCGCCGAGCTCGTCGACGAGCTGGCCGTCGTCTGCCGGGAGCACGAGCTTCCGTACTGGCAGAGCTGGGTCGAGCTGTTCACGGGCCTCGTCCTGGCCCGGCAGGGCCATCCGACGGAGGGCGCCGTCGCGATGTGTCGGGGACTCGAGGCCCATCGCCGGACGGGCTCCGTCGTCGGGGTGACCCACCTGCTGACGCGCCTGGCCGACGTCCACGGCGACGCCGGACAGCTCCAGAGTGGACTCCAGGCCGCCGACGAAGCGCTGGCGCTGGCGGCCAGGACGGGCAATCGATGCGTGGAGCCCGAGATCCACCGCGTTCGAGGCGAGCTGCTGCTCCAGGTCGACACCTCGTCGGGCGACGCGGAACGCTGCTTCCGGCGGGCGATCGCAACGGCTCGACGACGCTCGGCCCGGTCCCTGGAGCTTCGCGCCGGCGCGAGCCTCGCCCGGCTCTGGCAGGCGCGCGGCCAGCGCGTGCGAGCGCATCGCCTGCTGGCGCCGCTGTGTCGCTGGTTCACCGAGGGCTCGGACACCGCCGATCTGAAGGCGGCCCGGCGGCTGCTGGCAGACCTCGAGCCTTCCAGGCCAGTGCTGACGCACGCGCACCGACGGCGATAGACGTCCACCGCACGGACTTTTCGCCCGATCCGCCGGCCGGGGCTCGGGCGGCTCACCACCTGACCACACGAAAACCCCACGAAATCACGTCGACGTGGCGTGGCACGGCCGCTGCTCTCCCGGATCCCGCGCATCATCATCGGGCCAGGAGGTGCGACAGTGGAGACTCGCAGGCTCGCCCTCGGTGTCGGTGTGGGGTTATACCTCATGGGCCTCGGCGTGCTCACGGGAGTGGCGCTGGATCGGATGCGCTACGATCATCAGCGCTCGGAGGTCCTCGCACGCTACGAGCAGGGTCTGACGCGCCTGAACACGCTCCGCATGGCGCTGGAGCAGCTCGCCGAGGCAGAGCCATGAGCCCGGCAGGGCGCGCGCGGATCGCCGCTTACGCGGCGGTCTTTTTGATTGTCGGGGTCACGGTGCTGGTCGCACGCGAGCCAGGCCGTGGGCGAGAAGCGTCCTGGCCGGCGGCCATCGAGCGCGCCCAGACGGCCGTGGCCGTCGGCGATGCGGGTGAGGCTCGTCGCTTGTGGGAGGACGCGTACCGTGACGCGGTCCAGAGGCGGACGGCGGCCGGGCTGCTCGCCGTCGGCCACCTGTCTCTGCAGATCGGCGACACCACGCACGATCGGCAGACGACAACGGCGGAGGCACGACGGATCTTCCTACTCGCCCTCCTTCAGGCGCGAGAGGACCACGATCCCGACGGCGTGGCGCTCGCAGGTCGGGCCTTCGCCGACCTCGGCGATCGTGATGTGGCCGCCCGCGCCTTCGATATCGCGCTCGCGCTGGCGCTCGCCAAACGCGACGCCGAGGCCCATGCGCGGGTCACGGCCCTCGCACGCCGGGCGGCAAGCGACGGTGTCACGGAGTCGCCGAGGGCGAGCTAGCCGGTCCCGGCGACCGGCGTTGCGTGCGACCGCTGGCCGGGCTACAACGGAGGCCACTCGACTCTCGTCTGGAGGTCGTCGATGGCGATCGATCGGCTGGCCCACCCCGCGGTGGTCGTCGTGGACATGCAGAACGACTTCGTCCGGGTCGGGGCGCCGCTGGAGGTGCCGCAGGCGCGACCGACCATCCCCGTGCACCAGAAGCTGCTCGGCGCCTGCCGGGAGCGCGGGATCCCGATCATCTACACGAAGTGGCTGGCGGGACCGGAGCGGACGCTCATCTGGCAGTGGTCGCCGCAGGTGGAGCCGCCGGTCTGCTGCTGCTGGAAAGGGTTCCTGCGGCACTACGAGGACGTCGGCAAGGAGCTGGACTGCTCGGACATCATCGACGAGCTCTATCCCGAGCCGGGCGACCCCATCGTCGACAAGTTCGGCTACGGGGCCTTCCACAACACCCACCTCGACGACCTCTTGAAGGCGCGCCACGTCGAGTCGGTGCTGGTGACCGGTACCGTCACCCAGATCTGCGTGGAGGAGACGGCGCGGGAGAGCATGAAGCGCGGCTACAAGACGACCATCATTTCCGACGCCGTGTCGACCTACGCGCCAGATCTCCAGATCGCCGTGTTCAAGAACTTCGCCCACAAGTTCGGGTGGGTCTCGACCTCCGCCGAGGTCATCGCCGCCCTCGGCGCCCGCCCCCGCTGACGGGCCCTGGTCGGAGCGCGCCGGGCCGGGCCCGGCGTGCTCCGGCGCCCGGCTACGGACGAATGCCCGTCCAGTCTCCTGCCTTCTCGAACGCAGAGGCCGCCCGGTAGATCGCCACCTCGTCGAAGTGCTTCGCCGTCAGCATCATCCCGGCCGGCAGCCCGTCGCTGAGGCCGCACGGCACGCTCATGGACGGATGTCCCGTCACGTCGAAGGGCGCCGTGTTCGGGAGCATCTCGAAGGCGCGCTGGATGATCTCCATGCGGGGCGCACTCGGCTTCGGGATCGGCGTGGCCTTGAGCGGCAGGGTCGGCATCAGCAGCAGGTCGTAGTCCTTCAGCACCGTGTCGTAGGCGGCCCGCAGCGTGCGACCCAGGTTCTGACTCTTTGCGTAGTAGTGGCCGCGGTACTTGTTCAACGCGTACTGTCCGAAGAGGATTGTGGTCTTGAGCGTGTCCGAGAACTCATCGGAGCGCTGGCGCCACCCCGAGTGGGCGTCAATGAGGCTGGTGACGTAGAGCCCCTTCCAGTTGAAGCCGAAGCCGTTGCCGTTCATCATCTGCCACGTCGCGCCCTCGACGGCGATCGGCGTCCAGATCGCCATCCCGGCCAGATGCATCGGGATCGACACCTCGTCGACCTGCGCGCCGAGCTGCCGGAACGTGGCCGCGCCCTTGCGGACGAGCGCGTCGACGTCGGCCTCCGAGTTGGCGTGGCCGAAGCCCTCCTTCACAACGGCGATCTTCATGCCCTTGACGTCGGCTGTGAGGGCGTTGGTGTACACCGCCGTCTTGACGTTCATCTGGCGGGGGTCGAGGCCGTCGGGCCCGGCCAGGACCTCGAGCAGCAGCGCGTTGTCGGCCACCGTGGCCGTCATCGGGCCCGTGTGGTCGAGCGTGTTCTCGATGGGGAAGATGCCGGTGTAGGGCACGAGCCCGTGTGTCGGCTTCAGGCCGTAGACGCCGCAGTAGGCGGACGGCATCCGGATCGAGCCGCCCTGATCGCCACCGATGGCCATCTCCACCTCGCCGGCGGCGACGACGGCGCCGCTGCCCGACGAGGAGCCACCGGCCGAGTAGCCCATCTTGCGCGGGTTGTGCACCGGACCGGCCGCGCTCGTGTGGCTGCCCCCCGAGAAGCAGAAGTACTCGCAGTGGACCTTGCCCATGATCGTGCCGCCCGCGTCGAGAATCCGGGTGACGATGGTGGCGTCAACGTCGGGCACATAGCCCTCCAGCGTCGAGGCACCGTTCATCATCGGCACGCCGGCCAGGCAGACGTTGTCCTTGAGCGCGATGCGCTTGCCCTTCAGCTTGCCGGAGGGCGCGCCCGGCACCTCGCTCTTGTAGTACCAGGCGTTGTACTTGTTCTCCGCGCCCTGGGGGCGATAACCCGGGGTGCGCGGGTACTTCACCGGCGGCATGGGATCCGCCATGTGCTCGACGGCGTGATAGGCGGCCACGTTGCCGGCCATGGTCTCGAGGAAGAACGCGACGTCGGCGTCGGACAGGGTCATGCCCAGTTGTCGGCCGACAGCCTTGAGCTCGTCCGGAGTGGGAAGCTTTGCGGTGGCCACGGATCCCTCCTTCGTTTACGCCCGCCTCGCCCTCATGTCTTGACGTCGATCACGTACTGCTGGTTGTCATTGGGGTTCTTCTTGAGGTCGCAGACGGCCGCGGTGTCGGCCGGCGGCTGTTGCGGATAGCTCTCCAGCACCTTGAACGCGCGGTTCTGGGCCTCCGCGATGTAGACGTCGAGGCTGCAGTGGTGGGTCTTCGGATCGATGGCCGTCTTGCCGGCGGGGCCGCTGAAGGTGAGGTTGCCCTCTAACGCTTCGATCACCTTCATGCGGTCGATGCTGTTGGCCTTCCGGACCCCGGCCGCCCACAGATGCATGCCGTGATAGGTCTGGATGGCCAGCGACGTGACGTACTTGCTGGTCGCGCCGTACTTCGGCAGGAACTTCTTCAAGAATGCCTGGTTCGCCTCGGTGTTGATCTCCTGGAAGTAGCTCTGGGCGGCGATGTACCCCTTGTGCTCCTCGGGCGTCGTGACCTGCTGCTCGAGCCCGTTGCCGAACGTCGTCGAGGCGACCGGGATGGTCTTGTTCATGCCGGAGGCGGCCCACTGGCGATAGAACGAGATGTGGTTGCCGCCCACCAGCACCGACATGACGAAGTCTGGCTTGGCGGCCTGGATCTTCGTGATGGCGGGTCCGAAGTCGCTGACCTCGAGCGGGAAGTAGTCGGTGGCCAGGACCTCGCCGCCGTTGTCCTGGACGAACTTCTTGACCCACTTGGACGTGATGTGGCCGTAATTGTAGTCGGCCGCCACCGTGTAGACCTTCTTGCCGAACCGCTTGAGCGTGAACGGCACGAGCTTGTCCACGTTCTGGGTCGGCGTGGAGCCGGTGCAGAAGCAGTTGCGGTCGCACACGCCGCCCTCGTACTGCGTGTTGTAGAAGTAGAGCGTGTTGAACCGCTTGAGCACGGGGCGGATGGCCTCCCGCGACGCCGAGGTGATGCCGGCGTGCACCACCGCGACCCGTTCCTTCGTCGCCGCCTCGGTGGCGAACTGCGTGTAGAGCTGGATGTTGGACTGGGCGTCGTAGCTGATGAGCCGGATCTGACGCCCGAGCAGCCCCCCGGCCGCGTTGATCTCTTCGACGGCGTAGGTCAGGCAGTCGACCATGGGCCGGCCGTAGATGTCGAGGCCACCCGACAGGTCGTGGATGCTCGCTACCTTGATGACGTTGGCCTGCGCGAACGCCTCACGCAGGATGGTCGGGGCAAGAGACGCGGCGCCGAGCGTGGCACCGCCAACCTTGAGGAATCTTCGACGGTCGGCCCTCATGGGTACCTCCGGGTGAGGGGTTGGACTGACTCGCCCGCGCTGCGAGGGCCTGAGTCTAGTCCCGTGGAATTCGGGGTGTCAAGGCGCGCGCGCTGCTCACGACGCAGTCACGGCCGACGCACCTTGCCTCGCTCGCGGCCCAGGTCTATAGTGCGCGCGCGATGGACCTCGCGGCCGTTCTGACGCTGGAAATTCTCAATGGCGTCGCCACCCTCGTGCTCATCAGCGCCGGGCTCGCCATCATCTTCGGGATGATGCGCGTCATCAACCTGGCCCACGGCGAGTTCCTGATGCTGGGCGGCTACGCCGCCATCGTGGCCACCAACCACGGCGTGAATATCTGGGTCGCGATGCTGGTGGTGGCGCCGCTCGTCGTCGGCGTCATCGGCGTGATCGCCGAGCGGCTCGTCATCCGGGTCCTCTATGGCCGGATGATCGACACGCTGCTCGCCACCTGGGGCCTGAGCCTGTTCTTCATCGGCATCGTGACCACGATCTTCGGCAACACGGTGGCCGGCATCGGCGCGCCGCTCGGCAGCGTCGGAGTCGGGCGGTACAACATCAGCGTCTATCGACTGGTCCTCGTCGGCATCGCGGCGGCGCTCCTGATGGTCATCTTCATCGTGCTGCGGCACACGCGGCTGGGCCTCATCGCGCGGGGCACGATGGAGAACCCCAACATGGCGGCCGCGCTCGGCGTGAGCCCACCGCGCGTGTACGCCATGACGTTCGGCATCGGCGCCGCGCTCACCGGGCTGGCCGGCGGCCTGCTCGCGCCGATCTCGGGCGTCCTGCCGACGGTCGGCGCGGCCTACGTCGCCAAGGCCTTCATCACCGTGATCAGCGGGGGCACGGCGATCCTGGCGGGCACGGCGTCCGCGTCCGCCCTCTTCGGCTCGGTCAATCAGCTCCTCACCTACTTCACGACCCCCGTCATCGGCGAGGCCGGCCTCCTGGCCGCCGCCATCCTGTTGCTGCGGATCTTGCCCCACGGCATCACCGGCAAGCTGTTCCGGGGCAGTCTGTGAGCGCGCGCCGCTGGAGCCTCGGGGTCGTGCTGACGACGGCGGCGATGGTCGTGGTCGGCCTCGGCGTTCCTCAGGTGGTCGACCAGTTCGAGCTGCTGCAGCTCACCGTCTTCACGGCCATGTGCATCCTGGCCCTCAGCCTGGGCTTCGTGTGGGGCTACGGCGGCATCCTCTGCTTCGGCCAGTCGGCCTTCTTCGGGCTGGGCGCGTACACCTACGCCGTGACCGCGGTCAACATGGGCGAGAGCACGGTCGCCGCGGTCCTGGCGGTGGTGGTGCCGGCGGCGTTCGCCGCCCTGCTCGGCTACTTCATGTTCTACGGCCGGCTGAGCGACGTCTACCTGGGCGTGATCACGCTGAGCGTGACGCTGATCTTCTTCAACCTCATGAACAGCACCGCCGGGGACGCGTATCGCATCGGCAAGGCCCGGCTCAACGGCTTCAACGGCATGCCGTCGCTGCCCACGCTCAACGTGCCGGGGGATCCCGGCCGCCTCCTCGACCCGACCGAGACGTTCTACGTGGGCATGGCGTTCCTGGTGATCGTGTACGTGGGGCTGCACGGGCTGCTCGCCAGCCACTTCGGGCGCGTGGTGGTGGCCATCCGGGAGAACGAGACGCGGTGCGAGCTCCTCGGCTACGACGTCCGGCTCCACAAGCTCCTGGTCTTCGCCATCGGCGGCGGCATCGCCGGCCTGGCCGGCTGCCTGTTCGCCAACTGGGGCGCCTTCGTCAGCCCCAACGTCTTCAGCCTCACCATGACCTCGCAGATCATCATCTGGGTCATCGTCGGCGGCCTCGGCACGCTGGTCGGGCCCATCATCGGCTGCCTCATCATGCAGTATCTGGCCACGACGCTCGGCACCCAGCAGCTGGCCAACACCAACCTGATCTTCGGCATCATCTTTTTGGGCTTCGTGCTGCTGGTGCCGCGCGGCATCGTGCCCTCGCTCCGCCGCCTCGGGGCGCGCGCCGGGGCGCCCGCGCGCGTGCGCGACCTGGCATGAGCGTCGCAATCTTACAGACGGTCGGGCTGTCGGTCCGCTTCGGCGGGGTCGAGGCCGTGCGCGGCGTCGACTTCACGCTGGCCGAGCGTGAGCTGCGCTGTCTCATCGGGCCCAACGGCGCGGGCAAGAGCACGCTGTTCAAGCTGCTCACCGGGCAGCTCAGGCCGACGGCCGGGCGCATCCTGTTCCGGGGCCACGACATCACCGGCGACCACACGCACGCCATCGCGCGGCGAGGCATCGGCATCAAGACGCAGGTCCCGAGTCTCTTCGACGGCCTGACCGTTCGCGAGCACCTCTGGCTCTCGGCCCGCCGCACCAACCCGCCCGAGCGGACCCGGGCCATCGCGGACGAGATCCTGGAGCGGATCGGCCTCACGTCGCTGGCACAGGGGGCGGTCGGGCAGCTGTCTCACGGGCTCCGGCAGTGGGTCGAGCTCGGGACGGTGCTGGCGGGCAACCCCGAGCTGATCCTGCTCGACGAGCCGGCGGCGGGCATGACGCACGATGAGGTGGCACGGACGGCGGAGCTGGTCCGCGACATCAACCGCACCCACGCCCTCATCGTCGTGGAGCACGACATGCAGTTCGTCAAGATGATCGCCCGCACGGTCACCGTCTTGCACCAGGGCGCCGTGCTGGTCGAGGACACGATGGAGAACATCATGAAGAACGCGACGGTGCGCGACGTCTACCTCGGCAAGCACGGCGGGTCCTGACCGGCGGTGCTGAGCGTCACCGATCTTCACGCCCGCTACGGACGGATCCCGATCCTCAACGGCATCCGTCTGGAGGTCGCCGCCGGCGAGTTCGTAGGGGTCCTCGGCCACAACGGCATGGGCAAGACCACGCTGCTCAAGACGGTGATGGGCTTCGTCCCCGCCCAGCAGGGTCGGATCGTCTTCGACGGCGCCGACGTCACCCACGAGCCGCCGTTCGCCCGAGCCCGCCGGGGCCTCGGCTACGTGCCGCAGGGGCGTGAGATCTTTCCGGGCCTCAGCGTTCGTGACAATCTCCGGATGGGATTCGTTGGCCGCGGCGTCGAGGAGCGGATCGACGCGATCCTCCAGACCTTTCCACGCCTGACCCCCCTGCTCGATCGCCGCGGGGGGGCGCTCAGCGGCGGCGAGCAGCAGTTGCTCGCCATCGCCCGCTGCCTGGCGGGCAACCCCAAGCTGATCCTTTTCGACGAGCCGACCGAGGGCATCCAGCCCTCGATCATCGAAGAGCTGGTCGGCGTCCTGCAGCGCCTTCACCAGACCCAGGCGCTGACCATCGTGATCGTCGAGCAGAATCTCGAGTTCATCGCGGAGCTCGCCAAGCGCGTCCTGCTCATCCAGAAGGGCACGATCCTGCGCGAGCTGCAGCCCGGCGAGCTGCGCCACGCTGACGTCCTCAGCGAGTTCGTCGGCGTCGACCGGGCCTGACCCGTGACCGAAGCCTGGCCGCCAGGCGGACCGGGGGCGCCGCCGGGAGTCCGGCGGCGCCCGCCCCGTCAGGCGGCACGCTCCTGCTTCTTCGGCTGCGCGGACTGCTGCTCCGTGGAGACGGGGATCTGCCGGGCACTGCTCCGCTCCCGGGTCTTCGGGAACCGGATGGTCAGCATGCCGTTGCGGTAAGATGCCTGGGCCTGCTCGGTGTCGACGCCGTCGGGCAACGGGATCTGGCGGTGGAAGGCGATGTGACGCTCCGTGCGGGCCTCGCCGCGCTGCTCTTCCGTGTGCTGCTCGCCGCTGATCGTGAGGACGTCGTCCTCGATCTGGACCGAGACGTCGTCGTTCTCGATGCCGGGCATCTCCGCGGTCAGCTCGAGCGCGTCGCCGGTGTCGCGCATCTGCACGCGCGGCATGCGGACGGCCGGCATCTCTTCGCTGCCGGCGCTTCGCGCAGGGATGAGCGCGTTCAGCAGCGAGGTGCCGAAGAAGTCGCGCTGCATCCGCTCGAAGAGTGAGTCGAACAGCGAGAACGGGTCTTGGTACTGTCGCGTGGCCAGGCCGCGCTCGCCGCGGCCGGCACGCTCGATCGCCGTCGACTCCCGGTCACCCTGACGTCGGCTGCTCTGCTCGTTCGCCATGATTGCCTCCTGCGTGTGTCGCTGATCGATCGTCTTCCGGGGTCACCACGCTGCACCCGCGCCCATGAAGATGACTATTGCGCCGAGCGGGTCTCACGGCGTCCGGAAGGCGTCTCCGATCGTCGCCCGCATCCGTGGCGGACGAGCGCTGCAGGAGGGCGGTCAGGCGAAGATGTCGGCCGTCCTCAGCTCGACGTCGGGGAAGGCCTGCGGTGCCAGCATCGCCACGCCGGTCACCAGACGGACGTCGCCGTAGCCGTCAGGGCCGAGGCCACGGTGCACCTCGACGCTCTCCGACGAACAGCGCATCCTCCGCCCACGCATCACGATCCTTGTACGACACGGCGTCGCGGCGGAGGGTGGCCAGATCTGGCTGGGGTCCCGTATCTTCGGCGAGGGCGACGGCCCCTGGACGCGCACGATGGCGCCGCCATCTCGACTGCCATGGTGCGCCTCCGGGTTTGACCTGTCCATCGCCAGCATATAGCCTCGAACGAGGCGCTTGGGAACGTCCCGAGAACGATACATCGGTATACTCCCCGCCGTGGAGCATCCGTGACCGCCGGCGTCGCCACCTACCTGGGTGGCCGTCTCCTCGGCGCCATCCCGATGCTGTTCCTGATGTCGTTGGTCGTCTTCGCGATCGTCTACCTCATCCCGGGCGACCCGATCGACGCCATGCTCGGGCAGGACGCCGAGCAATCCGCGCGCGAGGCGCTCCGCCGCGAGCTGGGGCTGGATCAGCCGCTCTGGCGGCAGTACGTCGGCTGGCTCGGGCGGGTGGCCCAGGGCGACCTCGGCCGCTCGATCCGCGCCCAGCAGCCCGTCCGCGACCTCATCGTCGAGAAGCTCCCGGCCACGCTCCTGCTCACGACGAGCGCCGCCGTCATCGCGCTGCTCATCGCCTTCCCCGCCGGCGTCGTCGCCGCGGTGAAGCGCAACACGGTCGTCGATCTCCTCGCCATGGTGGGAGCGCTGCTCGGTGTGTCGATCCCCAGCTTCTGGTCGGGGATCATGCTCATCCTGATCTTCGCCCTCACGCTCGGCTGGCTCCCGGCCATCGGCTACGTGCGCCTCACGACCGATCCGCTGGCCGCGCTCCGCCACCTGATCCTGCCCGCGCTCACGCTGGGCTCCGTGATGGCGGGGTCGGTGACGCGCCAGGTGCGGGCGCAGATGCTGCAGGAGCTCGGCCGCGACTACGTGCGCACCGCGCGCAGCAAGGGCCTGCGCGAGCCCGGCGTCGTCGTGCGCCACGCGCTCCGCAACTCGCTGATCCCGGCCGTCACCGTGCTGGGGGTGCAGTTCAGCGTGTTGATCGGCGGCGCGGTCATCACCGAGCAGATCTTCGCGTGGCCCGGCGTCGGCCAGCTCGCCGTGAACGCGATCGTCAACCGCGACTACCCGGTGCTCCAGGGCGTCATCCTCACCGTCGCCCTGCTCGTCACCCTCGTGAACCTGGCCGTCGACGCGCTCTATGTCGTCCTCGACCCCCGCCTCCGCCTCTCCTGAGCGGCGCCACCGCGCGCTCGGGCGGCTCGCCCGCAGCCGCCTGGCCCTCATCGGGCTGGTGATCGTGGGGCTCACGGCGCTGCTCGGGCTCGTGGCGCCGTTCTTCGTCACCACGGATCCCGTGGCGATGGACTTCGGCGCGCTCCTCAGGGGACCGAGCCGCGCGCATCCGCTGGGCACCGACCAGTTCGGGCGCGACGTGCTGGCGCGCCTGGTGTGGGGCGCGAGGCTGTCGGTCAGCATCGGGGCGGTGGCCGTGGCGCTCGCGCTGGCGGTCGGGGTGCCGATCGGCGCGCTGTCGGGCTACGCGGGCGGCGCCGTCGACAACGTGCTGATGCGCTGCATGGACGCGCTGCTGGCCTTCCCTGCCCTGCTGCTCGCCCTCGGCCTCGTGGCGATCATGGGGCCCGGCAGCACCAGCACCACCCTGGCCATCGGCATCGTCTACACGCCCGGCGTCGCCCGCCTCACGCGCGGCGTGGTCCTGGCCGAGCGGCCGCAGGAGTACGTCCAGGCCGCCCACGCGCTGGGTCAGCGCGACCGGTGGGTGCTGCTGCGGCACATCATGCCGAACTGCGTCTCCGCGCTCTTGGTCCAGGCCACCGTCAACTTCGCGAACGCGATGGTCATCGAGGCGGGGCTCTCGTTCCTCGGGATCGGCACGCCGCCGCCGACGCCGAGCTGGGGCCTGATGCTCAACGAGGCGCGTGCGTTCATGTCGAGCGCGGCCCACGTGGCGATCGCCCCCGGCGTGGCGATCTCGCTGGCGGTGCTGGGCTGGAACCTGCTCGGCGACGGACTGCGCGACGCGCTCGACCCGCGCTTGACGGAGTGAGCGCGTCGCGCAGGGGCTGTTACTTCTTCGCGCCCTTCGGCTGCCACATCGCGAGCATGGCGCCGGTGGGATCGACGATCACGCTCATCGTGCCGTACTCGGCGACGTCCATCACGTCCACCGCGACCTTGGCGCCCAGCTCCTTCGCCTTTCGCGTCGACGCGCGGATGTCGTCGACGCCGACGTAGGCCAGCCAGTGCGGCGGCGTGCCGGGCGCCTGGTTGACCATCATGCCGCCCCCGGTGCCGGAGCCGACGTTGATCATCGTGTACGACCCGCCGCCCGGCATCGCGACATCGTCGAGCTTCCAGTCGAACAGCTTCGAGTAGAACTCCCGGGCTCGTGCGAGATCGTTCGTGTGCAGCTCCACGTGCACGAACGCATTGCCCATGACTCTTCCTCCTTCGGGCTCAGCGTACCGCCACGCCCCGGCGATGGCCAGGCGTGAGGAAAACGTCATCGTCCCGCAACCAGGGGCTCGCTTGTTCTTGGGCGTGCCTTGGCCTAGGCTCGTCGAACCCATCGAGTCCTCAGCCCAGGGAGGATCTGGCATGGCGGATCGTGCCGAAGTGCCGTCCCGTCCGGCCGGTGTCGTAATCCCAGTCTCCGAGGTCCTGCCGGCAACCGATCCGCTGCCCGAGGTCTCGTACGCAACCGCCGTCGAAGCGCTCCTCATGCCACCTGCTCGCAGTACCACGGGCGTCTCGCCGCCCGCGTCGAGTACCACCCCGTCGTGGCCGCGACGACCATCGCCTTCAGCGATCACCGGATGCTGACACTTTCGCCCGACATGATCTGGCTGCTGATCGCCCAAGGGTTCGCCAATCACGTCAATGCGAATGCTGAGAAGCTGCGCCCGCGGCTGGTTCGTCACCCGGGAAAGCTCGAGCTGAGGGTACGCCGAGACGATTTCGAGAAGAATTCGCCGACGAATCCCTGGCCCGAGGTCTTCGATGCATTCACGCGGCAGATCGGAGCGCACATCGGCGAGGAGGCTCATGCGCTGCTGCGGCCGACGTTCTCGACCACCGGCCCCGCTGAGCGCGCCGCGGCCGACGTCGTGCTGCTGGACGCGATGCAGTCGTACTTCGAGTACACGCTCTACACGTTCTGCGGCATTCCTGCGATCGCGCTCGAAGGGACCGTTACGGACTGGCGCAGCGTGGCCAGTCGTGCCCGCGACCTCGCGACCTTCGATCTGGGATGGTGGATCGACGCGCTCGTGCCGATTCTGGATGAGTTCGTCGAGGCGGCGAGTGGGCGGGCGGACCGCCAGTTCTGGAAGTCGATCTGCCGAGTCGACGGTCACAGCGGAGGGCCATTCACCGATGGCTGGATCATGGCCTTCTTTCCATATCTCAAGGGACACGACGGAATGGCGACAGTGCAGAACGAGTGGCTTCTAGAGCCAAGCCTCCGCCGAGCGCACATTCTCTCTCCGTGGGCCGAGCGTGTGCCCGACGCGAGTGGCGGTGCCACCGTGGGCCCCCGCTCCGACGCTTTCCCCGGCGGTCTCTCCCGGGTGCCGTTCCGCTGGGAGTACGGCTTCGAGTCTCACCCGATGGAGTTCCTCGGAGGCTTCGTCGGCGTCCGCCAGGACCATGCAACGCTCGCCTTGCGCCCTGAGATTGGCTGGGCGGTGCGCCCGGCGAGCTGAGCGTTCTAGACGCCCTTGATCCCGACGAGCTCCACCTCGAAGATCAGCGTGGCGTTCGGCGGGATGATGCCGCCGGCGCCGCGGGCGCCGTACCCGAGATGGGCCGGGATGATGAGCTTGCGCTTGCCGCCCACGCGCATCGTGCCCACGCCCTCGTCCCAGCCCTTGATGACCTGGCCGCGCCCGATCTGGAACTCCAGCGGCTCGCGACGGTCGTGCGACGAGTCGAACTTCTGACCGCTCTTGAGCCAGCCCGTGTAGTGCACGCTCACGGAGTCGCCGGCCTTGGGCCGCGCCCCCGTACCCTCGACGATCTCGACGTAGCCGAGCCCGGTCGCGGTCTCGATGATCTGCTCGTCCATGACGGGAACCTCTCCTTCTCGTCGTTCGGGGGCAGGTCGGGACACCGGGATCGGCGCGACGCGGCCCCCCGGCTCGCCCCGGCGCCCGTCCCATCTAGCCGGAACGAAAGCGCTTCGAAAAGTCGTCTACGAGGATACATCGACGCGCGTGCCCTCGTGGCACGAGGCACTCGCCGACGGTTTCCCTCGTACTGACGTGATTCGGCACCCGCGCAGGACGTTCGCGGCCGCGTGGGTAAACGTTTCCCCCTCGGATTTAGTGCTTTTCCGCTACCGGCTCGGGAGGGCGGTATCCGAGAATGCGCGACAGCAGCAAGGGGGTGGGTGCTACGAGCGAAGACACACCGATCGGTTATGAAGCGCTGGTCAATAGCGCCAGCATGCGTCTCATCGATGCGGCGGTCACGCGCGTCGCACCGACCGACGTCACTGTGCTCATCTCGGGTGAGAGCGGGGTTGGCAAGGAGCTCGTCGCGCGCATGCTCCACCAGCGCTCTCGCCGACGCGATCGCGCGTTCGTGAAGGTCAACTGTGCCGCGTTGCCCCTCACGTTGCTCGAGAGCGAGCTCTTCGGCTACGAGCGCGGCGCGTTCACCGGCGCCGATCATCAGAAGCGCGGCAAGTTCGAGCAGGCGCATCGGGGAACCATCTTCCTCGACGAGATCAGCGAGATGCCGCTGTCCGTGCAGGCGAAGCTGCTGCAGGTCCTCCAGGACCACGAGTTCTCCCGCCTGGGCAGCGATCACGACATCCGCGTCGACGTCCGCGTTCTGGCCGCGACGAACCGGGACCTTGGCCGCTACGTCGCCCAGGGTGGCTTCCGCGAGGATCTCTTCCATCGACTCAACGTGGTGCACGTGCGCGTCCCGCCCCTGCGCGAGCGCCGGGAGGAGATCCCGGTCCTCGTCGAGCACTTCCTCGCCCTGTACCGCACGAAGCACGGCGGCGGACCCCACAAGGTCTCCCCGGGGGCGCTCGATCGTCTGCAACGCTACGCGTGGCCCGGCAACGTGCGCGAGCTGCAGAACGTCATCCAGCGCATCGTCGTGCTCGGCACCGAGAATGTCGTCGCCGAGCTCGACGATCCCGAGCCGCCTCCCGCGGTGCCCGGGAACGGGCCGACGGCGCTCCCCGAGGCCGCCCAGGCCCTGCTGGCCGACGATTCCCCGGGGTTGAAGGAGATGACCCGGCGGGCCGTCGAGATCGTCGAGCGTGAGGCGCTGAAGCGGACCTTGGCCCGGGTGCACTGGCGCCGCACCGAGGCCGCCCACCGGCTGCAGATCAGCTACAAGACGCTGCTCGAGAAGATCAAGCACTACGGCCTGGATTCCCCCAACTCGTAGG
>Ga0075420_100001090_pt1 | contig 22629 bp, 23 predicted proteins | sample SoiMetdeltSBSDD4_FD_75296 | JGI IMG/M metagenome (GOLD analysis project Ga0075420, IMG submission 75296) | Bulk soil microbial communities from a Populus tree surrounding site in Tennessee, USA - Soil MetaG P. deltoides SBSDD4 | ecosystem: Environmental > Terrestrial > Soil > Tree plantation...
CTGAGGAATCTTCAGACCTGCCTCTTTCATCATCTTTTCTTTGAGATCTCTGTCGGCCTCCCATCGCAATATCCACTTGTTGCCAAAGATGGGTATGTCTATTTTCTCTATTTGCTCACTTTTCATCTGAGATATCAAAGTGCCATGAGGAATCAGCACAGAGCCTGCTTGCTTGAGCCGTTTGCGAAACATATCGTCAAGGATCTCTGCAAAACTGTCAACCTCTACAATTTCATCAATAAACCCAAATCTTGAGTATAACCCCAATCGACGTTTCTCGCATAGAAGCAATGTCCTAAATCCTTCGTCTTTTGCACCCCTGAGAACTTGTAATGAACAATGAGAGCCCAGCGTAGCAATCGTAAGTTTATTGCCAGTAGCAACCTTTTTTCTAGCCAATAGCATCTGTTACTACAAGAGATTAAAATTTCTTCTCAATAGCATTTATAGCTGAAACTAGGACTACTTACATATTGTTTCATTGAGTGACAACAGACTAGCTCACACTGCAGAGCACGCATTCATCGGATCGCTACAGAAATTACTCGGCCAGACCCTGAAGGTCAGAAAAGTGGAGCACAAAGAATCGGGCTATAACAATACGGCCTTCATTGAGGTTCCGCAGCTTGATCTTGATATTGTGATTAAGGCAGAAACAGAAGTTAATTCACTTATCGCCAGAGGCCGCAGAGTAATGACATACATATTTTCCTCCCTGGAGGAAGCAAAGCGCGAGATTCCTAACTTGCGTGCAAACGAGGAAAGAATATCAGCAACAACTCCTTCGGAGGTCAAAGTTGTAGAGATCGAAAATCATGATGTATCGGCTTGCTCAATGGCCCATGCCAACAATCTGCAAGAATGTGATTTTTTTCTAGTCACGCGCGTATCAAAAAGTGGGAAGGAATATGAAGTTGACTTTGTTGTTAGCCGTCAAGCCAAGGATACAGCTACAGCTTTGTCGTCCAAGCTATTAAGGGTCTGTAATGAGCTTCGAGCCAACGTTAACACTGTTGAAAATACTGCACAAAAGCTCAGATTGGAAAATGAAATTAATACTAGAAAATTAAAAGCGCTTAGTAGAGAAAAGCTATCCAATATACAGCCAATCAGAAGTGGTAGTGTAACACTCCTAAAAGGGATATTTGAGAACCTGTCAGACGATCAACTCCAAGAATTTGCAGGGGAAATAATTTTAAATCCAGGCACTCTAGTCCTTCTTGCGAACATCTCCAACGAGGGAGCAAACATAGTTTTTGCTCGCAATGAAAAAATTGAAGGAGTCGACTTGAACAAAATGTTTAAGCAATTTGCGGGCACAGATGGCCGTGGAGGAGGAAAACCTCACTTTGTAACCGGCATTGTCAAGAAACAAGCCGTCAGCAGAGTGCTCGACAGCATCTCAAGAGAAGTTTTAGGTTAGCCCCAGTTTCGTGCTGTTAGCCACTCTTCTACCACCATAGTATATTGATGCAAATGCTGGTAAGGTTAAATTAACCTCTTCAATATACCCCGCATAATTGGACGAATTGCTGCAGGAAGAGGATCTTAGAAATTGGCGAAGAACTCACTATTCCAAAGAGATAAGCCTCTCTATGAGAATAGACGACGAAGTCGTTATCATGGGTTGGGTCGCCAGTATAAGAGATCACGGTAACATCCAGTTTATTATATTGCGGGATATGTATGGGGAAATCCAGATCACTGTAAAGAGGAGTGAATGCAGTGATTCGCTTTTCCAACTGGCCAAAGAGGTCAAGGAGCACAGCTCTATAGGAGTACGCGGTAAGGCGAGGCCTCAGGAAAAAGCTCCAAATGGCGCTGAAATAGTCCCAGCTGAGATTAGGATATTTTCAATAGCAAGAAAGGCGGCACCTTTTCTTGTTCAGAGTAGGACCTCAACTGTAGGCATTGATACTCGACTTGATCTCCGAGCAGTCGATCTGCGGCGCACTTACCTTGGATCGATATTTCGTATTCGTCAAACCGTGCTAAATTCTGTCAGAGCATTTCTCTCAGCGGAGAAATTCATTGAAGTAAATACACCTAAAATGATAGCCACCGCAACTGAAGGCGGGGCAGCACTTTTTCCGATATTCTATTATGATAGAGAAGCATTCCTTGCGCAGAGCCCTCAGCTATACAAAGAACAGTTAACAATGGCATTTGAAAGTGTATTTGAGATAGGGCCAATTTTTCGTGCAGAACCTTCCCGCACCAACAGACATTTATCCGAGGCAATTTCAATCGATGTCGAGCGTGCGTTTGTTGATTATAATGATATTATGTCCCTGCTCGAGAGAATGATATTAAAGATATTGGATACACTCAAAGAAAAGAATCAAGATGATCTGAAGTATCTACAACTTCAGTTACCGTCCACGGGTATGTCGTTTTCGAAATACAGTTATTCTGACATCATTGATAAATTACAGGAGGCAGGCGAACGCATACAGTGGGGAGATGACATTTCCCCACAGATAATGAAGAGCCTAAAACACGAGTACCTAGACGACTTTTACTTCATAGTAGACTGGCCAACTTCGACCAAGCCATTTTATATCAAGCCAAGCACCGAGGACAGCAGGATATGCGAGTCATTTGATCTAATGTATGGAGTACTTGAAGTTTCTTCAGGCAGTACCAGAATAAATCATAAAGATCAGCTTATAGAGCGAATGGCAAAGCAGGGTTTAAAGCCTGAAGCGTTTGATTATCATCTGCGAGTATTTGATTATGGGGTTCCACCACACGCTGGCTTTGGCCTTGGCCTTGAGCGGCTTATGATGGCATTAACAAAAGTCGAAAATATCCGCGATGTTACACTTTATCCAAGAGACATAGACAGGCTGGCGCCATGATAGTAATATGGTAGTTACAATAGAAGAAGTAAAGCATCTTGGATGGCTTGCAAAGCTCGAGATGTCAGACGCAGAGCTACAGCGCTATACGACACAAATAGAAGATATAGTCAATTACTTGAACAAGCTGGACACGATCCCCCTTGAACAGGTCGAACCGATAATGCTGAAAAAGAAGTTTTCAGAACTTCGGAAAGATACTCCTGAGACCTTTGAGGACCGTGTGCTTGGGACAGCATACATGAAGGACGGCTTTGTGAAGGGTCCGAGGATGGTCTGAATTGTCACTTGATACTCTTCACGTAGAGCAGGTTGTCCAAGGTATCAAAAGTAGAGAATTTTCTATTGAGGAATATATCTCCCAGATCTTTGAAAGAATTGAAAAAGTAGAACCTAAGATAAACGCCTTAGTCACACTTAACAAAGAAGAGGGGCTTAATAGAGCGCGCAGGCTCGATAAAAAGATCAGAGAAGGCAAGCAAAGTGGTCCGCTTGCAGGGGTTGCATTTAGTATCAAGGACAATATTTGCACAAAAGGGATGAAAACTACATGTGCCTCAAAGATGCTCGAAAGTTATGTTCCTGCATACGATGCAACAGTGATCAAGCGACTGATGACTGCCGATGCAATCATAATCGGCAAAGCAAACCTCGATGAGTTTGCAATGGGTTCTACTACAGAGTTTAGCCGATATGGCCCCACTAGAAACCCGTGGGATATCAGTAGGGTATCGGGTGGCTCGTCAGGCGGAAGCGCAGCAAGTGTGGCTGCCCTTGAATGCACTGCATCGCTTGGCTCAGACACAGGAGGCTCCGTTAGATGTCCTGCCAGTTTTTGCTCCGCAGTTGGGCTCAAACCTACATATGGCCTTGTGAGCAGGTTTGGGCTTGTATCGTATGCAAACAGTCTAGAGCAAATAGGACCGGTTGGCAGGACTGTATCGGATGTAGTTTCCGTTCTAAATGTAATAGCAGGGTCCGATGAAAACGATCACACTACTACGACCAATGACAGCAAACCCACATATTTGCTAAAAGAAAGAAATGGGTTACGCGTAGGTCTTGTCACGGAGTTCATTAAAGGTGCAGACTCAGCAGTATCCAAGGTGATCTACAAAGCTGTAGACACACTAGAGAAGCAGGACTGCAACTGCGAAGAAGTATCCCTTCCCTCTGTGCAGTATGCCCTTGCCTCCTACTATACAATTGCAACTGCAGAAGCAAGTAGCAATCTAGCACGTTACGATAACATCCGCTACGGATTTGATATGAACCCTGAAGGCTATGAATGGAACAGCTATTTTGCTAGGGCACGCAGCAACTTCGGCGAAGAGGCAAAGAGGAGGATAATTGTTGGATCGTATGTGCTTTCTTCTGGATATTATGGCAAGTATTATATGAAAGCGCACCAAGCGCGCTCACTTCTAAAGCATGAGATGGAGAATCTTTTTCAAAGGTATGATGTCTTAATAGGGCCTACCATGCCCATACTTCCGTTCAAAATCGGTGAAAGAATCGATGATCCACTCAAGATGTATCTTGTTGATATTGACACAGTTGTAGCAAACCTCACTGGCATGCCTGCAATATCGGTTCCTGCAGGATTTGCTGAGAGTTTGCCTGTAGGCTTGCAGATAATTGCAGACCAATTTGCCGAACAAACTTTGCTTGATGTAGCATATTCATTTGAGCAGGCTGCAAAAGTGCAAAGGAGCCCTGATCTGTAATGACTACTATTGCTACTAAGATAGGACTTGAAATTCATTGTCAACTCACAGGTGTCAAGAGCAAACTATTCTGCAGATGTAGTTCGGACTACAGAGGAAAGGCTCCAAACACAAATATCTGCCCCATATGTGCAGGGCTACCGGGAACATTACCGCTTTTGAATAAAAAGACTGTTGAGTTTGCTGCTATGATCAGTCTTGCTCTTGGTTGCAAACTCCCAGATGAAATTGCATTCTATCGAAAAAACTACTTTTACCCTGATTTGCCCAAAAACTTCCAACTTACACAATATAACGCATACAATATAACGAGCATTGGAGTAAACGGCAAGCTAGAGTACATTAGTAGCAAGGATGCAAGAATAAGACGCGTACAGCTAGAAGAAGACCCCGGCAGGCTTGTTTATGCAAGTGGCAATATGGATACCAGCGTTTATGTCTTGATTGATTACAATAGAGCAGGGGTGCCACTTGTGGAGATAGTGACAGAGCCGGACTTCATTGACCCAAAGGAGGTGCGTATGTTCCTTGACAAAATAACTTCTATAATAGAGCATCTTGAGGTGTGCGATACAAAGCTTGAGGGATCTGTACGCTGTGATGCCAATGTATCAGTTGACGGTGGCAACAAGGTCGAGATTAAGAACATTAGCTCATTTGCGGATGTAGAAAAGGCATTGCGTTATGAAATCACAAGACAGAGAACAATGACGTCCCGCGAGATCCAAGTTAGGTCAGAGACTCGTCACTGGGATGATGCAAGAAAAGTGACAAAAGAATCGAGGACAAAGGAAGAAGAACAAGACTACCGTTACTTTCCCGAGCCGGATATTCCAATGGTGGTTCTTGGAAGTGAATTTGTTTCATTTATCAAGCAATCAATGCCAGAGCTTCCAGACAAGCGCAAGGAGCGTTTCATGTCAGATTATGGCCTATCAGATCATATTGCAAAAGTGATTATAGGGAACAAGGAACTTGCTGACTTCTTCGAATCCGCTATTGCGGTGTACTTGTCACCAAAAGAGATAGCCAACTGGATAGTAACTGATCTAATGAGCTTTATAGACGAACGAACCAAAAAGGAAGAAGAGGAAGAAAAGGAACACTCTCTGTTTGCAGGACTCAAAGTGGGACCAGAGCATATAGCCGATCTAGCTAGACTAGTCGATCAAAATATGATAAACAGAGCTACTGCCAAGCAGATCCTTGGTCAGACAGTAAGGACAGGCGAGATGCCTTCTGCATTGGCAAAGAAGATGCAGGCCAACAGAATTGACGATGTCAGTGTACTGACCCAGGCAGTTCAGTCAGTCTTTGATATGGAGCAGGCAGCAGTTCAGGATGCAAGGGTCAATACCAATGTTGCAAACTTTTTGCTTGGCAAAGTAATGAAGATCACAAAAGGTAAGGCAGATCCAAAGATTGTACTAGAGATGATACAGAAAAAGTTGAAAGAAGACTAGCTACATGCCACGAAATCTGTCATCTTATTCCTCCTCTTCTTCATCTCCCTCATCGCCGCTTGGTTCTTCATCTCCCTCATCGCCGCTTGGTTCTTCATCTCCCTCATCGCCGCTTGGTTCATTTGGTTCTGTGTTAGGACTGGCGTTGCCTTGACCCACTTCAGTGGCGCTAGTGTCAACAACGGGGCAACCTGGAACTACAAGCTTGTTTATCTCCTGTTGTAGCTGATTGCTGCCTCCTTCACTTTCGCTAAACATATTTTGAACTATATTTCCAATCACCATATTCAATCTCCTTGCATCCTCAGTATCAAAGCAATTGTCTTGATCTACAATATCTGCAAACCTTTGTAGGATAATGGTACGTGAATCTAGAGTAGCATTGACACTTGTTGAATCAACTTCTAGATACGCTGTAATGGTATTGTCGTCTTGGTCAAGAGTGATGGATCTTGTTCTGTCTGCAGCTCCATTATCCCACCGGTCAAACTCCATGTTGCCAAGAACAGGTACTGTGACAGTGTATGTAGATCCCGCAGTTCCAACAAATGTCAAGGGAGCATGACCTTCCATCAGAGTAGTTCCGTTGGTTGCTTCAATGACAATATATACTCCTGTTATTGTATCGCCCGATAGATCAGCTGCTCTAACGATCAGTTCCGCAGCACCTTCTGCTGTTTGCGACAGTGTATCGGCAATAGGAGCAACTCGGAATAATGCGCCTTCTTCAGAGGATAGAATGTACAGATAGCCATCAGGGCCTGTCTTGATGTCCGTTATACCTCCAAAGCCCGTACCAAAGACAACATCCTCCGCTTCTTCAGGAGTATTTGCTACGGTATCGTCGAGCACACCATCAAGAGCAAGTGCAGACCTGTTTTCAGTTAGCTCAAAGCGGTAGATTGTACCATTGCTAGCGTCACCTACAAACATATCGTTCTCATATTCTTCTCCAAGTGCGCTTGAAGTGAGAAATTCAAGTGCAGTAGGATCAACCGGCTCTGTCCATGTAAACTCAGGGTTACTGTAGTGACTCTCTCCGTTAAACATCACAAGGCCTGTCAGGTTATAGTCTTGTGGCACCATTCCCTGTACGATTTTCCACCCACTGTTAAAGCCTGCATCAACCAAGTTTATCTCATCCACAAACGGTGCACCGTTCTCAGTATCCCATAGTAGACCGGTCATGGGATCAAAGTCCATACCATAACCACTGCGCATACCATATGCAAAGTAGTATTTGCCAAAGGCGCCAGTTCCAATGACGGGCTCAGGATCTTCTCCATTTTTACCGACCCTTAGTATTCCACTTGTCCCATCGGGTTCAGACCCATTCTCAAAATTTTGGACCATTGTAGTATGGCCTCCGACATCGCCGATAATGACATAGACATTGTTGTCTGGACCAATAACAACGGGTCCGCCATTATAACGTGGTCCAGGGAGGGCGGGCAGGTCAAGCAAGAGCAGAGGATTTACAAGCTGGTCTCCCCGCAGCTCATATCGGTAGAGGCGGTTGCCTGCGGGTGACACTCCCTGTATATCATCACCATCAACCCCTCCACCAGATTCAGTGAAATACAAAAAGACGTAGGTAGTTGACTCGTTTTCTCTTGAAACAGCAGCGCCCAGCAATCCTCTTTCACCATCATTTGCAACTGCTACATCAAGAAGTGGCTCTGGCTGAAGCATACCGTTTTCAATCGCCCTCACTCTACCGTTATCTTTTTCAAGCACTAGTATGGTGTCTTCATCTAAGAAAGCCATAGTAGTTGGAGATATCAATCCACCCGTAACTTGCTCAACTGTAAGACTGTTGTCATTTACGGAGGGCCCTGCCCCTGTAATCTCAGCTTCTTGGGCAACTGCAAAATTATGTCCCAATGTAAATAAAAACATCAATGCTAGACCAATTGTTAGAATTGGATTGGGCATATTCCGCTACTTCCGATACACTCTAATAATAATGAATTGTCGATTGATCCTCTGCTAGAGAGTTCTTAACTACCTTTATAGCCTTTTTTGCTCTTAAAGAAACAGAGAGATATACCTACATTTCCATGTCACTAAAATAATTCTTGGATCATATATGGAGTGGGTCCTTGTATAGGACATTTTCAAAAAGTTCTTTCTACTGCTGGTTCATTCATTTGCATTCTTCTTCTTCTTCATTTCCTCATTTTTCCTTTCTAGTGAAAGAGATAAAGAATTGATGCAGTAGCGCAGGCGAGTTGGCTCTGGTACATCATCAAATACATGCCCAAATGTGTACCACACTTGGCAACACATGACCTCGATTCTTATCATACCGTAGCTCCTGTCCATCGCTTCTTTTACACTTCCTTCATTAATCGGAGTCCAGAAGCTAGGTCACCTAGTGCCAGAATCAAACTTGGTGTCAGAGGCAAATAGGCTATTGCCTCCAGCAAATACACTAGTAGATGCCCTTGTCCTTGCAATCATGATACTTTCCTGAAAACGGAGCTTCAGTGCCCCTATTCCAGCATACCCCGTACTGCTCAGGCTTCAGGTGATTATTGTAATTAGGATTGTCTACCATGCAACAATACTACTTCCTTTTTGCACATTACTTATTTTAATCATTATTTTTTTCTTTTTCTTCAGTTGAAGCAATCTTCTTTAGGTGCTCTACGACTATAGGCAGAAACGCTCCTACGTCAGTTACAATTCCAATTGCCTGAGCAGTCCCCCTATCGATTAGCTTGGTCACTACTGGCTGGCTAATGTCGACTGCTACTACTTTGACTGATGCAGATAGCATGTTTCCCACAGCGATAGAATGTAGCATGGTAGATAACATCAGCACCAGTTTGGCTTCCTTAATCACTTCCTTGTACTTACGTTGTGCCTCAACAATATCGGTGATTACATCAGGCAAGGGACCATCATCGCGTATAGACCCGGCAAGTACAAAAGGCACATCGTTTTTTATACACTCATACATCACGCCACTTTTCAATAACCTTTTTTCAACTAGTGCCTTGAGTCCACCAGCTTTGAAAACCTCGTTGATGGCCTGCATATGGTTGCGATGTCCTCTGACTGCAAGTGTACCGTCCTTGACACGCATGCCCAGCGATGTACCCAGTAACGCATTTTCAACATCATGCACTGCAAGGGCGTTACCTGCAAGAAGGCCGCCAACATATCCCATCCTTATCAAAGAGGCAAGCGCTTCAGCTGCACCAGAGTGTACAAGCACTGGCCCTGACACTACAATCATCTTGCCACCTTCCTTCCTTGTACTATAAATATCGCTTGCAACTTTTCGGGCAATGTGCTGAGTAGGGCGCTCGCTAGAACTTGCGCTACTCATGAACTGGAAAATGTCAATACCTTCACGTGGACGTTCCTGTGGGATTATCTTGACGCCCTGTTCACCTACAACAATCATGTCACCACTGATAATGTCGCGCACCATTTTACATTCAGCGGTCTTGCGCCAGATGTCCACTGAAATGCATTTGTCCATCATCATGTTATCAACATTTATCCATTGGCCGCCATAATAGACTTGAGTTGTGTTATTTGTGGTGCTGTAAAAGTCGTCAGGCATCACCATATCCTTTGGAGCAGGCTCTAGCTTCACCTCCTGCACTGACACAGGCTGGGCGCCTTCCCTGTATACTTGTTCAAGGATGCTTTCAAGATGTTCCTTACTTTTTCCCTTTACAAGCAGTCTGGCGTAACTTGGATCACTCTTCCTTTTGCCTACTGTGAATTCGAGTACTTGAAAGTCGCCCCGAAGATCCATGATACCATCAAAGATTCTTGTCAGTATCATTGAATCAATAAGATGTCCTCTTGTCTCTATTTCCTGCTCGAACCTATCTGCCAAGACTATGCTCATAGGCTTATTTCGATATAAAAGCCATATCTGCGAGTAGTATTATCTTGTCGCAGATACTTTTTTCTCAGCATTAGTTTGACTGAGCTCAAGAAACTTACTTCTACTAGTGATGAGCACAGGCTAATGTTGTAGCAAAATTGCCATAATGAACTTAGCTAAATAGGAAGGGACAGCTTACCAAAGTATTCCTGCATGTTTTGCTCCGCCTTAATCTTGGCGATAATCTGATTCTTTACATCCTCTGAAAACCACTGCGCAATTGATTTTGCAATACCCTTCCTGTCGCAAAGGGCGATCATGTAGCCGGCATCCTCCTTGACCACTGCGTAAAGTGTCTCTTCCCCTACAGGCTCCCAGATGTTGCTTTTGTTATCTTTGAGGGCAAGAGCAGGCATAGCATGGCCTGCATAGCGTGTCAGCAACTCTTGTGCAGACTTTACACGTTTTTCCCCTATTTTGAGTGCCATGAAATACTGCATGCACTATTTCTTGGTTGATGCAGGCCTTAAAGATTTTAGGATTTCACTAACAATGTCACCAGCGTCACCAATGACTCTGCTTGCAGATTCAAAGAAAGGAGCCAGCAACTTTTCTGCATATCCCTGCTTTGAATACTGATAAGCCTGCAGTGCCATCTCCAGCTTATCTATCCTGTGTACAAATCTAGCAATTTCAGTCCTATTATGCAGATATTCAAGCCAGATCTTTTCATACTCTTCTCTTATCTCTTTGGGAAGAGGGGATAGAATGTATTTCATTGCTTTTTTTTCTTTGACTAATTTTTGTCGAGCACTCACATCGCCAGGCGTATAGTCGCCCACTATCGACTCCGCAAGGTCATGTATTAGGACCATCTTGATTACCCGCTGTGTATTAAAACCCAACATATCTGACAAAAGCATTGCCATGGTTGCCATTGAAAATGTATGGTCTGCAACTGACTCTGCGTTTTCAACTTTGACCTTTGAGACCCAGCCGGCGCGCCTGACAGATTTGAGATGCAAAATTGAATGAAAAAAAAGAGACAAGTCATCTACTGCTACCATTTTCTTGAGTCGCCTTCAAGAAGGCCTGAGCCATGGTGTATTCTGTCTATATGCTTTGAAAGCTCTTCCTTGGTATCGAACTTAGAGGCACAGTAGGGGCAACTAACGCTATCCTTTTCATGGGTCATGCGTACTCATGAGAGCGACGACACCTACTTTAAATCTAATTGTCTTGAACTGACCCACTGCTGCTGGTAGATGCATTATTAGATGATCCTATTATTGACACATTGTTATCAACTGCTTGCGGCAAAAGATCGACAAAATATGCAAGTATTGTTGTCGTCAATGCCATCAACAAAGTGATGGCCAATATTATCAATACATTATAGATTTGGCCCACGGCCTATAATTTGGCGAAATGAGCTTTAGCCATTTTAATGTTAGTATTCATTGCAATTGGTGAAAGAGTGCTGAAAATTACTTTCTCCAAGGTATATCCTGCATACCCAGCCTCTTGTTGACCAATCGAGCCGTCACAAATAGTAGATCTGAGAGCCTGTTAAGATATACTATTATTGCAGGGTTTATTGACTGGTTCTTTGAGAGGGATACAACAGCTCTTTCTGCTCGACGTGCAACTCCTCTACTAAGATGTAAAAATGATGCTTCTACGCTTCCTCCTGGCAAGATAAAGAATGTGATCGATTCAAGTTCCAACTCAATTCTGTCAATAAATGGCTCTAACACAGATGCCATTTTTTCGGTGGTGCGAGGCGTCTTATCATCGCTCTGTGGCCAAGAAGGGTCTGCAAGATCTGAGCCAAGAACGAAAAGGTCATTCTGCACTTGCTCTAAGATATCTGCTATATCCGAAAGTAGATCCTTTTTTGAGTGCAGAAATGAAATTGCAAGACCGATGCTAGAATTTAGCTCGTCAACTTCACCGTATGCAGTTATTCGCAGATCTGCCTTATTGACCAGTTTACCGCCGATAAGCCTAGTTTCTCCCTTATCCCCTGTCTTGGTGTAAATCTTCATCCTCTTTTAGAGCAAAACAAGTTACAATTTAAGAATGTATTTGTTGGATAAGAAAGAAGAGGCCATTGAATTAAAATAGTGCCTCCGAAAATTTTATGTGTTCATGAAAAGGATAGCCGTAGTGGATGACGAGCCTGACATTACGAACGTCCTTAAGAAAGGACTTGAGCGCCATGGCTTTGCTGTAGATATCTTCAATGATCCACATGCAGCCCTTGCAAGTTTCCAACCTAAGTATTATGACCTTATGATAATCGATATCAGAATGCCTAGAATAAACGGCTTTGATTTGTACAGACAGTTGAAGAAGAGGGACACCAGCGTCAAGATCTGCTTTCTGACCGCATTTCAAATCTATTACGAAGAGTTCAGAAAGATGTTTCCTACAATAGATGTCAAAGCATTTATCAGAAAACCAATCAGCATATCAAACCTAGTCAATCAGATAGATGCAGCTATCGCATCGAATTAGTATCAGCAGACTCATATCGCTCCTTAAGATAATTTACAAGTCTTATTGCATCGATTTCCTTCAGGCTCTTTCTATATGACCTAATATACCTGCCGAAAGAGTCAATCTCGCTTTCAAGGTTAGGATATCTGTTCTTTGCTTCTTCGAGAATGTATGTGTATTTTCGATGTGGAAAGTAAATCTCTTTTGATAGTTTGACAAGCGCACGTTTTGCGTTTCTGCTGATAACTTTCTTTTTGTGCGCAAGGTAGAGATTATATCGTATGTCTACCATAGCCTCAGATTGTAACCTGTAATCTCCGTCAGGTGCAAATGTGACTGCTACTTCATCGTCTGCATCAAGCTTGCCACTCTTATAAAGTTGAAATATCTTGCCGATCCCTACCATTCCAAACTTTTCAAGCTCAACTGCCCTCAATGCGCCTAAACTTGCTGCACCTACCAATAACACTCCATTCTTTCTTATCAAATGATACACTTCGATCGGAGTGGGAGGATAGTCTTGGAGGAATACGCCGTCGACAAACCCAACCGCCATTTCTGCTGCATCAAAATCTGCAGCTAGTCGCAAAAAGTCGCCTTTTCTTGCAGGTGGTCTATAATCGGCGTCAAAGATTTTCTTTGCTTTTTCATGGCACAGTGAAGGTCCTAGAAATATTATTGGCTTGTCCATTGCTTAAAACACGACCTTGCCCGCAGGCCCATAACCGACTTTGTTATCCTGAAGGTCTCAAGCCCGGGTACTATTGCCCTCACTACTGGAATTCCAATATCCTGATTTGTCAAGTCGACGATTATTACCTGGTTCAGTCCCACATTCTTTAGCCGATAGAGAATCAAATTGATATCATCGAGAATATCTTCGTTAAAGAATGTCGGTACTTCTGAGAATTTAATCTTTTTTGTTGATCGCATAAACTGCCAAGCGCGTCTATCATCGGTATTCTCGTCATTATACTTGATCTTTCGGAGGTCATCTCTTGCCCCTTGGATGTTTGCAGCTCTAGTTTGTGATACTTCCGTGATTGCACGAAGAAGTGCTATCCTTGCATCAGGATGTGTCCCATGCCCCTCTGCAAGGTACCCATAGTCGTGACTTATCCACTCTACGCTACTAGCATTAAATGTTGGAATACCAATATCTGAGGTAATATTCTTTACCATAAGGGAAATGCCAGCCTGTCTGAACTTTTCAACCAAGCTCTTTACAGGCTCAAAGTTAATTTCTTGAATATCGACGTCAGGGAATATGCTTGGATCATCGACAAACCTGTCAGTTAAAATGGGCGACACTGAAAATGCTGCAGCATTTAGAAAATGTACAATTGTACGCAAGATGTGGAATGGAATGGCGCTTGCACGTAGGTCTGCCAGGCTCATTGCGTCTCGCTCTATCACCTCACATAGCGCGTGGCATATTGCCTCTTCCATTACATTGCCCGATGCAAGACCATTTGTATGAAAATACGAAAAGGGATTGATAGCTGGTGGAGGTGGAGTATACCGAAATAACGCAATGGATGCAGGCACCATTATTTCCTCGTCGCTTACAAGGTCATGCCCAGGCAGCCAGTCCATCATCATGTTAGTATGGTATACAAATCTCATTGGCTCTACTATCTTGTCAGGATGCAGCACCTTGTGAGTCTTTGACAACTCTGAATAGCTTGACCGGACAAATTTGCCTAACCAGCCTGACGGCAGTGATGAGTAACGTTCAATGCTTTCCATCAGCGCGCTTGCCATTGCATGCTGCTTTGTTGGGCCTTTTCCACTATAGACCCAGATATAGTCTTCAGTACCAGGTACCACTGCAGAATAATTTGGGATGCGCAGAACATCCATATCGGTAATGTCAGCAAGTCTTGTGACGCCTATCTTTTTTGAAATAGGCATCACATTATTCAAAGTCTCGTGTGCAGGCTTAATTCTGGATGTGCCATTGACCGTCCACTTCTTTCTACTTTGCAGTTGCACTATGCTTAGAGGGGCCTGCTCAAGTTCATATCAAGCTTTCTGGATCGTCGCGAATATAGTCTAATAATAGTAGAGGAGATGAATTAAGAAACTAAATGTGGTTCTTCATAATCAAAGACAAATGTTTAAGGGTAAGAAGTAGTATAAAAACAGGACTCCCTCTTAAAAGGTATTTCAAATAATTTAATTTATAGTGTGGCAGATACTCAACTTTCTTATTCAAGACGCTAGATCATACTAGCACAAGATATCTCTACTGCTACTAACGCAGACGGTGTTTATGCCTTCTTCCTCGGGAAATCTTGTAGATCCTTGTGCCGACACCGAAGGCATGCCCGCGGCTCAGATTCTATAAGGTAATTTATATAGAAACATTTTACGCATTGCAGTCGTGTCATCTTGCCTAACAGCTTCAGCTCGTTACGATCCTGCCCCAAAACCTTTTCTACGGTCAGGATTTCAATGACTGAGGTCATTATATTTGATAATTGATCAGGGTCGGAGTTCCTATATCGTAGATAAAGGACCTTCATTTCGTTTGGTAATAACTCTCTTCTAAATGAGGTCTTGCCTGCGTTTGATTGTCTAAAGAGATGATCACGCAGATACCACTCTAGCTCCCTGACTATAGGATCAGCTGACACCTTACAGAGACAATGAAAAAATGTAATATTTAAGAGAATAATCAGGGTGTCTATCTTTTTGAGGAATTAGTTCGATACCCCAATCAGAAGGCCACATGACAATATTGACGGATAGATTCTGCTACTTAGTGGATAATTAAATACTTGCGACTTGTATGTATCTAACAACATATGCGAAGCAAGAGGACAAATCGTCATCGAGAGCATGGCACTGACGGTGACGACTTGGTCGAGCCAAAAAAGATAACTGGTAAGGATCTGAATGAAATCGAAGAGCTGAGCGCTCGTCTTACAACTCTTGTAGAAATATTGGACGAAAAAGGCATACTCGATATGAAAGAGTATAGAAGGATGGTCGCCATGCGTCTTCATGAGATATCTAAGGCAGGGGCGTTTGAAGAACTAGATACAGAGCTATAACAAGGCTTTTTTCCTATGTCTTAGTTTCGCTAACATATTCCATCAGGAAGTGCTTTACCACAACGGTTTTCAAAATATTCATTCATCGATATGTGAATTGGTATCCCATCAGCATTGCTGATATCGACAACATGGTTGAGTACATTATTAGACGATATGGTATTGTTGAAGCTGCTTACATCCAAGAATATGCCAATATTGCCATTTCCAATTAAGCTGTTGGCACCTATTATAAAATAATTAGAATCCATAATCACAATTCCTTCATCAGTATTTTCGGACATCTGATTACTCATAATCAATCCTTCCTTGCTTGATTGAGATGCTATACCAATTGTATTTCCCTCAATGAAACTTCTATAAATTGTAATTTCATCGGAGGCTTTTAACGATAAACCTATATTATTATCGGTTAATTTGAGATCCAATACATATCCTCTTCCGCTCCCTGCAAATTCAATAGCTTTGTCAAAACCCATGATAACACCAGGTCCTCGGATTGTTATATTTTTTTGACCTGGAACCAGTATCCCGATCTCTTCTATTTCAGGAATTCTTGACGTGTCGGTATTATTAGCCAAAGATAATCTGTGATTATTGAGGTTTATAGTTATTCCATCGGTGCCTACAATCATCCCAACTCCAGGACATTCGATGTCTTTTAACAGTATGACATCTCTAGTTATTACCTGACCACAAGATGCAACAGTTGTAGGACTGTCTTTAGAGTTTACAAAAATATTTGGATTAGCATCAACGACAGAAACGTCATTATTCTTCATATTTTCTTTACTTGTGACTGGATCGAGATTATTAGCATTAGCCTTGGCATTAGCATTGTTGTTATTGTTTTCATTGTCATTTGCAATACTAGTTGTAGTTGCAGTAGCAAAAGTAGCATTTGCTTTGCTATTTGCAATACTGGTCGCAGTGGCCGTAGTAAATGTAGCATTAGTTGCATTGTCTTCACTATTGAGGACAGGCAAGATCTTATGATCTATCGGATTCAGAATTCCGAGTCCAAAATGTGCTTTACCCTTTGCATGGGTTCTCGCAATTAATTGGTCATCATCCTTCAATTTTTTTTCCTGTTGTATGGATGTTTCTTCTTCTTGTTGTCCCATAGTAATTAACATCACTAACGTGGATGATAATGCAACTAATACTGCTAACACTACCGCAAGCATAGGCGTTCTATGCCTGACCAGCCGTTGCATGCTCTGGAAATAACTGCTATTTAGGAGATATATGAAATGGGTATTTCCATTCCTACGATATTTCTTTCATATAATTAAGGATACGTTTTATACGCACAAGTGACGATAGAGCAAATGATCTTATCCTTGGCTATAGAAACATAGACAAACCATTAGATTACTCTTCCTTGAGAGAAGAATTTTCTATATGCCTAGGTAGTCTTAACCTCAGCTTTAATTAATGGTCGACCGGGGCAGACATTTTAAAAATTATTCAAAAAGAACAATCAATTTCTGACATTTGTAAGAAACAGTATCAAAAGCAATATTTACAATTTCTTCTTGCTACATCTAACTCATTTATCGCATTGTCTTTATCCTGATCCGCTCAAGGTTTCATTCTTTTAAATTACCGTCTTGATTCTCTCACTTATTCTGCATGTTATGCCACATAGGTATGCTGGATTTATAATCAACGAACCAATTGTTAGTTGCAGCATCTGGCGACAATAGATCTCTGATACGTTGGTATATGCGCAACAGAGCAATCCCTTTGTCGGTAGTTCTATAGATTGCAGTTCCTTTACTCCTCTCTTGAATTTCCATTCTGATATAATCATTCTCTATTAGCATAGAAAGGTACCTTTTGAATTGATTACTGGAAAGGCCAGATAGGAGTAATATTCTTCTCCTAGTCGCCCCTCCGTTTGCGGCATCAAGAATAGATGTGATGATATCAATTCTATCTCGATTAGAAGTGTTCTTTGAAACGCTAAGATTATTGGCCATGGATTTTCTCCTCTACTTCCGAACGATATTCCCTAGGACAATGATAACCTCCATACTGTCAAAGATTCGAATATTTTGTCAATTTTTCTTTATAATAGAAGTCGTTCAGCTATCAGAACATATAAAGATCTTACACTTACAATATTACTGAGGGCAGCATACAGAGATCTGTCCTAGAAATATATTCGAAATTACTGGCAGAAAGTCAGGGTATGGCATTACCCATTCTATAAATAGTTTATCATGGGTTTCCCTCTCAATGGAGCCCAAATCCATAGCGTTCTACACTGCGGTAGCCGTGAGCATACTTGCAGTGCTAAGTGCAACAACATTTCCTATGGCGCAAGCAACAACAACAACTACTACTACAAATGCAGAACAAAGCGATGCGCAGTCAGAGGAAAATGACGCAACCATTGTAGACGATACCGACATGAGTGAAGAGACTGAGGAGACAGAGGAAGAAGATACAGAAGATTCAGAGGCAGAAGATACTAATTCAGCAGCTAACACAAATGACCAAAGTGGAGCGAGCGACGATAATCGCGCTACGAGTCAAAGCCTAGGTCTAGATTCCAGCAACGGTCTAGTATCATGCGGACAGATAGTAACTGGCGAAGTGGTGTTAACAAATGATCTGAATTGTAGTAACGGAGATGGACTTGTTGTAGGTGCACCCGGGACACATATCAACCTAAATGGCTATAAAATAACTGCTAGCGATGACGCTAGTACACAAGGTCCATCAATGGATTATGATGGTAGCAGTGGAATACTGGTCGCAAATATGGATGGCGTTATCATATCAGGTCTTGGTGAAATATCTGGATTTAGTAGAGGAGTCACCTTCATGGGAAGCTCAGACGGACAACTCACAGACGTGCAATTGGCAGACAATGGAATAGGTGCTTTAGTGCAGGGTTCAACTGGAACAGAACTTAGCAGAAATACTATTACCAATAACGATATTGCTGCAATATTAGATTCAAGTACAGGAGGAGCCGTAGCCTTTAACCAGGCAGTTGCTAACACGGAGCAAGGATTTCTCCTTCTAGGTGCCGACCAGAATGTGATAGCTGCAAACAACATGTTTGGCAACGGACAATACGGCATATACCTAGATTTAATGAGCAATGAAAACATAGTAGACTACAACACGGTGTTCGGCCATGAGGATTATGATATGAGCAATGCTGACGGAAATCCAAACGTGAACCAAAATACCTTCGGAGGCAACAACAACTGCGGAACCAGCAATCCAGGCGGACTCTGCAGATAAAACGTGAATACATAGAGGATAGACCAAGTCCATAGAGACTCACTTTTTCTTTTTTCTTTTTTTCCTTTAATTCTTGAAAGAAAGATGATACCGGTTTTTTAAGCGATTATTATTCTTTATATACAGTGATACTAACCTAGAATATTCTAAATTCTCCACCTGTTATATTTGGAACATTTTTGAAAATTGATGGCACGCACTGTTGTTATTGCAGCAGCTGATATAACGGTCTTGGCAGTATCAAGAAATTATATGGATTTGGGCTCCATAATGTGTTGCCAGGATCTGTTTTATTCACAGTATAGGGGATATTATTTCTGTTATTGTTTGGTGCAACATACACAACTACCGTGCAGAGATAGCAAGGTTAATGAAAAAGTATTATTCTTTGTCTCTTCAATTTCTTTGAGGCTTTATCAAATCTTGTTGTCTGCTAATGCTCTTTGACTACTTTGACTATTCTAACGATGGAGCCTAGAGATGCTGGTTTTATTTAATCATCATGCAATATCTTGACGCTAATGTATGAGAAGTATTTTTATAGATTAAAATGAATTCTGCACGTACCGTTACATGATATGTTCAACTAAATGATAATGGAATCAAACATCAGATTTTAGTCATACCTCAAGCACATCAAAAAATACTACTGATAGAACAATCGCCCATGGCATGTCCATTAATCTCTCGGAGGGATCATGACGAACAAGTCTGCAAATAATCAATAGAATTTCCATGCAAATCCGATTAATGCAATCTCATGCTTTACATGATTACATAAAACAATAGATGTTATTGCTGTGACTTGGAAAGATGTACTTGTAGTTTTGGCAAATTACAGCTCAAGGGTAGTAAAAAGGATTGGCAAAGGATTGTACATTATGAAGATATAAGAGTAATCCACAAGTAAAATTCAACAAAATGCAAGAAGGCGCAAATGAATTTTAGTTACTTCTCAAGTGGTTCCAAACTGGAAGTCATAGTGTTCTGCATCTACTCATTTATGTCCTTTATTTCAAGTGACATAATTTTCTTTAGCGAGGACAGGCTATTGCAAAGATCTAGGCTCTTGGGGAAATCAATAATTTGGGTTTATTGTTCGTGGCGTGGTGGCACTTCTTGCCACACAAACTGCAATTCCTTCTATCCTCGTAGATGCATTGACAAGGATGGGATTTCATATAACTCTCAGCAGCCTTGGTATATTCACCCGTACCGTTGCAGAAGGGGCATCCTATTGATAGCGATTCTAGATGGCCAGTTTTTTGACAAATGATACAACCATTATGATTTAGAATAACATCCATCTACATTCTAATAGAAGAAATAGATAGAATATAAGGGTAGCGAGAGAATATTCTGAATATACTGTATATATCTGAATATATCTGATAAAAAATAGTACCAAAATCCTAGACGGACAGTATGACCAGGTTCTGCTAACGATCGGCTCGGAGCGAAAGATTCTCGCTGAGTGTATCGTATTCACAGCAAAGATGGGTCTCTCTTCATAATCATATTCTCCTTACTCTGAACCGTGCCGTATTACATTGCTGATGTTGTTGAAACTTTCATCAAAGGAATTTGCATAATTATTGAGGGGAACACAAACAGTCAATAATTTTTTGTAGCCCATTAGCTCGGTATTATTTTCTTCAGATTAATTACAAATGCAAGTGACCAGAATTTGAATGAGAACATAATTAGAAGTATTATAAAAATTATATACCCCTGCGTTAACACAGGGGGCTAATCTATCCCACCGTCAGAAGTCTGTGCTCTCGTTACTCTCTAGGAAAGGTTCCGTAAATTGATTGTCCATCAATTATGCTTATGATCTCCCGTTGTCCTGGATCTGTTATCGTAGTTTCATCAATATCAATGTCTTCCAAAGCCAAAGTTTGGCCTCTAACCGTTAGTGTCATGGGAACATTCTCTATGACTGGGGTAGTACCACCGTTGAGGAAGATGTTGCCTGTTACACTTGAGCTAGCTGCTGTAGTCTCATTACCCGCTGTCACTTCAAAACGATGAGGATCGCCCTCTCTAATGGTAATATTGTGAAATGATGATCCATCAATTGCTGATATATACATTCCTGCTAGAAAAGTTTCAATACCACTATCATTTGCAAATATTCTAGATCGTCCAGTCACAATATAACCACTGCCATCAGCTGGTATGGCAGCATTTCCACCAGCGCCCGATGTAGGTAGAGTATTGCCTATGAATCCTCGCAAAGGATCAGTGTTTACTGGTGCAAGCACGTAGGTCGCAGGATCAGGTATGTCCGTTGTGGTAGTAGCTGGAGGTGTTGTGGTAGTAGCTGGAGGTGTTGTGGTAGTAGCTGGAGGTGTCTCCTCTTCCTCAACAACTAAATCTCCATCTTCCTCTTCTGCTTCCTCTGTATCTTCTTCCAAAAGAGGAAGATTGAACTGTCCAAAGGCTTCTTGTGTGATTGTTCCACCAAATCCAAGACTAGCAGGCAACAATAAGAGAACAGCCAAGCTCATGGCAGCAATTGATGCCTTGCGCTTATCTCCTAAAAAAGCAAACTGATCTGTCATTGTAACGACAAACATAAAATCGCTTATATAAATTTCGCTAAAGTACTCTAGTTATATTCCTTCGTATGTTTTTTCAGTAAGATATTACAGGCATACGATTCTCGTCACAAATTTTGCGTATGATTAGGGAAGCTATTTCCCTAAAAGTAGCCTTCCTCTGCAGTGTATACATTTACAGGAGAGACTTGCAACTACAGCTATGGCGCTTAGGGAAATTGTTTGCATGTGAGCAATTAATCGCTCTCTAAAGATGAGGGGGTTTCTTATATCTGCCATCTTGCAGAGACAAGGTTGATTAGATTTTGCAGTTTTATTTTTTCTATCAATAGAGTCAAGCGACTGCATTGATGCAAAAATTTCTAGATTCATTATATTCTCCTGGCTCATCCTTCTTTCTATCTTATTTACAGGAACCAAAAAGCACAAGCAGTCAGCAGTACAGTAAAAGATATCTGTGTTTTTTACTTCTTTTTTGATAACTTTGGACAATGGGAAGATGAATTGATTCAACATGATTCAACTGTTGTTCTTCTTGGATGCCTCTAGCGATCTATTTTGGCATTTCCATCGAGCTTCTTGCCAATAGACTATTGCCCCTTGTTATCAATTTCGAATATAGCAAGATAGTATTTGTATCAAGGTCCTTATATCGTCGAAATTCTTGTATAGTTGCTCCATTTCAATTGTGTCAAAATTTATCTGCCATCCAGATTCTTTTTTTAATGCTCCCTAATTGCATAAGTGTCAACAACATCTACCATTATCTACATCAAATGAAAGATACGAGGGGCAGAGACATTGCCACTGGTTGCGCCACAAAAAGACAGCAATAACTTTTTTCACGAATTGGAGTGAAACATATTTGAACTAAAACTATGAACATAATTGATCAATTCGTAAATTAACAACGCAATTGCATCTTGGAGAAGATTACATACATGCATCCTGATGATCTAAAAGCAGTATGGATTTGTCACGAATGTCATAAGATATTTGTTTTTCACAGCGATATCGACGATCATAGGAGTTTAAGTGGGCATACGATGATTGAAAAAGTGACACTGATTTCACCAGAGACCTTTGCATAAAGAATCTTGTAATACATAGCTACTGCCCGCTCTTCATTTTATGATTCATGGTTTTGAATACCAAGCAGGACTTCAATATATAATTGTCAAAATAAAATCACGTTGTTACTCTCGTGGAGATCTCTAGCGAATACAACTACATTTTCGGTATCAGCTTCTGTAGAATAGACATCGCGCAACAAAAAAGTCTAAATGAGGATAATAATATCTCTAAATATTGTTCTTCTCAGATTTAACCTCACATCTCT
>Ga0075420_100001094_pt1 | contig 22608 bp, 22 predicted proteins | sample SoiMetdeltSBSDD4_FD_75296 | JGI IMG/M metagenome (GOLD analysis project Ga0075420, IMG submission 75296) | Bulk soil microbial communities from a Populus tree surrounding site in Tennessee, USA - Soil MetaG P. deltoides SBSDD4 | ecosystem: Environmental > Terrestrial > Soil > Tree plantation...
GCCGGCTCTCGAGAGAATCTTCTGAAGTCGCTCCGGCGCGCCACCCTCGTCTCGCTGAGTCATCAATCTTCCGACGGCTCCTGAAGGGGAAGCATTTCTTCCTGCGGCAACTGCTCGATGAGACCGGCTGGTGGATCGAAGCCAAGTGCTTCCGCCATGTCTTCGATCCGCGGCAGATCGGCCAGGTCGTTCAATCCAAAACGAATCAGGAACTCCCGCGTCGTCGCGTACAGAAACGGCCGGCCAACCACGTTCTTGCGACCGACGATCTTGATCAGATGCCGTTCAAGAAGCGTCGAGAGCACACCAGACGTATTCACGCCACGAATCTCTGTGATCTCGAGCGCCGTAATCGGCTGCTTATAAGAAATGACGGCAAGCGTCTCAAGTGCCTGTACGGTGAGCTTCTGCGTCGAGCGTTCGTGAAAGAGCCGACGTACCCACTCGTGCAGCTCGGGACGAGTGACGATCTGATACCCGCCCGCGACGTCCACGAACTGCAATCCTGGGCGATTTTCGTAGTCGGCGCGAAGAGCCTCAACGGCCGCAGCCACATCCTCCTTCGGTTCATCGGCGAGCACCTTGAAGAGCGTTCTCGGGGTCAGGGGCTCGGGCGACGCGAAGATGAGTGATTCGACAATCGCCGTCAGCTCCGCGGATGAACGTCCGACGCCGGAAGCCTCGGCTGGCGAGGGCTCGGCCGACGGTTCGGGCGAGAGCGTGTCGGAGGCCAGTGGGTCCAGAGGCGCGTCGGTCATAGGGGTTAGGGATTGGGGGTTGGGGACTAGGGCGTCTGTGGGTCACCGATCGGATGGGGCGCATCCATCGGACGTGGTCGCTTGTAGACGCGGATGGCGCCGAAGCCTCCGGACTGGAACACCCGAATCAACTTTAGACGAATCATCTCCAGCACGGCGAGAAAGGTCACGATCATGAACGGCCGGGATCCGTCGCCATCGGCAAACAGTTCCTCGAAGCCGCACGCGTCGGTCTCAGACAATCGCGTCAAGAGCTGCTGGATCCGATCGTCGATGGACAGTTGCTCCGGCGGCAAGACCATCCGCGGGCGCCGACTGGCGCGTTCGAGGACACCGCGGAACGCCGCCAGCAGGCTGAAGAGATCGACTTCAAGCTCGGGTTCGTATTCATCACCGGCCGCCTCGGCCACGCTCGCATCCGGCCGAATGAACTGGGCAGCACGCAGCGTCTCGCGATCGTGCAGGAGTTCGGCGGCGGCCTTGTATTTCTGGTGTTCGAGCAGGCGCCGGACGAGCGCTTCGCGCGGATCTTCTTCCGGAAGACCGTCGTCGAGCGAAAGGTCCGGTCGAGGCAGCAGCATCCGCGACTTGATGTGAATCAGGGTGGACGCCATCACGAGAAACTCCCCCGCGACGTCCAGGTTGAGCTCCTGAAGCAGTGTGATGTATCCGAGATACTGCTCTGTGATGAGCGAGATCGGGATGTCGTAGATATCCAGCTCGTGCTTCCTGATCAGATGGATCAGGAGATCCAGCGGGCCCTCGAAGCTTGCCAGCTTGACCTGGTAGGCATCGGGAGATGATTCGAACTCGTCCTGCATCACGTTATCAGTTCGTCCGCGCGTCGCGGCCCTTCAGTATCGCAGCTTGACAGCATCGCGCACGCGTTCCATGGTCGCCTGCGCGATCGTCCGGGCACGGCGCGACCCTTCGACAACGATGTCACGAAGCACATCCGGCCTGGTAAGAAAGTCCGCGCGGCGTGCACGCATCGGCTCGAGGGCGGCGTTCATTGCCTTGGCCAGCTTCGTCTTCACCTCGACGTCGCCGACCTTGCCCGCGCGATACCTCTCCTTGAGGTCTTCCACCTCGGCGGCGTCGGTATTGAACGCGTCATGGTACATGAAGACCGGATTCCCCTCGACGGTACCAGGGATGTCGGCGCGCACACGCTTCGGGTCGGTGTACATCTGGCGCACCTTCTTCACGACGTCTTCCGCTGTATCCGATAGATCGATGGTGTTGCCGTAGCTTTTGCTCATCTTCCGGTTGTCCAACCCCGGCAGCCGCGACACCTTCGTCAGCAACGGTTGCGGCTCGACGAGCACCTCGCCGTAGAACTGATGGAATCTGCGCACCACCTCGCGCGACAGCTCGAGGTGCGGCACCTGGTCGTCGCCAACGGGCACGAAGCGCGCGTCGTACATCGCCACGTCGGCTGTCTGCAGGAGTGGATAGCCAAGGAAGCCGAGCGTCGACAGGTCCTTTTCCGAGAGCTGCTCCTGCTGTTCCTTGTACGTCGGCACGCGCTCGAGCCAGGGAATCGGGATGACCATCGAGAGCAGCAGGTACAACTCGGCGTGTTCGGGAACGAGCGATTGGATGAAAACGGTGCTGCGCTCGGGATCAATCCCTGCTGCCAGCCAGTCCGCCACGTTGTCGAGCGCATAGCCGGCGATTGGCCCCGTGTTGGCGTACTCGCTCGTCAGCGCATGCCAGTCGGCCACGAAGTAGAAGCAGTCGTACTGGTCCTGGAGGGTTGTCCAGTTCTTCAAGGCTCCAACGAGATGACCAAGGTGCAGCTTCCCCGTGGGGCGCATACCTGACACGACGCGTGGGCGACTCTGATTCACGATGACGTTGTCTCGTATTCGGTGCCGGGCCGGAAGGACCTCCCGGGACCACGCGTCAGAGCAGCCACGAGAGCAGGAACTGGGCCGGCGGACTCACCAGCATCCACAATCCGCCACTGAGCATCAAGCCATACAGAATGACGAAGCCATACGGCCTCAGCGCATCGAACACCCGCGCCGGACCTCCGCGCAGGAGGCCGGACAGCACATTCCCCCCATCGAGCGGTGGCACCGGAATCATATTGAAGACCGCAAGGAAGACGTTGAGATTTACCGCCATCAGGAGAATTCGCTCACCCATCGGCTGACTGACAACCCGGAGCAGGATAGCCGCCAGCGCCGCGAGCACAAGGTTGCTGGCCGGTCCGGCAGCGGCAATCACCATGTACTTCTGCTTCCAGTTGGATCCCAGTTGACCAGTGTTGACCGGAACGGGCTTCGCCCAGCCCAGAATCGGGAGGTTTGTGATGAGCGCGATCAAGGGAAACAGAATCGTGCCGACCGGATCGACATGCACGGCCGGATTGAATGACACGCGGCCGAGCAGCCGCGCCGTAGAGTCCCCCAAGCGATCGGCTGACCAGGCGTGAGCCGCCTCGTGCACGGTCAGAGAAAACACGAGCACCAGAAATACGACGAAGACTTGCGAAAAATCAATGCTGGGCACGAACGGTTCAGCCTAGCACAGGAATACGGACGGCTACGGTCGAGGCCGATGTGCAATAACGCCCGCTGACTCAGGCGATTGGAGGCTGTGTCACCCAACCAATGGTCGACGGCCGCTAGAACCACGGTGGCACGAGACCTGCTCGAAACGGGCGAGGAGGCCATGATGTTCGAGAGAATCCTCGTCCCGACGGACTTCAGTTCAAGATCTGACACCGCACTTCGCTACGGCCAGGCGATCGCCGAACGTTTTGGCGCGTCCCTCCATCTCCTGCATGTACTCGAAGAACCCCTGCTGACGGGAGCCCTGGGAACAGAGATCTTCCTGCCGGACGCGCAGGCGGTGCACGAGCAGATCCGGAGCAACGCCGAGAGGATGCTCGAAGAGCGGATGCCGCCAGACCTTCGCAGACGGCGGCGCGCCACCACGGACATCGTCGTCGGCCCGTGCGCCGAGGCAGTCGTCACCTTCGCGGACGACCGAGGCATGAGCCTGATTGTTGTGGGTACGCACGCTCACGGCGGCGTCGCGCACATGCTTGTCGGCAGCGTCGCCGAGACCATCGTTCGCAAGGCATCGTGTCCGGTTCTGACAGTCCTGACCCCACCGGAATCATCCGCGTCCGCCAAACCGTTCGCTCAGGACGTGTCGTCCAGAGCGTAGGTGGCGCAGGTGTCTGCGTTCCCCGTACCCAGGGGGAGTGCGCTACACTCAACCACTTTCCGGACGCGACGACACGATGATGCCTCCCAGCTTGATCCTCGCGGCGGTGGACTTTTCAGCCGCGTCGTTGACCGCCCTCTCTTTCGCGGCGAGGCTTGCGAAACACAGTCAGGCCGACCTGCGAGTACTCCACGTTGAAGACCCCCTCTTGTCGGCCGCCGCCAGCGAACAGGGTATTCATCTGGCGTCTGAGACGCGCGACGAACTTGCCCGCCTGATCGATCGCGTGCCAGACGCCGTGGGTTTGTCGCCGCAGTCGTACGTCGTCACGGGACACGCCATCGAGGTAATCCTCGACATTTCCACTCGCGAGGGTGCTGATCTCATCGTCGTGGCCAGCCACGGGATGTCTGGTGTTGAACGGGCGTTCTTTGGATCGGTGACCGAGGGACTCCTCCACCGGACAGATCGGTCGCTGCTCGTGGTCCCGGCTGAGTGGCGCGTCCCGGCGGAACGCTCCGGTGGCGGCGGCATCGGCCCCTTCATCGTCGGACTCGATTTTTCTTCGTCGTCCGTCAGCGCCGCCGGCGCAGCGTGTCGCCTGGCCGAACTCTTCTCTTCCTCGGTGGAACTGCTGCACGTGGTACCGGACCTTCCCGTGCTCGAACGCTGGCGTCCGCATGCCGACGCCGCCACCGCCGAGCGCGTGGATCTGGCGCGACGTGATATTGCGCGTGTGGCCGGCAACCTGCAGACTCAGGTGTCCGTAACCTCGCGTGTGGAGACCGGCTCGGTGGCCGAACGTCTGTCCGAAATTGCCGCCCCGTGGGGCGAACGGCAACCGGTCATCGTGCTGGGCAAACGGGCAGCCGATCGGGGCGGCGCTCCGGGAACCACCGCGTTCCGCGTCCTGACGCTCGCGAGGGCGCCCGTCCTGATGCACGTGGTCTAGTCATCCGACGGCGGGTCTGAAGACCCGCCCTACGCACGATGCGACCGTTAACGGCGGGTCTGAAGACCCGCCCTGCGTACGAGGCCTCACTTACGAACTACACCCGGGCGAAGTGCTCGAGCACTGCGGTGGCCGCCTTTTGCCCAACCACCGACTCGAGCTCCTCGCGTGTGGCACGCCGAACGCCGGCGACGCTCCCGAAGGCGGTCAGCAGGGCCTTCCTTCGGCGCGTGCCGACTCCCGTGATGTCGTCCAGCTCTGACCGCAAGTCACGCATCGTACGCGCCTTGCGGTGGAAGGTCACCGCAAACCGGTGCGCCTCGTCGCGAATCCGCTGCAGAAGCAGGAGCGCCGGTTCGTCCTCGCTCAGCACGACGGGCTCGTCGCGATCGCGAAGCACGAGGAGCTCCTCCTTCTTCGCGATCCCAATCGCGACCATGTTGCCCAATCCAATCCGCTCGAGCGCGTCGTAGGCAGCCGACACCTGTCCCTTTCCGCCGTCAATCAGAATGAGATCCGGGAAGGGGCCGCCTGCATCAAGGGCCTTCCGATACCGCCGCTCCACCACCTCGCGCATCGCGGCGAAGTCGTCGGATCCGAACCCGGTCGCACCTCGAATTCGATATTTTCTGTACTCGGACCGCTTCATCCGACCGTCCTCGCACACAACCATCGACGCCACCGTCTCGCTCCCCTGAATGGTCGAGATGTCGAAACACTCGATCCGGCGCGGAAGCGAGGGCAGGGCAAGCACCGTCCGAAGCGTCTCGAGCGCCTCGAAGTGTGCGGCCGTAATCTCATTGAACCTGGCACGGTAGGCCACCTCCGCGTTGCGCATCGCGAGTTCCACGAGCGCACGCTTATCGCCCCGTTGCGGCACCAGCAATTTGACGCGTCGCTCCGCCATCTCCGTCAGCCAGGATTCGACGGCTTCATGCTCGTCGAGATCCAGGGGCACGTGCACCTCCGTGGGTGGCGGCCGCAGCTCGTAGAACTGCTGGAGCGCAGCCTGCAGCACGTCCACCTCCCGGTCCACGACCCCACCCGGATCCATGACCAGTTCCACGCGTTCCATGACACGGCCGCTCCGCATCGTGAACACCTGGATCACCGCCCCGCTCGGCCCCACCTTCAGACCAAACACGTCGCGATCGCCGAGTTCGGCGGTGGCCACCTTCTGCTGCCGGTCACGCAGCGTCTCCACCGTTCGCATGGCGTCGCGCAGTTGTGCCGCGCGCTCGAATTCCTCGCTAGCGGCGGCGACCGTCATTTGCTCGTGCAGCGTGTCCGCAAGCTCGTCGGTGCGACCTTCAAGCAGCAGACGCGCCCGCCCGACGGCGGTCGAATATTCGGCCGGGGTGCAAATCGACGCCACGCACGGTGCGATACACCGCTTGATGTCGTATTCGAGGCACGGGCGCCCGCGTTGACCGGTGATGACCTCGTTGCACGATCGGATACCAAACAGGCGGTGCGTCAGGCCCATCGTCCGGCGGGCCAGCTTGGCCGGCAGGAAGGGACCTGCGTAGTAGTCGCCGTTCTTCTCGACGCTGCGAGCCACGAGTACCCGGGGAAATTCCTCACCGAGGGTGAGACGCAGGTAGGGATAGTTCTTGTCGTCACGGAGGAGGATGTTGTACTTCGGTATGCGCTGCTTGATTAGGTGGTTCTCGAGCGCCAGCGCTTCCATCACCGAGTCGGTCACGATGATGTTGAGCGAGGCGATCTCGTCGAGGAGTGCATCGTGTCGCGGACTCATGCCAAACGCGCCCAGATAGCTGCGTACCCGGTCGCGCAGGGAACGCGCCTTGCCCACGTAGATGGTCTCGCCGCCAGCATTTCCCCACAGGTAGACACCGGGCTGTTCTGGCAGCCGCGCGATCTGATCCTTGAGGTCGTGAATAGGCATGGGCTACTATGGCGAGTTCGTTTTCGTGCGTTGGGGAAACTCTAACTATAACAATTCATGTCGTTTACCGGGTTCATCGGCACTGTCTGCATGTTCCCGCTGCGCGCGATTATCGCCGCCAGCGTGGCCCTGCGGATTCATCCCAACACTCTCACGCTGATCGGCGTGCTCATCAATGTGGCGGCCGCATGGGCGCTCGGCAACGATCGATTCCTGCTCGGCGGCGTCATCATGATCGTCGCCAATATCTTCGACTTCATCGACGGGAAGGTGGCACATATCACCAACACCGTGTCGCGCTTCGGCGCGTTCTGGGACTCGACGCTCGACCGCTTCTCTGATATCGCGCTGTTTCTGGGGCTCATCTACCTCTATGCCGACCTTCGGCGCACCGATTACGTGATGGTCGCGTCGCTGGCCATGATGTTCTCGATCATGACGAGCTACGCGCGCGCACGGGCCGAATCGCTCATTGACAAATGCAAGGTCGGCTTCATGGAGCGGCCCGAGCGCATCGTGCTCTTCATGATCGGTGCGTTCACGGACCGGATGGCCGCGGTGCTCTGGGTAATTCTCATCCTGTCAATCGTGACCGTCGCCAATCGCATTCACTACACGTACCTGGCCCTGAACTCCAGACCGGTGCCACGCGGCAGCAACGTGCTGACACGCTTCTTCTCGCGGGCGTTTTTCTGGACCGACGAACGTACGACGCTTCCGTACGACTTGTGGGTGCTCGCGATCCTGGCGTTTGTGTGGTTGACGCCCCCGGATTGGCTTCGCGATCCGACCGCTGCCGGCCTTGGCCTGTGGGGATGGTTCTGACCTGGGCGGATGACGACTGACGCCACCTCCGACTTGTCACGCTTGAGCGCGTGCGGGACCCTCTTGGCCGTCAAGGTCTACCGGGTGCAGGTCAGCCCTGTCGAATTCAAGGTGCCCATTCTCCCCTGCCTCGATCACGAGGCCATGCTCCATCACCACGTCGCGGCGCACGTGTCTGTGTACCTGCTCGAGCCGACGCTGTCAGAAATTCACGAGGTTGGTGTCTATCCGTCGCGGCGCCTGCTGCAGATCGATACGGTGTCAACACTTGGTGAGTTCTCCGGTGTCTCGCACGCGCGTCTCGTCGACAAGCTTCGGAGCGAGTTTCCGACCTATCGCCTGACCTTCAAGCATCCGACATGGTGGCGCGGCGAGCGGCGCGTCGCCGAAGCCTGCCGTGCACAGATCACGTTGCACGATGTGTTGCTGGGCGGTCCGCCCGATCATCTCAAGCGACAGATCGACCGACTGCTCGTCGTTGGCGCGCTCATGGAGAAGCAGTCACGAGTCGCGTCCTGGGGTGTGCGCACGATCACAGGCCCACTCCTCGCGGGCGCGGGCGTCGCCCTTTATGCAGTGCTGGGGTTTGTCGCCCCGCGCCTGGGCACGGTGAACGTCACTGCGCTGCAATACGCCATCATCGGCGGCCTGGGTGCCGTGTTCCTCTATTACGGTCTCAAGGCCGTGCAGCTCACCGACATGGCGAACCGCGTATGGAAGCGGGCGTCCGAGTATTCGCTCATCCTCGGTGAGCGCCAGCGCCTCGCCGCTCGTACGTAGATCGCGCGCCTGCGTCTTCCTCAGCGGAGCAATCCGCCCGATCTGGTGTCAAAGCACTACAACTGACGACGAACGGATCCGCCGTCGTCCTTCGAGCGCGTGCGAGCGCATCGATGGACGCTCCGCATGCGAGGAGGCTGGTATATGCCCCGCGATCTGTTCGGATACGTGACACGTTCGACTGCGTCCCAGGATGCAGGAACCAGGCTGACGCTTCCCTTGTCGATGGCTGTGCACGTCGCGGCCATTACGGTACTAATCGTGGCGCCCCTCGTGGCCACCAACGTGTTGCCCACGCCGCGACGGCTGATGCAGGTGCTCCTCGACGCTCCTGTTCAACCGCCAGAGCCGCCACCTCCGGTTCCCGCGTCGCGACCACCGGTTGAAGCCGCGAGAGCGGACATCGCCCCTCTCGAAGCCCCAGACACGATCACACCCGAGGCCATCACGCCGAAGATGACCGACCCCGCATTTGTCGAGTTTTCCACTTCGTCAGGGATTGTCTTCGGCGGCAGTGACGTGCCCTCAGTCGTCGAACCTCCACCTCCGCCGCCCCCTGCGCGCGAGGCCGTTCGCGTTGGCGGTGCGGTTACAGCACCGACGAAGATCGTTGACGTCACGCCCGTCTATCCACCGATCGCCCAGGCCGCCGGGGTCGAGGGCCTCGTGATTATTCAGGCCACGATTGGTGTGGACGGACGGGTCACCAACGCGACGGTGCTCCGGCCCGCGCCGCTTCTCGAGGAGGCGGCCCTCAACGCCGTTCGCCAGTGGCGATACACGCCGACCAGACTCAACGGCGAACCAGTCGCGGTCGTCATGACGGTCACCGTTTCGTTCCGGCTGCGGTGAAGTGATGAGCCGGTGTCCGCCGGGTCTAAAGACCCGGCCTACGTACCGACGGAGTTGTGGTACGTGGGCCGGGTCTTCAGACCCGGCGGCACGCGCGAGTACGAAGGCCGGGTCTTCAGACCCGGCGGTACGCGCGAGTACGTAGGCCGGGTCTTTAGACCCGGCGGCACGCACGAGCAAAGCAGCGAAGGTAGAACTGCTTGAAGGTTACGAGGCGCGTCGCTTGCGCGCTGACGCCGTGGGTTTCGCGGCTTTGGCCTTCTCGAGCACGGCCTTGGCGGGCTTCTTCTTTTCGCCACTCACCGCGTCAAGGCTTCGCCGCAGCGCTTCCATGAGATCCACGACCTTGGGCGGTTCCTGCATCTCCGGCGCGACGACGTCCTCGCCGGCAATCTTGGCGTCGATGATCTGTCGAAGACCCTCTGAGTATTCGTCCTTATAGCTCTTGAGATCGAGCGGCGCGTCAAAAGTGGCGATGACCTGCTTCGCAAGCTTGATCTCTTCGGGTTTCACCTTCGAGGGAACCGAGCTGAGCTCTTCAATCTGGTCGATGCCGCGAATCTCGGCCTCGTGGTGCAGCGTGTACATCACGAGACCCTTCTTCTTCGGACGCACGGCCACCAGATATTCGCGACCGTAGAGGGCCATCTTGCCGATGCCGGCTTTTCCGACCATGCCCTCACGCATCACCGCGAACGCATCCGCGGCCACCGGCCCATCCGGCGCGAGGTAGTAGGCACGGTCGACGTAGATCGGATCGATTTCGGTATCGTCGGCGAACTGGAGGAGGTTGATCACCCGTGTCGACTCGACGCGCACCTTCTGGATGTCCTCGTCGGTGACGATGACGTAGCGTCCTTTTTCGAACTCGTAGCCTTTCACGAGCTCTGAGTTGGGCACCTCGCGCTCACAGTGCGGACACCACCGCTTCTGCTGAATCCGCGTCTGACACTCACCGTGAAGCTGGTTGAATGAGAGGGTTGCGGCGGATTCGGTGGCCGGAAAGACCTTGACCGGAATCGCGACCAGGCTGACCTTGAGGAAACCCTTCCACGTTGGACGTGCTGCCATGCGGGCATTATCGGCCGAAACCACACAAAATCAACCGGGTTGAATTTCGCCTAGACGGCGTCCGCTTCCTCCCTGCTCCCGAGATCCAGCCCAGCGCCCCCGATATGGATGTCGTGGGCTCGCACGCGATCGCGAAGAACACGTCGCGCCTGACCGTACAGAGGGCCTGGAATCACCAGTCGCCTGGCCACGTTCCGCAGGTGCGAGATGAGCACAAGCGACACCTTCTCACCCTCTTTCCAGGAGACGGCCGAGATCTGCCCCCACTTCATGAACCCGCCATCCGACCAGATACCCTCGTGATAGAAGCCTCGCGCGATGCGCGTGGCAAGCGGCGTCATGTAGCCGTAATAGACAAACATCATCGCTTCGCCAAAGAGCTGGGCGGGCGGACGATGCTGGACGAATATCTTGAAGGCGAGCAGGAAACCAAGCAGGACACCGAGCGCAAGGCTGAAACCGTAGAACGGTGGCTTGTCAGCCTGCCACGTCAGCAGGGCCGTGCGTTTGCGAACGTGGAAGCGCAGCAGATCAAGGCCCACCTTGACGTTCGCCGCCAGGAAGCCGACGCCGAACAGGAAGAGAACCTGACGGATGAGCGTCTGCGAATCCATCGATCACAGGGTAGCAGTACAGTCGGCAGTCGGCAGTCGGCAGTGGGCGGTGGGCAGCAGGACGTAGGCCGGGTCTTTAGACCCGGCGTCATTGCTCCCGCGTAGGCCGGGTCTGAAGACCCGCCCTACGTGCTGGCGGCCTTCTCAGCCAGATGCGGATCGAAGCAGGCACGGCAGCGCGCCTCATAGGTCCCTTGTGCACCCAGCAACACGCGGTCAGCACTCGCGACGAGGCGTTGCGTGTGGTTGGCGGGGTTGCCGCAGACCATGCAGATCGCGAGCGTCTTGGTGATGTATTCCGCGATCGCCAGAAGCTGCGGCATGGGTTCGAAGGGCTTGCCGAGGTAATCCTGATCAAGGCCGGCGACGATCACGCGCTTGCCGCGGCGCGCCAGCTCGTTACACACGGCGGGCAGATCGGCGTCGAAGAACTGCCCCTCATCGATGCCCACCACTTCAGTGTCTTCTTCCACCTGATCGAGCAACGCTTTTGAACTGGATACGGCTTCTGATCCGATGCGCATCTCGCTATGCGAAACAATCGCATCGTCCGCAAATCGAGTGTCAATGGCCGGCTTGAAGATCTGGACCTTCTGCCGGGCAATCTGGGCACGTCGCAGGCGGCGGATCAGTTCTTCGCTCTTGCCGCTGAACATGCTGCCGACGATGACTTCGATCCAGCCCTGATTGGGGTGATGCCGAACGACATCCATGCGTGGCCTCGAAACCGCCCGCTGCCGACTGCCTGCCGCTTACTGCCCACTGCCGTGTCTGAAGACCCGGCCTACGTACCGCGGAAGACTGCCCACTGCCGACTGCCGGGTCTAAAGACCCGGCCTACGTACTGCCTACTGCGCCCTGCCGACTGCTCTATGCCCTCGCCAAGTACTCTCCGGTGTCGGTACTGACGCGAATCATGTCGCCGGTATTGATGAAGGGCGGCACATTCACCACCAGGCCTGTCTCACATGTCGCCGGCTTGATCTGATTGCTGGCGGTGGCGCCCTTGATGCCTGGCGCGGTGTCAGTCACTTTCAGATCAACCGTCTGTGGCATTTCGATACCGACCGGCTCTTCGCCGTAGAACTCCACGTTGATCAGCATCTCGGCCTTGAGGTAGTTCACCGAATCGCCCAGTGCTTCGCTCGTAAGCGTGATCTGGTCGTAGGAGACAGTGTCCATGAAGCAGAACCCGTCGCCGTCCTGATAGAGATACTGCATCTCTCTTTCCTCGAGCGTGGCACGATCGAGGGTGTCTTCAGAGCGAAGCTTCTGGTCCGACATCGACCCGTTACGGATGTTCCGAAGCTTCACGCGGACGAATCCGCGGAGATTTCCAGGGGTGACGTGCTGCAGTTCGATGACGCGGAACAAATCCTGTTCCACCTTGATGAGCATGCCCTTCTTGAGACGAGTCGCCTGTATCGATGCCATAGCGCGGTTTCTATCGGTTCGGTGTGCCTGCTTGGAACGGGTTCGGCTGGGGGCCGAACCCACGGATCCTAGCACAGCGTGTGGGTCTGGCAGCCGCTCGTACATGCTACGATTCGACCGTGGCCTTCGCGCGCTGGAATCCCATTCGCGACCTGCTGGCCATACAGCAGCACCTTGACCGCTTCGCCCCAGGCCAGGCCGGGTGGACCCCGCCCGTCGATCTTCACGAGACGGCAAGTGAGTACGTCCTCACCGCAGAGTTGCCGGGACTATCCCAGGACAACCTTCAAATTCAGGTCCGCGATGCTCGGCTGACGATCGCAGGTACGCGCCGCGAGCGGCCCGCAGCATGTGAGCAGTACCACAGGGTCGAGCGCGGCCATGGCTCGTTCAGTCGAACGTTTCATCTGCCGCAGCCTGTCGACTCGAGCCGGATTACCGCGGAGTTAAGGGACGGCGTGCTGACGGTTGTGTGTCCGAAAGCTGTTGAAGGCGCCGCGCGTCGCATCGACATCTTCTAGTGGATCTCTCAGAATCTACGATCATCCGCCCATGTCATCACGCCGCCTGATCTTCGCCGCGCTCTTCCTGACTTGCGGCTTCGCCGTTGGCATCGTCGTCACCGGACGCATGAAAAGCGGAACCTCCGAAGCCGAAGCTCAGACCCGGACACCGGCCTCTCCCGTCGTCACGAGCCCCGCTGCGCTGGCCAGTGCGACCTCCGGCCTGCCGGACTTCACCACCGTCGCCGGACGTACGGTACCCGTTGTCGCAAATATCTCGTCTCAGCAGGTCGTGCGTCGGTCGAATTCACCGTTCGCCAACGATCCGTTCTTTCGCTTCTTCGGCGACAACGACCAGTTGTTCGGTAGCCGCCGCAGCGTCGAAAGCAGCCTCGGCTCAGGCGTCATCGTCAGCGCCGACGGCTACATCCTGACGAACAATCACGTCGTGGCTGGCGAATCAGGGCGGATCTCGATCGGCCAGCTTCCCGCCATCACGGTCTCGCTCGGCGACGGCCGCGAGCTCAACGCCAGCATCATCGGTGTTGATGCCGCCACCGATCTCGCACTCCTCAAGATCAGCGCGCGGAACCTGCCGACGATGCCATGGGGCGACTCGTCGAAGCTCAAGGTTGCCGAGTGGGTGCTGGCGATCGGCAATCCGTTCCAGTTGAATCAAACGGTGACGCTCGGAATCGTGTCGGCCCTCGGACGCCGCAACGTCGGCATCGCCGCCTACGAGGACTTCATTCAGACCGACGCCGCCATCAATCCTGGTAATTCCGGCGGCGCGCTCATCAACGGTCGCGGCGAGCTCGTGGGCATCAATACGGCGATCTTCAGCCAGAGCGGCGGCTATCAGGGGATCGGCTTCGCGGTCCCAAGTAATCTGGCACGCCGCGTCGTTGACGAGCTGCAGAGGTTCGGCGAGGTGCGGCGGGGTTCGGTCGGATATATCGAGATCGGCCCCCTAACCGCGCAGATGGCCTCCGAGCTTGGTGCCCCATCTGATGCCAAGGGTGTTGTCGTGCAGCGCATGCAGCGCGATTCGGCGGCGTACGACGCCGGCATTCGGCCCGGCGACATCATCGTTGCGTTCGCTGGTGCGACGATCACCGACGGGGCGCAATTGTCGCGATTGGTTCAGGACTCGAAGGTGGGCAGCACCGCCGCGATGACCGTCCTGCGAGAGGGCCGACGGGTCGAACTCAAGGTCCCGATCAGAAGCGGGAACTGACAGACGCCGGTCGCCGGGTCTAAAGACCCGGCCTACGTACACCCTCGTGTTTCTACGGCAATCGTACGTAGGGCGGGTCTTTAGACCCGCCGTCCCCTACACTCCGTGTCCGTACCCTGATTCGTGCATGGCCGCCACGGGATGGGCGGGCACTTCGGCCGCATCCGCGGCCTCGCCCACGGCAACCAGTTCAGGACGCATCGAGCGCACGACCTTGATGATGTCCGCGTCTTCGATCGTCTTGCGATCGTCGGCAATCACCATCAGCGCACGATAGATGCCAATCAGCTCATCGCCCTCGAAGGCGAAGCCGAGCGCCGCGCAGCGCTTCTGTACCGCGTGGCGCCCTGAATGTTTGCCAAGGACCAGCGGATTCCACGGAGCGCCCACATCGGCGGCGCTCATGATTTCGTACGTGCGACGATCCTTCAGCACACCGTCCTGGTGGATGCCAGCCTCGTGGGCAAACGCATTCCGTCCGACGATGGCCTTGTTCACCTGTACGGGCTGACCCGTGAGCTTTGTGAGCATCTCGCTTGACGGGTACAGGAGCTTCGTGACGACACTCGTCGAATACGGGATGCGGTCGGGGCGGACGTTGAACGCCATCACGACTTCTTCGAGCGCGGCATTTCCCGCGCGCTCACCGATACCGTTAATGGTGCACTCCACCTGCCGGGCCCCACCCTGCACCGCGGCTAATGAATTGGCAACAGCGAGTCCGAGGTCGTCGTGGCAGTGCGTACTGAATACGACCTTGTCGGCGTTCGGCACACGCGTCCGAATGAGCGTAAAGAACTCGAGCGTTTCGTCCGGTGTGCTGTAGCCGACCGTGTCCGGCAGGTTGATGGTCGTCGCGCCGGCCTTGATGACGGCTTCAACGACACGGCACAGGAAATCGATATCACTGCGCGTGGCATCTTCGGCAGAGAACTGCACATCGGAGGTATGGCGCCGGGCAAAGCGCACCCCGTCAACCGCAGCTTCCAGACACTGCTCACGGCTGATCCGGAGCTTCGCCTGCAAGTGGAGATCTGATGTCGCGATGAAGGTGTGAATGCGACCCTGTGCTGCAGGTTCGATGGCCCATGCCGCTCGTTCCAGATCGGCTGGATGGCAGCGCGCCAGGCACGCGATGATCGGACGCCGGATTTCGGTGGCAATCCGCCGGACTGCATCAGCTTCAGCAGACGAGGCAATCGGATAGCCGGCTTCGATGACGTCGACGCCCAGCGCGTCGAGCTGACGGGCAAGCTGGATCTTCTCGGCAGGCCGGAGCGAAAAGCCCGGCGCCTGCTCGCCGTCACGCAGCGTCGTGTCGAAGATGCGAACCTGCTCCTGTGCCATGTGCCAGCTCCTCTCGAGGCTTCGGCGGAACTCCCCCTGACGCATAGGGAGCTACCTCCGCACCTTCAGTAGACGCGACAGGGTCAGATAATGTCAAAATGATAATTGTTCTGCTTGGATTACTTGTGCTTATCGCCACGCCGAACGCTTCGCACTGAAGATTCCGGCCGGGATCGCCGAAAACAGGCCTGAATAGGCCAGCAACCGTCCTGCAGGTGGTACGACCGTGGAACTCACTGAACTGCGCGTTTTCCTAAAGGTAGCAGCGGAACGGAGCTTCTCGCGTGCGGCCATGAAGCTGCACCGGACGCAACCGGCCGTCAGCCAGGCGGTCCGCCGGCTGGAAGACAGTGTCGGGGAGCGGCTGTTCGACCGCGCCACCAAAGATGCCACCCTGACGGACGCGGGACGCCTGCTCCGCGACTACGCCGAACGGCTGCTGCGCTTGTCTGAGGAAGCGGAGACGGCCGTCAAGGATCTGCGAGATCTCAGACGCGGCCGCGTGCTCATCGGCGCCAATGAGGCATCAGTGCACGTGGCGCTGCCGCTTATCGCGCGCTTTCGGGAATCCCATCCCCTCGTCCACGTCGACGTTCGACGCGTGCCTGCTCGGCAGATTGGTGCCGAAGTTGCCCAGGGAACCCTTGATTTCGGCGTCCTGACGTTCCAGCCCGCCGAACCACGACTGGGAACGATCGCCCTCGGCAACGACGAGCTCGTCATGCTTGTGCATCCGACGGATCACCTGGCCAAGCTGAAGGAAGTGACCTTGGCCGAGTGCGCTCGCCAGACACTCATCGCCCACAACGATCCCTCACACGTTCGCGACCGGGTGCTGCGTACATTCGAACAGCATCACATTCCCGCAAACATCCTCATCTCGCTGCCCAGCCTCGAAGGGATCAAGCGCGCGGTAGGCATGAAGTTGGGCGTAGCCCTGCTGCCAAGACGATGCGCCGAGGCCGAGATCGAGCGCGGAGAGCTCGTGGCGCTCGCGATGCCGGAGATTCGTCTACGGCGACAGATCCGGCTGGTGTTTCGCCGAGGGGGGGAACGCTCCCATGCGTCAGCCGCATTTCTGGCTGCGGTCGAAGAGCGGAAGACGAAGGACACTAAACAGTAGGCGGTAGGACTGCCGACTGCCCACTGTCAGAAGCCGCTGATATAGGGAAGCCGCGCGGCGGTGGCGTTCACCTCGTCGAAATGCTCGAGCATCAGGCCGGTGATGTCCCAGCTTCCGGTCACGAAGGCGTCGCGCGAACTGGCGGGCAGCGATATGGCACAGGTGAACCCGTCGGTCTGGCAGGTCCCCTTCGCCAGGTCCAGGCGCAGCCGGACCTTGGGATGCTGCTCCACAATGGCCATGAGCGTATCGAGATCGGCGAGTGACGCGGTGACGCACGGCATCCCGATCATCGACGAATTGCCAAAAAAGATCTCGGAGAACGACTCGCCCACGACCGCACGAATACCCCAGCGCCTGAGACCCTGCGGCGCATGTTCGCGCGAGGATCCGCAACCGAAGTTCTTGTTGACCAGAAGAATCGAGGCCCCCTGGAACTGCGCCTGGTCAAATGGATGCGGTGACCCCGCGGCGGCCGCGGCAGAGCGATCGTCCACGAAAACGTGCTGTTCGAATCCCTCGAAGGTAATCGCGCGGAGGAATCTGGCGGGAAGGATGCGATCGGTGTCGATGTCGTTGCCATGCAGGGGGAGCGCCGTCCCCTCGATTTCGATAATGCGATCGGCTTCCATCTAGATCTCCCGCGTTCCGGCGGCTGCCGCCGTGGCTCGATCGAATCGCCGTACGTCGGTCACAACCCCTTCGATCGCGGCCGCGGCCACCATCGCCGGACTCATGAGCAACGTCCGCCCGGTCGGGCTCCCCTGTCGTCCCTTGAAATTACGATTCGAGGACGATGCACAGACCTGCGAACCTTCGAGCTTGTCCGGATTCATCCCGAGACACATCGAGCAGCCGGCACCCCGCCACTCGAAGCCGGCATCGCGAAAAATCTGATCGAGCCCCTCGGCTTCGGCCGCCAGTCGGATCCCGACCGATCCCGGCACGACCAGCGCCTTGACGTGAGACGCCACGCGATGTCCGCGCACGATCCGCGCGGCCTCGCGAAGATCGGAAAGGCGCCCGTTGGTGCAGGACCCGATAAATGCGACGTCCACCTTCAGGCCTTCGATCGCCTGTCCCGGCCGCAGGCCCATGTAAGTAAGCGCGTCCATGACGGCCGAATCCGATGCGGCCGGTATTGGAACGCGCCCATCCACGTGCATCGACTGCCCGGGATTCACGCCCCACGTCACAACCGGGCTGAGGTCATCAGCCCTGATCTCAACGTCATCGTCATAGACCGCATCAGCGTCTGACGCGACTTGACGCCACCACGCGCAGGCGCGGTCGAAGGCTTCGCCCTGCGGCGCGAATGGTCGGCCCTTGAGGTAGGCAAACGTGGTCTCGTCCGGGTTGACATAACCCACGCGCGCGCCGCCCTCGATCGACATGTTGCAGAGGGTCATCCGTTCGTCCATGGACATGCGGTCCACAGTGTCACCGGCGTACTCGTAGGCATAGCCGACACCGCCTGAGACGCCGAGCCGTTCGATAATCGCGAGAATCACGTCCTTCGCGTACACGCCGGGCGCGAGCGTGCCGGTCACACGAATGCGTCGCACCTTGAGCGGCTCGAGCGCGAGGCATTGTGAAGCCAGGACGTCGCGGACCTGCGATGTGCCGATGCCGAACGCGACCGATCCAAACGCCCCGTGCGTCGAGGTATGGCTGTCGCCGCAGGCGATGGTCATGCCCGGCTGTGTCAGGCCAAGCTCGGGTCCGATCACATGAACGATGCCCTGGCGCTCGCTGTCGAGACCCCAGAATGGAATGCCGAAGTCGCGGCAATTCCGCTCGAGCGCAGAGAGCATGTCCTCGGCCATCACGTCGAGGAAGGGACGACTGCGATCACGTGTTGGGATGATGTGATCGGTCGTTGCGAACGTCCGATCCGGTCGCGCGACGGGCCACCGTCGCAAACGCAAGTCGTCAAATGCCTGAGGAGTGGTCACCTCATGAATCAGGTGCAGGCCGATGAAAAGCTGCGTCTGCCCCGTCGGCAGCGTACGCACCGTGTGGAGGTCCCACACCTTTTTGAGCAGTGTCTGTCCCATTTGGTTCGTCCGAGGGGTGGACGGTTCTTTGATCGTAGCACTCCCGCGGCAGCGTGGTCCGTCTACAGCGGGTTCATCGTCTCGATCTCACCCACTTCGTCCGACGTCAGCCGTGGCACATGGCGCACGAAGTGCACGAGCTGCCACGCGAGACTGGCGCCAGGTCCATCGACCTTACCGTCACCAAACGCGGGCATACCCGTGAAGCGCACTCCGTTCTCGATGATATAAAACAGTTCGCCGTCAGTGAGCTGCTGAGTAGAGTTGGCGCGCATGTCTGGTGGCTTCGGAAAGAGCCCGCGGCCGATCGCTGACTGCTGTCCGCTGCCATCGTTCCCGTGACACATGGCGCAGTATCGTGCGAAGTGCTCCATGCCTGCGCGCACGTTCTTGGCACTTGGCGGAAGCGGATTGCGCAGTACCTTGATGTCATCGGGTACGGCGAGGGCCCGCACCTGACGGGCCACCAGCGTTTCCAGCGCGCCCGGTTCAGCCTGCCCGCGAAGGCCCGTGCTCCGCACATAGGCCAATCCCAGTCCGCCCACGATTAGACCGACGGCTACGAAGGCAAACAGCGTTCGCATGGAACGGATGGTACCACCAGCGACTTTGAGTCACTCAGTACGTAGGGCGGGTCTTCAGACCCGCCTGTCATGCCGGGCCTAAAGGCCCGGCCTACGTACTTACCGTCTACCAAAGGCCCGGCCTACCTCTCACGCCGGGCCCAAAGGCCCGGCCTACGTCCGCGGCCCGGTTGATTTACTGCCGCCCAGAAACGCACGGGTGTCCGGCAATCCAACAGCGCCACGGTCGGTCGGTGCCGACACGGATACCGATGCGTGGCCCCCAGTCGATCGCACCTCGCTCGAGACCTCGGTCCTCGATTCTCAGCCGGCTCTTCGTCAAGTCGAAGCGGTTCTCGGCCAGGGAGATCGCCAGCGCCCGTGAGAGGTTTCCGGGGCCTCTGCAGAGTGCGGAATCAGGAACAGGCCGGCCTGTGCCGGTTCGACGTCGACGCATAGCCGCGACGCCATCAAGTGGCTCGAGGGCGCGAATCAGCACCGCGGCCGGATGAGACTCCCCTTCAGTCACGGCATTCACCAGGTGGTGCAGGCCGTAGTTGAGATACACATAGGCCAGTCCGGGCGGGCCGTAGAGGGGTGCATTCCGCGGCGTCAGACCAGCCGCCGCGTGGCAGGCCGGGTCCGCCTCGCCGACGTAGGCTTCGACCTCGACGATCATGCCGGCGGTTGCTCCCGAGCGGGTCCGATGGACGAGCACCTTGCCGAGCAGGTCCTCGGCGACGCGCAGGGTAGGTCGATCGTAGAACCCGCGCGACAGGATTCCCGCCACGCGGACACTATCCTTCAGCGTAGGCGTGAGTTCGACCAGCCGCCAAGACGTCACGCAACGCGTGACCGGTGTGCGAAGCCTCGACCTGAGCGACCTGCTCCGGCGTCCCGGTCGCGACCACCTCGCCACCACCGTCGCCGCCCTCAGGGCCAAGATCAATCACGTAGTCGGCGGTCTTGATGACGTCAAGGTTGTGCTCGATAACAAGCAGTGTGTGCCCGGCTTCCACAAGCTTCCGGAACGCAGCCAGCAGCTTCGCGATGTCATCGAAGTGGAGGCCCGTCGTCGGCTCGTCAAGGATGTAGAGGAGACGATCCCCGCTGAACGTGGACAGGTGTGCAGCGATCTTGATCCGCTGTGCTTCACCACCCGAGAGCGTCGTGGCAGGCTGGCCGAGTCGAAGGTAGCCGAGGCCGATCTCGTCGAGCACCAGTAACTTCCGGAGCACCTTTGGTGACGTTCCGAAAAACGCGATCGCCTCGCGAACGGTCATGTCCAGCACTTGATGGACGTTCTTACCTTTGTAGCGCACCTCGAGCACGTTCGTCTTGAAGCGCGTCCCGTCGCACTGGTCGCACGGCACGAACACGTCGGCCAGGAATTGCATCTCCACGCGCACCTGGCCCTCACCCTGACAGGCCTCGCAGCGCCCGCCGGGCACATTGAATGAAAAATGGCTTGCGGTGAAGCCACGGCCCTTGGCGTCCTTGGTCGACGCAAAAAGTTCGCGAATCGGGTCAAACGCCTTCAGGTACGTAACCGGGTTCGAGCGCGGCGTACGACCGATCGGCTGTTGATCGACCAGAACGGTATCGCTGATGTACTCGAGCCCCTCGAGCGACCGATGGGCGCCGACGCGCCTATCCCAATCGAGCTTGCTCCGTTTGATCGCGGCGTACAACACGTCGTGCACAATCGTGGATTTGCCCGATCCGCTCACGCCGGTCACGCACGTCAGCGTGTTCAGCGGAATCTCGATGTCAACGTCCTTGAGGTTGTGCTCGGTAGCGCCACGCAACCGGATTTTCTGCCCGGCACCTTTGCGGCGTTGTGCTGGAACCGGAATCGCGAGTTCTCCGCGGAGATACTTCGCGGTGAGCGACCGCGGCTCCTGCAATAGACCAGCAAGGTCGCCGGAGTAGACCACGCGCCCGCCCTGCTCGCCCGCGCCGAGCCCGATATCGACGATGTGGTCGGCGACGCGAATCATGTCTTCATCGTGTTCGACCACGATCACGGTGTTGCCCTGATCACGAAGCTGACGGAGGATCGCGATGAGCCGCTGGTTATCGCGCGCGTGCAGACCAATCGAGGGCTCGTCGAGTACATACAGCGTGCCGACGAGCGCGGATCCGAGCGAGGTCGCAAGGCTGATTCGCTGCGATTCGCCACCCGAAAGCGTGGACGAAAGACGGTCGAGCGACAGATAGTCCAACCCGACGTCGCTCAAAAACAACAAGCGACGCTGAATCTCGCGCAGGACCTTGTCGGCGACGGTTGCGTCCTTCTCGGAAAGCTGCAGGCCCTCGAAGAAGCGCTGCGCCTCGCGGACGGTGAGCGCCGACACCGCATCAATCGTCTGGTCACCGATGCGAACGTTGCGTGCTTCCCGTCGCAGACGCGCACCGCCACATTCGGGACATGCCAGGTAACCACGATAGCGGCTCAGGAAGACGCGAACGTGCACCTTGTACTTCTTGCGTTCGAGCCAGCGGAAGAAGCCGCGAATGCCCTCGTAGTCGCCGTCTCCATCGATAACAAACGTGCGCTCGGCGTCGGTGAGCTCGGCCCAGGGGACGTTGAGCCGCAAGCCGCTGGCCTTGGCCGCGCGTTTCAGTTCAGCGAGCTGCGCACGATAGTGAGGCTTGCTCCACGGCTCGATCGCGCCTTCGGCGATGGACTTTGTGACATCGGGGACGACCAGATTGATGTCCAGCTCGATGACGTTCCCAAAGCCGTGGCAGGTTGGACAGGCGCCAAATGGATTGTTGAAGGAGAAGAGGCGCGGCTGTGGCGTCTCATAGGCGATACCGCAGGCGCGACACTCAAAGCGTTCCGAAAATACCGTGCGCGTCGTCTTGCCAGACGGGGAGGTGACGATCGCGAACGCCGCGCCGCCGCCTTCGCGATACGCCGTTTCTATGGAATCGGTGAGACGACTCCGCAGGTCGCCGTCAACACGCAGGCGATCGACGACCACCTCGACCGTCGGCCGGCCAGCCAACGCGGCAATCTCGACTTCGTCCAGCGCGACCGCGCGATCGTCTACGAGCAGTCGGCCGAAGCCTCGACGTCGAAGCGTATTGATCGTATCGACGAGCGGATCGGCTCCGCGCGTACGCGTCGACCTGGGTCCTGACTCCTCCCCTTCCGCTGACGTCTCATCAGCGTCATCGTCTGCGCTTTCGCTCGCTGTGGTCGGAATGGTCACAACCGGAAGGGCGAAACCAATCATCAGCCGCGTGTCGGTCGGCAGGGCGCCAAGCTCGCGCGCGACCACCTCGGCCGTCTCGCAGACGACCTCGCGGCCACACTGGCGGCAGTAGGTTCGTCCGACCCGCGCAAAGAGCAGGCGCATGTAGTCGTGGATTTCCGTGGTCGTGCCAACGG